>JAABUO010005281.1_pt1 | contig 15069 bp, 18 predicted proteins | sample 5559291 | NCBI WGS metagenome assembly JAABUO01 (sample SAMN10711878, study PRJNA513372) | rock metagenome | isolation source: Antarctica rocks | place: Antarctica: Victoria Land, Finger Mt sud
GGCGTACCGTGATATGACGATGCAAGAGCGAAGATGAAGAATGTTATTGATGAGAAAGTGAGAGAGATCTTCGAAGGTGAAGCGATAGATTTGATGTCAAAATGTGCTGATGTAAAATAAGAATTAACTATCTTTGCATCTGCCTGTGGGAAAAAGAATCTTGAGAGAGAACATAGTCATTCTCAGAATCTTTGCAGCGAAGACGTCTTTCTCATGATCTTGAATATCGACGATCAATTCTTCGTCTCGCTAACTTTCAATTCAACACAGAAAAGCACGAATATTTCGTTAATAACATTAAGAATGCAATAAGTGCTCATTCAAAACATGAGCATACTGCTGAGTTGAAGTGCTAACTCAGATGAAGTAACATCATCAAGTCTTCTGAAGAAAGAAATGATGAACAGAAAGAATATGAACAAATTCGATGATGAGAAATTGACAATAGCGTTGAAGAGAAGAAACGAGATCAACAAAAAGATGAATCAACAATGAAGAAAAGCGACTCTTGTAGAAATGTATATTGAGTTTGAAGTATAAAAATGAGGAATATTTTTCGCAGTTCACGCTCTGTTGACGCTGTGTGAGGCGGCGAGGCCTCTTTACGTGAAACTGCGTAGTAGAAGATAATAAGGTAGCACTCTATTGATGGTAGAACTAATTGCTAAGGAACGAAAGCGAGGGCTCGCAGAGTTTTCATCTTCTGCCAAGCCGCTACCCCTATTCACTCGTTAGCCCCTTCGGCCTAACCTCGCGGGCTAGCCTCGCAGGCACGCATCGTTCATAGTCGATGAGATGCATCCTCACACGCTGCAAGGGAAAAACAGCATGTTTATGATAAAAGATCATTTCTTCTCAGCAGTTGCATTTATTCACTCATCATTTATCTCATTCTTTCACTTTCTCAATGAGCTTTCAGCGCTTACTCATCATCTTTCAATCATCAGTCGCTCGATCATCATCATAGCAAAGTCAACAACAAGACAGTCACAAAAAGCATTTCAGCTTCTATTATCAAAGTACACATCAGAAGTCATGTGAAAATCATTAATGATGCTAGCGATGCAGATGATTGCAGCAGAATGAAGATGAAAGAAAAAGATGATGAGTGCAGCAACGATGCATAAAATCATTTGAAAGAGTAGAAGAGTGATGAAATGTTTTTGTAGCAAGAAAGTTAAAGAGTTGAAGAGTGATGAGATTGACATTTTTCGTTGACGTGATTTGAAAAATGACGACGTTGATGTGATTCAAGTCTCTGCATTGATCATCTTAGTTCTTTCTCACAATGTAGATAAACATCGTCAAATCAAATAAATATTCTAAATTCTAAAGTATTGAATCTTCACAGAGATTTCTAGTGATTGTCATGATGTCAGATCATCAACTTAATTTAAAACATAAATTGTCGATATTTTAAATAATCTTGATTCATTGAATCTGTTTTGCAGTTCAATGAATCAAGTCATCAATCTAATCATCATCATTCTAATTTAGTTTCAGCAATTCTGTTTTGATCATTTCAGTCATGTGTGCAAACTTCTGCAATCTTAAGTCAATAAAACTATTGTCTAGTCTTGATTCTGCTCAATTCATGTATATAAAAAGTTGAGTTTTCATTCTTTTCTTTCATTCTTTGTTTTTCATCTTGTACATTATCTGATGTATTGTCTTGTATCTAGATTTTATCAAAGTAATAATAATAATATCAGTCTTTTATATTGATAGTATCTTTAGTTTAGCTCAGTCTTTGACATTATGAAAGATTTACACTTTCTGCAATGTTTTCATACATTAAAATCTCATCTAATTATTCTTTCACTTAAATAAAGTCATCTTACAATTTCTTGATCGATGATGAGCGTGCTGTTGAACAGTTCACTCAAAGTATGATTGAAAATTCAGTCAAGATCTTTCATGTAATGCAAGAGCTTCAAAATCAAGTTTGATAATATGATGTTATCATTTCATCTTCATTCATTGTTTTCAGTTCTTCAATTTATATAAAATTGAATTCTCAATCTCTTGCAATGATAGCTCAGATCATTGCACAAATCTTGAACAATCAATCTTTCTTTCTTGTTCATCTTTCTGTGAATTTTATTATTATCTTCATTGCTTTTAAATTCAAGAAGCTTCTTGACATATTTAAGTATGAGAGAAACAAAGATCAATTGAATGCATGAAAGCAGAGTTTGATACAACGCATGAATATGAATGATGATCATTACTTCTTTCATCGAGTCAAGATCATTTATGTCGAGTCATGATTCATTATAGATAAGAAAACTCACAATCTAATGAATCAATATTGAGTCAATGATCTCTGTATCATTTTCATCTTTGTAAATTGATGATATAAGTTACATCATTGCTGCAACAACTCTTTTAAAACAAAAGATGTTCATTTATATTTTCATGAAACTTTGAAGCAAAACATGAATAGCTTTGTTAACTACTACAATCTCTTCTATCAAAAGAAAGAATGTTCTTTGATGAAAGATTTCTTGTTGATTGACTGTTTGAAGTATAATGTCAATTATTTCACTTAAGTTGTTATTTTCTTCTAATAAAACTTTAATGAAATTTGATCATTCATTTTTCATCAATGAATTCAAGCATTTTTTGACATCAATGAAGAATTTCAGCAGCTTAAGCATCATCAATCTCACTTCATCTTCATTATTGTTTCATTCATCAAAGTCAAGAACATCTCTGCGTTGACTAGTAACTTTTTGAATTCAAAGATCATCATTTCTGTGACTGTTGTTTTGATAATATCTTCATCTTTTTCTCTCTCATCTTTCAATGAGTCAATGAATTTAAGTTTTGTCATTATCATTGTTTAAGATAAAATTCTGATCGTTTCTGAAATCAAGAAAATCTGCAACAAGTGAAAGCTATGCTATTACTGCAAGTTGCAACATTCAAGCAAAATTGCTAAAGAATACTCAAATAAGAAGCTTTTCACTTTGCATATCATGAACATTTACGACAGTGATATCATTAATATAAATGAAGAAGTCTTGCTGTTTACAAGAAAAGTTTAGTTTCTGAGTTAAGTCACGCTCAGAAATCTGTATACATATCATCTTGTTTACTAGTCTCAATCTTTTCACTCTCACTTCAATTATATAGAAAGTTTTCTGCTAAATCTGTTTTAAATCTCTTTGAATTCAATTCAACATTCAAAAATAGTCACATGATAATATCATGAATTATGTCGTGCTCAACTTGACAATGCTTGACAAACTCTCTATAGTCAATCAATTCTCTCAAGTTATCGAAAGCTTCTTAATAATTAGCTCTATCATAATATATATTCATTCTGTGTCTGCTTAGAATATCACATTGTCATATCATTCTTATAGATCTCGTCTATTCATTTAGTAGACTTGATCATCACAGTTCTAATTATTTCAAACTCTTCTTAAAGATGATGATTCAATATTCAAGCATGATAACAGCAACGCAATTGCAATAAAGTTGAAATGATGATGTTTCAATCTTACAAGACATCATATCAGAAAACGAACGTTGCATAACAAAATCAGAAAGTGAAGAAGCAGAAAATGAACTCTTTCTTGATATTGATGAACAGCTGACACAAACAATGCTTCAATGTGATAAACTGCAAAAGAAACAGAAGTTAGCAATTATTCAATCAGAGATTGAAACTCTGCAAGTCATCAAAATGACAAAGAAAAGTCATTGAGCTTTCACTTGAACTCTCACAAAGAACTTGAATGATTTATGCATCATCTTCATAATGTCAACGATGACGAAACAAAGTCATCACAAGATCGTTTCACAGAAGCGAAGATTCTCAATGTATTTGAAGAAGTATCATGACAAAATCATAAGAGAACATAAAGAGTGAATCAAAGAAACTTTGATTCAATCATGAAGAGACTATGTCTGCAGCTTAGCAGATGTGATTTGATTTTATCAACTTTCTTCTGAATCTAATCAAGAACTCAATGAATCAAGACATAAACATGACTCAGCAGTATGTGAATGCATCGCAACGTTCTGATCAAATGATATGAATGTTTGCAGCTCATTTGAACACTCTGAAACATTAACTTTCATTGTATAGTGATGAGCGTAAGTGAGCTCATTTATTCATCAAGTTGAGATCTGAGTTGCATGTGATCATTACTAATGTGCAGTTGATTTCTATCACACGAGATGCGTTAATCAATCTTGTCGCTCGATTGAAAACAAATCTGCGAAAAGAATACATCTTGTCATCGAAATGACTTTGAGATGAGAACTTGCATGATCGAGATAAAGTCAACAAGAAGATTCATTCAAAGTGAAAGAAATCTCATTGATCAATCAGACTTGATCTTTCGTCAAAGACAAGCTCACATGCTTCATCACATTATAGCAAGAATTTGTTCAACATAACGTGTTACATGTGCAATTGAAAAAGTCATTACTTTACTGATTGTAAAGATGAAAAGATCAAGAATAGATCAAAAGAATCTGATGTAAATCAAGTATTCATTGATTTAATGTTGCATATGAGTCATCTCAAGATTTCAAAAAAAGACAAGCTCTTGATGAACACTTCAAATCATTGAGAGAAAAACAAGAAGTTTTCTTCGTAAAGACTCTTATATATAAAAAGCATGTAATTCAGAAAGATCAAAAGACAGAAACAAAGATTTACATGAATATCAATGTCAAGATGAACGTGATTAGTCAACGTTTCATCATCAAGCAAAATATATCATTGCTGAACGTTGATCTTTCAAGATCTATCTGAATGAACGATCAGAATGTTTATTGTTATGACGTCTATAAGATGTGTTATCGACTGAGAGACAGCTGAAACATAAAGAAAAAAGATATAAGTATCTTTTATGCTATTGACAAGAAAGAATCTTCTCTGATTCTGAGTATATCAAGTATGCAATTCAAGCGTATTTGAATAAACATGATTGCAAGAACATGATGTTTTGACGTGAATGAGCATGCATTTGAATTATTCTTTGCACAAGTATTTGCAAAAGTTTTACAAGATGAGTCTACTGTGTATGCTTTTGTCATGATCAATGTCATTGAAGAGTTGATCATTGAACATTAAGTGAAAGCAATGAATAACGTGATGAGTTGTATTACAAATGCGCTTAAAACGCAAACTTTACTCGTCAAATTGAAAGAGTATAAAGATGTATTCTTGACAGAGAGTGCAGACAAACTGTCTTTACATGAAGATCACGATCATGCAATTGAAATCACTGCAAAGTCATTGTATGAATCATTGTATAATTTGTTGAACACAGAATTAACGACTCTGAAACAGTATTTAAATCATGTCTTAGCGAAAGAATGAATTAAGCACTTCGTCAGCTTGATTGATGCGTTTATTCTATTCATTCTTAAAAAGAATGATAATCTTCATTTATATGTGAACTATCGAGATCTGAATAAGATCACTGTCAAAAATCGTCATTTGCTGTCTTTAATTAGTGAAACTTTAGACAGACTCAGTAAAGTCAAGCAGTTCACTAAGTTAAATCTGAAGAATGTTTATCATCATCTCAGAATTCAACGTGAAGACGAGTGAAAGATGATGTTTCATACTCATTATGATCACTTTGAATATATGATCATGTCGTTTGATTTAATCAACATGTCTGTCATCTTTCAGACTTATATTAATAAAATCTTGACAAAGCTTTTAAATGACTTTTATGTTGTTTATTTGAATGACATTCTAATCTTCTTCGTAAAGAAGACTGATCACATAAATCACATGAAGCAGATTCTCGAGAGATTAAGAAAGTTCAAGCTATATGCTAGCTTGAAGAAGTGTGAATTCTTCATCACTAAAGTGAACTTTCTAAAATTTGTCGTATTCACAAAGAGTGTTTCGATAAATCTAAGTAAAGTAGACATCATCAAAACGTGATTCAGATCGAAGATGTATCAAGAAATACAAGTTTTTCTGAAGTTCATCAATTTCTATCGACATTTTATACATCACTACTCTCAGATAGCAAAGTCTTTAACAGAACTGCTGAAAGATAGTGTAAAAGATGTAAAAATGAGCTCATTCATATGATTAAGCGAAGCGAAACAAGCTTTTAATCAGCTTCGCAACGTCTTTATGAAGATGTCTATTCTAAGACACTTTGATTCAGAGCGACATATATGCATCAAGATTGATGCATTCAATTATGCAGTTGCAAATATTTTGTCTCAGTCAGATGATGAAGATCAGTGACATTCAATTGCATTCTGATTCAGAATGATGATAAATGTCAAAAGAAACTATAAGATACATGATCAGAAGTTTCTAGTCATAATAGCGATGTTTAAACATTGACAACACTATGTGAAAAACAATTATCATACTGTTGAAGTTCTGACTGATCATAATAATCTGAAGAGTTTTATGAACGTTCAAAAGCTAAATAAAAGATAAGTCAAATAAATCATGAGATTGTTGATCTGCGACTTTGAAATAGCACATAGATCAGAAAAGATAAACTCGATCAATGCATTATCAAGATGATCTGATTATAAGAGTGAGAACATCTTTGCGAATCATTTGCTGCTCACTCTGCAGCGAAAGCTGACTAGAATAGAAAGCTTAAATAGCTTTATATTCGTAGCGATCAGAGAACTATACTGTATATGAGTGATTAACAATGTCAAGAAGACGTTTATTCACAGTATAAGTATGAACAGATATTCAGCAGAACATGTCGAGAGCAGACTGCAAGATGAAATTTACTGTACATGAGTGATTAACGAAGTTGAGAAGATGTTTGTTCACAGTGTCAGTGAAAACACGAGTACGTGCATTCGCAATTTGTAAAGAGTGACAGTAACAGATTTTAGCGCTTTTAATGATCAATATTTTGAATATTCATTTAATCTCATGTCTCAGATTTGCGTCACTTTTAGCTGAAACATATTTATAAAAGCATCAATATTCATAAAAATATCAACATCTTTAAAACTTCTATGAGCGCAGTATGCGTCTTTATCATTTGATTCAATAAACATGATTATTCTGACATTTGTAGCATTGATAGTTGCAACGTTGAATAATTAATAATTAATTTGACTATCTAAATAATAGCTATTTACATAGTTTAATATATGCGTTGAGAAAGTCAATGAGAAAGTTAATGAGAAAGTTAATGAGTAAACTAATGAGATAGAGAGTCATGTAGAATGTTTGATAGAAAGTCATGTAGAATGTTCAATAGAAAGTCATGTAGAATGTTTGATAGAAAGTCATTTAGAATGTTCAATAGAAAGTCATGTAGAATGTATGATAAAGTCATGTTTGATGCTCAATAGAAAACAAATTTGATTCTTGATTGCGAAGCAATTCAAAGCTTGATGAGAAGTTATGTAAAGAATCATGTGTTATGAGTCTGCATAAAGCGAATCATATGAGTGTATTCTAACTAGAAGTTCAAAGCTAAAGAAGAAAGAAAGTGAAACACGTCAAGAATTTTATACTCACGAAGACGCGCTAGATCACTAGTGTGTCAACATCAGCTCTATACTAGTCTATAATAGTCTAACACAATCTATGTTAGACTAACTCAGAGTAATAAGACACGCTCGCAACATTACTCTCTCTTTTCATTTAACAATGTTCTCATTGCTGCAGTTTGATCAATCTTTCTTTCGATTTTTATCTTGACTTATTTGAATATCATTTATGAAAGTCATTTACAATCTTCTGACATCTTTCGAACTCATTTTCATCAACGTTGTATCAATGTAGATTGACGTTGTATTCTTTTCAATTGACACGATATTGTAATCATCATCTGTAGTGTCTGAAATTCAGAATGTTCTTCACTTTTCATTCATCTTCGTCATTCATCACTATAGAATCAGACAACTCATTTCGTTGTTCTTTCAGAGAATTCTTCGAATTCAGTTGCAGCAAATTCAAGATGAACTTTGAATAAATCTTCATTGTCGATGACAATTTCAGTCGATATGCATGTTTGATCTCGATCAGAATCTTGAAAGATTCTAGCATCTTATCATCTAGTTTCTTTGATGATCTTGCGATCATAATGTTTCTAGAATCTAGAAACATCATGTCATCTATCTTGTAGATCATTTTCTTTCAATGCTTGTCAGTTTGTTTCTTCATTGTGATTCTGACTCTTGCTAATGCTTGCTTGATCAATGCTAGTGATCATTTCATGTGTTCAAATATATTCTTCGCTTTGCTTACTTCGATTCTAGCTCGAATGATCTCATATTCAGTTGAATTCGAATCGAAGCTCATACGAGAGTGAAAGTTCTTATTCAGAAAGAACGTTGACTGTTCAATTGACGACGAAATAGCATTGTTATTGACGAATTCAGTCATAAATAATCAGATGAATCAATCATCTTGCATATATGAGCAATAGCTTCGTAGATATTGTTTCACATTCTGATTCGCTCTTTCTGTTTGATCATCAATTTGCAAATGATAGTCTGTGAATAGTTTCATCTTGATGTCGAGTCTCAGACATAAAGACTTTCAGACAATCAATATGAATTGTGAATCACGATCGAACACTATTAATCTTGATAGTTCATGAGTTCTGAAGACTCATATCAACAGTAGCTTGACTGTTTGTTCTGCGAAGATTTCTTCGTCATCTGATCAACACGATATATAATGTCGTTTCTTAGACAATCGATTTATGACTGTCAGAATCGCGTTGTTTTCATCACTTTCTGATAGATTGATAATGAAGTCTAATGATATGTTCTGTCATCGTTGCTCAAGTATGAGCAATGACTTTAGCAGTTCATTGATTCGATCTCTCGATGCTTTTAATCTACGACAAATGTAACAGTTTTGAATGTAGCGTTTGATCATCGTTCTCATCTTCGATCAGCAATATGATCATCTCAACAAGTCTAAAGTTTAATTCATGTCAGAATGATCATTGATCAAAAGATCATGTGCTTCTCTTATTAATCAAGTGATCATTGACTGAGAAATTCATAGTCTATCATCTTTTCAGAGTACTTCATCAAGTACTCTGCAGTTGTCTAGATCAATATCTTGACAGATTCTTCTGTTCTGTTTCAGAGCTGCTCGAATATTGATACATAGTTGATTCATTCAATTTTCGACTATAATTCGATTCTGAATAGAAATCATCTCTTCAATTGAATCTTTGTTAACTTTCAATTTCTGTTTCGAATTTAAGTCAAATATGAACAAGGTCTGAGTCAGATCTTGATCATCTTCTATTGATTGCAGTTCAAATGTGCTTGCTGATAATAGCATCTGATGCTGATATAGCTTTCAATCATTATTTGATTCAACTGACTTGACATCTGACATTCTGATCAGCACGTCTGCTTTCAGATTCTGCTTTTCTGACTGATATATGATCTTGAAGTTATATTCAAATAACTTTTCAGCTCATTTAGTCTATCGTCTGATCAGTTTCTTGATGATCATGAAGTACTTCAAATTCAGATGATCAATGAAGATCTTGATCAAAATATCAGTACATTTCAATTTGAAACATCAGTGCTTCAAGCATTGAATAATAGTCAAAAGCTCTTTGTTGTAGATCTCGTAGTTGCATTCTGCAAAAATCATGTTCTTGCTATAGAAGATCATTGAATGTAGAATGTTTTCATCATCATATTGAGACAATACTTCGTCGTTGACATAGTTTGAGAAGTTCGTTTTCAGAATAACTTCTCTGATTGAATCAAAATGCTTCAGAACGAGAGCTGTTGTTATCTGTTGCTTCAGTTTCTCAAAGATCGTCTGACAGATTTCTGTTCATTCAAATGAATGATCTTTTCAAGTCAGCTTTATCATGAATCGAATGATCTTTGAGAAGTTCTTTATGAATCATTGATAGAAATTGCAGAAGTCAATAAAGATCTGCACATGAGTCAACGATCGCGACACTTTTCAGCTTCGAATCACATCTACTTTTCAAGAATTCATTCGTAGATCATTGATGAATATCAATAGTTCAAGAAACGAGATTTTCTGAATCTTAAATTCACACTTGTCTATGTTTATCTGTAGATCGACTTCACGAAGCTTGTTTAGTACTTCTTTCACGTGAGTTTTATGTTCTTTCAATGTCTTACTGTAGATGAGAATATTATTCAAGTATGTCTGACAGAATTTATGCAGACATTTGAACAACACATCGTTGATATAATGCTGAAAAGACGCAGATTTATTAGTCAATTCAAAGAACATTACTCTATACTTGTAGATATCGAAGAAAGTAACAAAAGTAGTTAAATTCTCGCTTTCTGAACTCATGCGCAGTTTATTGAACGTGATGATTATGTTGAGTTGAATCAGATACTTACTGTCTTGAATTCAAACTAGTACTTCGTCTATCAAGAGTATTGAATAACGATCTCTTTTGATCAGAGCATTCAGTTTTCGATAGTTCATGCAAAAGCAAAGACTATCATCTTTCTTTTCAACAAATAGTATTGACGAAGCAAAAGAAGTTTTGCTGAGTGTGATGAACTTCTTCTTCAAATTCTCTTCTAGATACTCTTTGATCTTTTGTAGCTTGTGACTCAACATAGAATACAATCGACTTTTAAAAAATTGACTCTCTTCTTCTAATTCAATCTTATGATCGTATGATCGATGCAAGAGCAACTGCGTTGTCTTTTCTTTATCAAAAACATTCAGAAAGTCGTGATAAACTATTGAAAGCTTCTTCTTCAATTCATTTAATGACATGACAGAGATCATTTCATTCAGTTTCGCGAAATCTTCAACTGAGCTAAGCGCTTTGTTGATTTCACTAATGATCAAGAAGAAGATCTTGATCTTCTTATTCTTGACTAGAGTTTGATATACAGCGACTTCAATCATGACAATATTGATGAGTCTCTTTTTCTCAATTGATTGAAAGAGACAAAGTTGATCGAGATCAACTTGAGTGCTTTGCTTTTGTATGAGTACAGATTCAGTGAGTTGAACAGATTCAATAAACTGATTCACTAGTTTTGAGTTCGTAAGTCGCTTCAAGATGATTGTTGACGTAATCATTGAATTCAAGTTCTTTGATTTCATTTTGCAGATCTCGCTTGATTCAGATCTGTGAAATGCTGATTGACTGCTTATCTTCGAAACAACAGGTTTCGATGTTCAAATATTCAACAAGAATATTAATCGATCGTTTGCAGAGTCTATCAAAATCTGATTTCTTTTCAATCAAAGATTTTCAATGATTATCTTGTGCTGTTCTAGACGAGTTATCAATAAAAACATCATTTCATTCTTGTGTTCTTGTATCATGATCAATATATATAGAGTGTGTGTAATCGACTTTTGATCAGAAGTTTCATCATATGATTGAATCAACTTTGATTTTGACAGCGATATTGACTGAATATCAAAGCGTTCACATAGCTTAAGCATCAAAGATTCATCAATGAAAGTCATGTCAATGACTTCAGTATTTATCAGAGCAAAAGATCTGAATATCTTTTCTAAACTATTCAAGATAACGTCAACAGTGAACGACTTGAAATCAAATGAATCATCAGACATGCTGATGAAACAAAATATGAGTATATCGCTCTCAGTCACTACTTTGACGAAAGCAGATCGTTTTTCGAATTCGCTGCGATTTCATGCATCTGAGCTGACTTAAGACAGTCACATGCTCTATGTTCTGACTTCTTGCATTTGAAGCAGAGTTCTTTTTTAAACAACTTCTCTCTAACAAAGTCAACGTTTGATATTCTGAGTTTCTTTCATGCAGAGATTGAAGTTGAGATCGTAGTAGTGATCATCATCGAGATGTCAGCGATAGAGCGAGCGACTTGAGTCGTTGATGTCTTGAGAACTGATCGAGCATTCAATTTCGTCAATCGAACGTCGACTTGCATGCAGATGTCGACGAATTCATTCAAATTCATAGTTCGTTCGTTGATCATGACTTGCTGAAGATCTGAGCTAATCTTATGCTGAAGATTATTTAGTAGAGTTTCGTTATTGTATTCTAGTTTCACACTAAGTCTCTGAAATTTCATTCAAAATTCATGAAAGAAGATCTTGTTTTGATACAGCTTCAAGAACTGTCGTTGAGTCGTATGATGTTGATTGAGATCATCGTACATCTTATTTATGATCGACAGTATCTCTTCTGCTTCAAGAAACGAGTTCGTGATCGTGTTTCTCATTCTGAGTGCTATGTGTTTGATCGTCGTTTCACTGACTCGACTTTTCACATAGACAATCTTCATTTCTTCGATAGAAAAATGATTCTTGTTCATCTTCAGCTTGTTTTGCATTCAAGACAATTAATTATTCACATTCTGCTTCGAATCTTTAAACAAAGATGAATCAGATAGCTTGATCGATCTCGAGAATTGATCTTTCGAAATCAAAGTGCTTAGTTGACTTGATGTCACTTCTAGATGATGTATAATCACGTTCTTTTTCTTCATCTTTTTCTGTAAACGCATTCAAACAACATTCAACATTGTCTGTGTAGCTTTCAACTTGATGTTGATAACTTTCAATTCGATGTTGATCTTGTTAACATCATTCAACATCTGAATCATGTCATTGTGAATCTCGATTTCAATGTCATGCTGTTGACATATGTACTTGATAAAGACAACGAAATCGTCTGCTTCATGAGTGCTTATTCAAGCATTCAATTCAGTGCTGATGCTGATCTTGATCATTTCATGATCAAAAAGCAATGCGTTCATATTCTCTTCTTCTGTATTCAACGACACATTCGTGTCTTTTTCTTCTGATGCTGTTCGATTCTGTGATAGAAGTGATTCTCTTCTAGCATTTTGAAGTTCATAGCGAGTAATGCTCACTGATTCTAATTCTGTGCTTCTAGTCATTGTGTGAGTAGAAAATTGCTGATTGAAATTCGACTGAAATTTCTGATTTCAGTTCTAGAACAACACGTTTATATTCTTCTGTTCTTCTGTTCTGACGACGAGTTCAGTAAAGAGTTAGTTTAGAGCAATGCGTTCATGTTCTTCTGTTCTGTTCTAGAAATTTCTTGATTTTTAACGAGTCTTCTGAGCTCAATTTTCGAATTTCAGTTCTGATTCAAGTTTAAATGATGTAGCTTGTTTTTATATCATCTACATGTCGATAGCAAGATTGATGAGCTTTGAACTAATGTTATGAGTTTGCATAGAGCGAATCATATGAGTGTATTTTAACTAAAAGTTCAAAGCTAAAGAAGAAAGAAGATGAAACACGTCAAGAGTCTTATACTCACGAAGACGCGCTAGATTACTAGTGTGTCAACATCAGCTTTATACTAGTCTATGATAGTCTAACATGATCTATGTTAGACTAACTCAGAGTAATGAGACACGCTCGCAACATCATGTAGAAAGTCATGTAGAAAGCATTGTTTGAAGCACTGTTTGACTCATGTTATGCACTCGATCAACACGTATTTTGAAGCATGTAGAATGTTTGATAGAGTGTTTGATAGAAAGCTCAGTAGAAAACTCACTAGTAGAAAGATCAATAAAAAGCTTGATTGAAAGATCAGTAGAAAGCTCACTAGAAAGATTGATCGAAAGCTCAGTCAATAGCTCAGTAAATGACTCGATTGAAAGCTCACTAAATGACTCAATCAAAAGATTAGTAGAAAGCATTATTTGAAGCACTGTTTGATTCGTGTTATGTGCTTGATCAACGCGTATTTTGAAGCATGTTTTGAAGCGAGTAGACTGATTAGTAGACGAATAAGTAAATAGCTGAGTTGATAGCTGAGCTGTAGCTGAGTTGATAGTTGAGTTGATAGCTGAACATGTTGATATTTTGATTGTTGTTGTTCTAGAAAGTAGAAACTATGAAGAGAGAAAGAAGATGAAAACTTTAAACTATTTAGCGTCAGCTTTATAGAGCTCGAAGTGAAGATTATTGAGTAGATAGATGAGTGAGTAGATGAGCGAGTAAAGTGAGCGAGTAGATGAGCAAGTAGATGAGCGAGTAGAATGATGAGCATGTAGAGTGATGAGCGAGTAGAATGATGAGCATGTAAAGTGATGAGCATGTAAAGTGATGAGTGAGTAGATGAGCGAGTAGATGAGCGAGTAGATGAGCGAGTAGAATGAGCGAGTAAATGAGCGAGTAGATGAGCGAGTAAAGTGAGCGAGTAGATGAACGAGTAAATAAGCGAGTAGAGTGATGAGCATGTAGATAAATATTTTAGCTGAATTAGCTGAGTTAGTCGAATTTAGTTCAACGCATATGAACAAAAGCAGATTATATCGACAAAAGCGAGATTCAGTGCAGTGATATATGAACAAATGCAGATTTTATTGACAAAAGCAGAACTTAATTCAGCGAGATCAGCTAAAATCTCGATTTTATTCAGCTTTAAGCAATAAATGTCACTTTAACTAAACTCTAAAATTTAGTTCACTTTACAAACTGTCGATGTGACTCAGATGTGACTCAGATCTATTCTAGTTTCATCTGTGCTTCATTACATTAAAATGCATTTACATTAATTCTCATCTTGTTTCAATCTTTGTCTTCAATTTTTTCTTATTTCATCTTGTTTCTTTTCATTGTTTTGCAAAAGCTCAATCTTGAAGAGAGAAGTTATTGTCATGATTTCAGATCATTAATTTGATTTAAAACATAAATTGTTGATATTTTAAATAATCTTGATTCATTGAATCTGTTTTGCAGTTCAATGAATCAAGTCATCAATTTAATCATCATAATTTTAATCTAGTTTCAACAATTTTATTTCAATCATCTCAGCTGTGTGCATGAACTTCTGCAATCTTAAGTCAATAGAACTACTGTCTAGTCTTGATTTTGCTCAATTCATGTATATAGAAGTTGAGCTTTCATTCTTTTCTTTTGCTCTTTGTTTTTCATCTTGTATATTATCTGATGTATTGTCTTGTATTTAAATTCTATCAAAGTAATAATAATAATATCAGTCTTTTATATTAATAGTATCTTTAGCTGTCATGATGTCAGATCATTAACTCAATTTAAAACATAGATCATTGATATTTTAAATAATCTCAATTCATTGAACTAGTTCAATGAATCAAGTCATC
>JAABUO010005284.1_pt1 | contig 15065 bp, 26 predicted proteins | sample 5559291 | NCBI WGS metagenome assembly JAABUO01 (sample SAMN10711878, study PRJNA513372) | rock metagenome | isolation source: Antarctica rocks | place: Antarctica: Victoria Land, Finger Mt sud
GTGCGCCCGGGACCACCAGACAAGGTGTATGCTGGACCTGTCTCCCGTGCGCGCGTGCCGCATGCCGGCATCCCTGTGCGGCCAGCATTGGCGAGGGGCGCGGCTGCCGCGCTGCTGACGCTGCGCTCGCGCTCGGCGGGCACCCACGCGGGCGCCGGCCCATGGCATCCTGCGGAGCGCACCGGCGCGGCGGGCGCTGCCCAAGCTTCCTGCTGCGCACCCGGCTGCGCTGCCCCCGATACTAGCAGGGCGTTGTTCTCGCGCGCGGCCGCATGCGCCTGAGCCTCTGGCTCAGCGCGCAGCCTTGCGCCTCGCTCCTTAAATGCGGCATCCGTGCCCTGGCGCAGGCACAGGCAGCAAAACTGCATTCTAAAAAGCAGAAACATGCGGTGGCCGCGCCCTGGCATGATGCAATATCTCAGCCGTGACAGGGTACACCCCCATGAAGCAAGCATGTCCATGGCGGGCTGTTCCCCTGACAGCAGCCTGCGGCACGCGCCGCCGAGCCAATAGACCATGCCAGGACCCCCGGCGGGCACGCTCTGTAGCGGCTTGGTGGCATGTCTGGTGCACTGTGTGTCGTGAATGCGCACATGAAAAGGCATGCCAGAGAGGAGTGGCGTATAAGCGAGCGCGCACCCGCCGGACGCCCAGCGCCAGGGCCGCCCGCACGGCGGCCTCCCTTTCATCGCGGCGCGCCTGGTCCAGCGCGGCCAGCCGCTGCTCAACTGCCGCCTCCGCCTCAGCGCGCGCCTCAGCGCGCGCTTGGTGCACCTGAGCAGAGGGTGCTGCTCAGTCAGCAGAGCACCGCCTGATACAGTGAGACGAGCTTGCCTCCAGCTGAGCTCCACTACCACAGGCCCCATGCTGCCATGCGCAGAGCATGCACAGCCGTCTCGCTCGCTGCAGAGCAGCAGCCTGCTCTCGCACGGTCAGGTTGCAAAATCGAGAGAGTGTGAAGCCACTATTTACTGCCATGCATGTGAGCAGCATGAGGCATGCCATGGTGAGCTTGGCAGACACGGCAAGCGTGCCTCACGGCGTGCGCACCTTGCTGATCGAGCACTCATGCCTAGGTGGACCGAGCGCGCGCCGAGGCGCGCGCTGAGGCGGAGGCGGCAGCCGAGCGGCACTTTGCCGCGGCGCTGGTGCATCAGCGAGCGGAGCTCAACAAGCAGGTGCAACTCATTGCAGCTCATTGCATTTGTGCGGCAGCGCAGCAGTGACGCACTGCCCTGGCTTGGTCTTGCAGAATGTGCATGCGTTGGACAATGGTTGAGACCGCTCGCACGCAATACAAATGTGACAGCATGGGGCACATAATAACGGAGCTCAGCCGGTGAGAATGATTTTTGTCTTCCCAACATGCGCCATGCGCTCCTGATCGAGTTGACATGCCCAGGTGGGGCAAGCGCATGCTGAGGCGCGCGCGGCGGAGGCAGCAGCCGAGCAGCGCATTGCCGCAGCGCTGGCGCTCGAGCACGCGGACTTTGACAAGCAGGCGCGCAGCTGGCCGTGAGTGTGCAGCAACAGGGACGTCCGCTGCGTTACCCTGCCCTGCTCTGTTGCACCGTGTGTGCAACAGACGAATGGAGGCGCTGTACATGCTATGCGCCTGGCAGCGTGGGCAATGATGATAGGGATGAGCTGCAGTGTATGGAAGCGTCTATCCTGGTCATGATGCCTTGCTGATTAAGCAGTTGTGCCTAGGTGGACCAAGCACGCACTGAGGCGCGCGCTGAGGCGGAGGCAGCAGCCGAGCAGCGCCTTGCCGCGGCGCTGGCGCTTGAACGCGCGGAGCTTGTCAAGCGGGCGCGCAGCCTGTCGTGCACTCGAATCACTTGGCCATCCACAGCCTGAGCCTGCTTCCACAGAGTCGACACTTGAATGACTGTAACTTACATGGCTGCAAAAGTGATGCGTGTGGCAGCCTGGGGCATCCACTCGTGAATGTGAGCCGCTGTGAGTTTAAGCACCACCCCATCCTGCTCATGACATGTATGCGCTGCTGACCGAGGCAGTGCGCCCAGGTCCTGCTCGCACGCACCGAGGCGCTCGACGAGGTAGAGGCGGCAGCCGAGCAGCGTTTCGCCGCGGCGCTGGCGCACGAGTGCGCGGAGCTCGCCAAGCAGGCGCGCAGCCTGCTGTGCATGCGCAGCCGCTGGCTGCAACGCCCGAGGCTCGGCCTGTCCTACAGACAATGCATGCGACACCACCGGACAAAGTCCTAAGCAGCGTGCCTGCTTAGCCAAGTCCGCGCGCTCATGCGCCAGCGCCGCCGCATAGCGCGGGTCCGCGCTGCGCACGCCCAGGCGGCGCAAAGCCGCGCGCGCGTCTCCTCCGTCGTCGTCCTCGTCCACCGCCTCACCAGCAGAGCGTGCCTCCGCCTCAGCCGCGCCCAGCGCCGCACGCGCAGCGACAGCCGCGTCACCGCCGGGTGCCCCGGCCGCCGCGGCCCTGAGCCGCTTGCTGGGCCTGCCCTCGGACGGCGCTTCGCTGTCATAGGCGCTGCTCCCTGCCGCATTGTCAGCGGCCGCCCGCCGCTTGTCGGCCTTGCGGCGCGCCTTGGCGGCCGGAGCTGCGGTGGCAGGGGCGGCATGCTCAGGGCCGGCAGCCCTGCCGCCAGCGCTACCTGAGGCCCACACAGGAGCTTGATTTGAATCAGAGGTTCACACTCGCCCTGCAGCAATGAGAAGACACAATGGGTGCGCACGGGCATTTCTGCACTCGGTGGGCTGTGCCGCGGCAGCGCCGGCCTGGCGCGCCCGGCGCTTGCGATTACGCGCTGCCGTTACCTTGAGGCCGGTCATGCAGGACCTGCCGCAGGTCCGGTGCACATGGCTCAGGAACCCGTTATGAGCGCGCATGCGCATTTGTGCGTCTTGCATGCAGCAGGGCGCTCTGCTCAAGCTGACTAGAGCACCACGCTATTTGCGCGGAATGCCTTTGCAGAAAAGGGTCAGACTGTGGGTGAGCACAGCGCTCCCAGCGCGGATTAGGCAGGCGCGCACCTGCGGCTGCCGCTGAACGCCTTGAGCGAGTGAAACTTGGAGCAGCTTGAACACCAGCGCTGCGGCACGCCGCGGCGCAGCACCGCGGGGCACTTGATGTGGGCAGGGCACAGGCGGTACTTCAGGTTTCTAGCTTTGACGAGCGGCTCGGCGCAGCCCGCCACGCCGCATGCGCGAGGGCGGTTGCATGGGCGGTGGCCGCTCACTGCTCCGTCATACCACTGCTCGAGCACGGGCAGCGCGTCGCGGCTGCGCGCCGCCATGCCACCTGCGTGCCAGCGTGCAAGTGAGACAAAGCGCGCCGCTGTCTGCATGCCCCTCAATTTTTGTCAAGGCGCACAGCAGAGCCCGGCGCGCTCAGGCGGCAGAGACTATAGCCCAAATTTACTGCCCTCGAGGCCCGGAGGAGGGCCGGCAGCACCGCATGGCAGCAACATGGCGTGCCCCACCTGCACGCGGGCCGGAGCCAGCAGCGCCGCCAGGCTCGGGAGCGCTGACCGCAGTGCTGGGGGCGTACGACGAGCCAGAAGTCGAGCCCGACGTGTCAGTTACATCGTCGGCCGCCGTGCAGCTGCGCGAGCCGCCCGCTGCTGCGCTGCTGGTGCTGCGCGCACGCTGAGCGGGTGACCGCACTGGCGCTGTTTCATGCTGCTCAGCGGCATGCGCCGGCGTGACGGCCGCGTCGCCGACGGCGTGCGCGCGCTGGAACACCCGAGTGTTGTCCTGGATGACCTGATTATGTGCAGGCGTCTGCGCTGCCGCGCACGCAGCTTCGGCTGCGAGCGCGGCTGCTGGGTGCGCTGCGGTGCTGTGCCCGGTCGGGCCCGGCGCCGCTGCACCGGCCTGGCGTGCCCGCCACGTGCGCTTTGTGTTGAGGCTGGCCATACAGGACCTGCCGCGGGTCCAGTGCAAAGTGCTTAGGATAGGGCAAGCGCTTAGGACTAGGGCAAGCAATACTTTGAGTTATTTCTTAATTTTTTTGGCCATTTTGCTGCGACCATTGCAAACGTCCTGTCTTTGCACTTGCCGAGGCCTTCCCTATCAACCAATTTCATCGCTACAGTTTCATAGAAGAGCTATGATCTCACAGTGTTCCAGACAGGGCATGCATGTGGACTTATGCCTCTTGTTGCATGAGCTATCTAGCATTCCTTGCTATACTGAACGCGTGAACTTGTCACTGAAGAGGTGCATTGGTCTTGGGGGTAAATTGAGCAATCCCAACACGAACAAGGCGCGCACCTTCCGCTGGCAGGAAACGCTCCGAGCGTGTGAAAGTGGTGGCAGCTGCAACACCAGCGCTGCGGCACACCGCCGCGCAGCACCGCGTGGCACATGATGTGCGCAGCACACAGGCGGGCCCGCAGGTGGCTGTTTGTGACGAGCTGCGCAACGCAGCCCGGCACGCCGCACGCGTGGGGTCGCTTGCGTTTTACGTGCCACTCCTCAAGCACTGGCACGTCGGCGTGGCTGTGCGGTGACATGCCAGACGCGTGCCAGCGCACAGGTGAGCGAAGCGCGCCGCGTGCTGCGTTGCCTTGGAGGTCGTCAGGCGCACAGTAAAGGCCGGTGTGGTGTGTAGCAGTACGTACAGCACAGTTTGGGCCGCCTGCGCCCTCGAAGCCCCGCCACTTTGAGAATGGTGAGCTATGTGATTAAGCGTGAGCCGGGCGACACAAGGCTGCGCTGAGCAGCCCAGGGCTGCGGACAGGCGCACCAGGTGCACACTTTGTTTCTACAGGATGAGGCGCAAGTGCTGGAGGCGCTGGCGCTCCTGTGATGACGGCGAGCTGTTTGGCGCAGGAGGTTTATTCCTCGGCAAAACACAGAGGTCCAGTTCGCCAGGCGACTGATCCGGCGGAGCGTACTTACTTGCTCAACACTTTTGTCAACACTTTTGTCCAGGACCAGGTCTTCACTTGCTTAGCTAGGGGTAACTGGACATGAATATGAAAGCAGAAAATGCTGGGCGCCTGAGCAGCCTGAGTTGGCCTGAAGCCCAGACTTGCTTCAGCTGTACAGCAGGGTGCGTCTCTGCCCGAGCCAGCTTCACAAACCGACACAGGTCGCATTGACACAAAGCAATGTTCCTGGCAAGCGTTCCTTGAAGCAGTGCTTAGTGTGGCAGCCCGGCACTGTGCAAGGACAGATAATGACTGGTTGGCAGCTGCCGCTTGCACCTGTTGTGCACCTAACACACGGCCAGGCGCGGAGGGCTGAACCTCGGATGCTGAGAGCTGATTGATACACGCTGATGTTCGCTGACTGATGGACTGATACAAGAAGCTCACAAATGCAAGACCCATAGGTGACTGACCCATGCAAGCCCATCTCCTCCCTCCACAGACCACCGCATGTCTTTTTGCAAGCTGGCAGGCCAGAGCCGTCCACCATGCACCCAAAGCCGCTCCAGCTCGCAAGTGCGCGCAAGCTGCTGCAGTACCGCATCGCGGCGCCCGGGCTGTATGCGCATACGCTCCGCCCAGCGCGCCTGCGCAGGAGTCGCGGACGCCCGCCGCACATACATCTGACCGGGTGGCTGGCGCGGCCCGCCAGCAGCGCAGTGGAAGGCCGCCAGCGCTCAACGTAGCAAGCTGCAAGGCAGCCGTGTCCGCCCCTCCCTTGCCGACGCACAGCCTGCTCCGCCGCGCGCGCGGTTGCGCCCGCTGGGCCCCAGCCGGCCTCGCACGCGTCTAGACAGCTGCTGTGGAGGCTGGCGCTGCCCTGGCCTCCCGCTGCGCACCCGGCTGCGCCGCATCTGATACCAGCAGGGCGTCCGTCTTGCGCGCGGCCCTGTCGGCCTCAGTGCGCGCGGCCGCGGCGCCGCGCGCCTAAGCCTCCGGCTCAGCGCGCAGCCGCATGTCCCGCTCCTTGGCCACGGCCTCCGTGCCCTAGCGCAGGCACAGGCAGCGATACTGCATTCCGGCAAAGCAGAGGCCTGCGGTTTTTGCGCCCTGGCATAATGCAATGTCCTCAGCTGAATCAGGGTAAACCTATAAATCAACCACGTCCATGGCGGCAGTCTGCCGCATGCACCGCCGCGCCGTCAGCCCACACCAGGACCCCCGGCGGGCGCGCTCTGCCTTGTGTTATGGCGCACTGCGCGCTGTGAGGGTGCGCACGAACGCCACATCAGGGCATGGCGGCCTGCTGCGCCGCCCACTGTGCAGCGCGGGCCCCTGCGCCTGGGCCCAGGGTGTGCACTCAACCGCTAAGCGCCCAGCTCCAGGGCCTTGCGCACGGCGGCGTCCACCTCCTCGCGGCGCGCTTGGTACAGCGCGGCAAGCCGCTGCTCGGTTGCCGCCTCCGCCTCGGCGCGCGCTTGGTGCACCTGGCCAGAGGGTACCGCCCGGTCATCGAAGCAACTGCATAGAATGGAGAGACGAGTTTGCATCCAGCTGAGCTCCACTACCACAGGCCCCATGCTGCCATGCGTAGAGCATGCACAGCCTCTCACTCTCACGGGGTATCGCACGCATGCTCTGCTGAACCAGGCTCGGTCGTTGCAGCCAGCTGCTGCGCATGCACGACAGGCTGCGCGCCTGCTTGGCGAGGTCCGCGCGCTCACGCGCCAGCGCCGCGGCGAAGCGCTGCTCGGCCGCCGCCTCCACCTCGTCGAGCGCCTCGGTGCGCGCGAGCAGCACCTAGGCGCACTGCCTCGATCAGCAGAGCATGCGTGTATAAGTAGCACATGCGCCTGCATTCATGCAGGCGCGTTTATGATGTTTCACTCGCACGTGTTTCCATGTGTGTGGGAAGAACGGTATCATGTACAGTTCAGTGAGATTCCAAAGCCGCTTCCATCAACAGACCAAGCTGTCCACCAGGACGCTTCGAGGTTCACTGGCTCATACACGGTAATATCTCACAACACTCTCAGCTTTCATTGACACAGGGTGTGTGACTGCAAACATTCCCTGCAGCTCATGCTCAGCACCACACGCCCTCTGCTGTCACACGCATCACATGCAAACATTCGCTGCCAGTTCATGCTGAGCACCACACGCCCTCTGCTGTCACACGCATCACATGCGCAGCCTAGCTTCCGCTTGATCAAAGCTTTCAGCTCTGCAAGGCAGGTTAAGGCACGGCCAAGCGCCGCACGTGCATAGCAGGCTGCGCGCCTGCTTCACAAACTCCGCGCGCTCGAGCGCCAGAGCCGCGGCAACGCGCTGCTCGGCCGCTGCCTCCGCCTCGGCGCGCACCTCAGCGCGTACTCGGTGCACCTAGGCACGACTGCTAAATCAGCAAGGCATCATGAACTGGAAGGGCGCCCCATGCACTGCAGCTTATCTCCATCACCATTGCCCACCCTGCCACGCGCATGGCATGCAAAGCGGCTCCACGCAGTCTGCTGCACACACAGATAACAGAAACAGGCCAGGGCAGTACAGCGGACACCCAGCACGCTGCGCGCCTGCTTGTCAAAGTCCGCGCGCTCGAGCGCCAGCGCTGCGGCAATGTGCTGCTCGGCTGCTGCCTCCGCCGCGCGCGCCTCGGCGCGCGCTTGGTCCACCTGGGCGCATTGACTCGATCAGGCGCGCATGGCACACGTTGGATAGACGAGCTTGATATCTAATCGGCTGCTCTGCTGCTACGTGCCCCATGCTGCCACATCTGCATGGCGCGTGCAGCCGTCCCACCCACTGTCCCACGCATTTACACTCTGCAAAACCAAGCCAGAGCAGCGCAGCACTGCCGCACAAAGTGAGTCAGCTGCACCTGCTTGTCAAGCTCCGCGCGCTCAAGCGCCAGCGCCTCGGCAACGCGCTGCTTGGCTGCTGCCTCCGCCTCGGCGCGCGCCTTAGTGCATGCTTGGTACACCTGAGCTGATGTTCTTAGTGGAAAAGGCGTCATGAGCAGGACAGGCGCTTCAGGCGCTTCAAGACACTGCAGCTCACTTCTATCTTCAGTGCCACGCGCGTGGCAAGTGCAGCGGCTCCATTTGCACTCCAATTGCACACACAGTGCAGCACTGCAGAGCAGGCTATGGCAGTGCTGCGGACATGCCTCGCCGCCGCACATGCACAGCAGGCTGCGCGCCTGCTTGTTGAACTCCGCACAATCAAGCGCCAGCGCTCCGGCACATCGCTGCTCGGCCGCTGCCTCCGCCTCAGCACGCGCCTTGGCGCGCGCTTGGTCCACCTAAGGAGAGTTGCTCAATCAGCAAGGCATTGTGAGCAGGACACGCGCTTCCATAAAGTGCAGCGTATCTCTGAAGTCATTGCCCATGCTGCCAGGCGCATGGCATGTACAGCGGCTCCATTCGCATTCGGGTGCACACACAGTGCAAAAAGCAAGCTAGAGCAGTGCAACGGGCACCCCTGTTGCCGACATGCACAGCAGGCTGCGCGCCTGCTTGACAAGCTCCGCGCGCTGGAGCGCCAGCGCGGCGGCAATGCGCTGCTCGGCCGCTGCCTCCACCACGCGCGCCTCGAAACGCACTTGGTCCACCTGGGCACATTTTCTCTATCAGCAGGGCATGACACATGGTAGAAAGACAAGCTTGCCTTCACCCCATGCTGTCACATCGGCATGGCGTGTGCAGCCGTCTTGACCATCGTCTGGCGCATACACATCCTGCAACAGCAAGCCAGAGCAGTGCAGCGCTGTTGCACTGCCGCATATCAGCATGAGCTGCACCTGCTTGTCAAGCTCCGCGCGCTCGAGCGCCAGCGCCGCGGCAATACGCTGCTCGGCTGCTGCCTCCGCCGCGCGCACCTCAGCATGCGCTTGGTCCATCTACGCAGCAGTGTTCAGTGAGCACGGCATGGCACACCTTGGAAGATAAGCTGGCCTTCACTCTAGCTGAACTCTGTATCTTTGAGCCCCATGCTGCCACATCCGCATGGCGGATGCAGCCGTGTCAACCATTGTCTGACGCATCCACACTCCGCAGAACCAAGCCAGAGCAGCGTCGCACTGCTGCACAAATAGCATAAGCTGCACCTGCTTGTCGAGCTCCGCGCGCTCGAGCGCCAGCGCCGCGGCCAAGCGCTGCTCGGCTGCTGCCTCCGCCTCGGCGCGTGCCTCGGCGCGCGCTTGGTGCACCTAGGCAGACTTGCTCGATCAGCAAGGCGCGGCACGCTGTGGGGCAGCCTTGCCGTTTCAACCAAGCTCACCACCACATGCGTGGCACCGAACGACAGGCTCACGCTCTGCCGGCCTTGCAACGGATCGTGCAAAAGCACGTTGCTGCACTGCAGCTGACTACAATTTCATAAGCTGCGCGCCTGCTTGGCAAAGTCCGCGCGCTCATGCGCCAGCGCCGCCGCAAAGCGCGGATCTGCGCTGCGCACGCCCAGACGGCGCAGTGCCGCGCGCACGTCTCCTCCATCATTGCCTATGTCAGCCGCCTCACCAGCACAGCGTGTCTCCGCCTCAGCCGCGCCCAGCGCCGCACGCGCGACGCCAGCCTCGTCACCGCGGGGTGCTCTGGCCGCCGTGGCCCTGTGCCGCTTGCAGGCCCTGCCCTCGCACGGCGCTCCGCCGTCATCAGCGCTGCTCCCTGCCGCATTGCCCGCGGCCGCTCGCCGCTTGTCTGCCTTGCGGCGCGCCTTGGCGGCCGGAGCTGCCGTGGCAGGGGCGGCATGCGCAGGGGCGGCAGCACTGCCGCCAGCGCCACCTGAGGCACGCACAACAGCTTGCTTAGAAATCAATTTCACACCCAATTGTAACATCAATAAGACACAATGCAATGGGGCTTAGCAGCACTCTGAGACTCAAGAGCACTGCCAGGGACAGGGAGCATGCCCCACCTGCACGCGGGCCGGAGCCAGCAGCGCCGCTAGGCTCGGGAGCGCTGACCGCAGTGCTGGGGGCATGCGATGAGCCAGAAGTTGAGCCAGACGTGTCAGTCACATCATCGGCCGCCGTGCGGCTGCGCGAGCTGCTTGCTGCTGCGCTGCTGGTGCTGCGCGCGCGCTCAGCAGGCAACCGCATGGGCGCTGGTTCATGCTGCTCAGCAGAGTGCGCCTGCGTGACGGCCGCGTCGCCGATGGCGCGCGCGCGCTGAGACACCAGAGTGCTGTCGTGGGTGACCTGGCCATGCGCATGCATCTGCGGTGCTGCGCGCGCAGCTTCAGCTGCGGGCGCGGCTGCTGGGTGCGCAGCGCCGCTGTGCCCGGTGGGGCCCGGCGCGGCTGCACCCGCCAGGCGCGCCCGCCGCACGCGCTCTGTCTTGAGGCTGACCATGCAGGACCTGCCGCGGGTCCGGTGCAAAGCGCTCAAAACAGGGCAGGCAAGGGTACACATCAGTTCAGCATGCCATTCCCGTTGCAATTGCTTCATACGTCCCGTCGTTGCACTTCACAAGGCTTCACCATCAGCCATATCGCACCAATACCCAGAAAGTGCGATGCTCTGACTTCAATGCTCCAAAACGCCCATGGCGTGTGCATGCTTCTTTTTTGCAATGCTGATTGAGCTATGTAAATGCCCTTGCTATTCAGAGCGCACACCTTTGTCAACAAACAGGTGCACCAGTCTTGGGATTGACCAGGGCGCTCCCAGCGCTAGGCAGGCGCGCACCTCAGGCTGCCGGAGAACGCCTCGGTCGCATGAAACCTGTAGCACCTCCCACCCCAGCGCTGCGGCACGCCGCCGCGCAGCACCGCGGGGCACTTGATGTGCGCAGCGCACAAGCGGGCCAGCAGGTGTGCCTTGGTGACGAGCTGCGAGGCGCAGCCCGGCACGCCGCACGCGTGGGGTCGGTTCCGTGCTATGTGCCACTTCTCAAGCACGAGCATGTCGGCGTGGCTGCGCGACGCCATGCCACCTGCGTGCCAGCATCCAGGTGAGACAGAGCGCGCCTGCTGCATGCCCCTCGACGTTCGTCAAGGCGCGCAGAGGCCCGGCGCGCTCAGGCAGCAGAGACCATGGCAAACTGCCGCCCCCCATGCCCTGAGGTCCAGCAGCACCGCACGGCACGACATTGCTTGCCCCACCTGCATGCGGGCCGGTGCTAGCAGCGCCGCCAGGCGCGGGAGCGCCGTCCGCAGTGCTTGGAGCGTAGGGCGAGCCAGAAGTTGAGCCAGACGTGTCAGTCACATCATCGGCCGCCATGCGGCTGTGCGAGCGGCTCGCTGCTGCAATGCTGAGGTCGCGCGCGCTCTCAGCGGGTGTCCGCACGGGCGTTATCTCATGATGCTCAGCAGAGTGCGCGGGCGTGGCGGCCGCTTTGCTCTTGGCGCACGCGCGCTGGAACACGCCAGTGCTGTCAGGCGTGGCCTGGCCATGGCCGGGCATCTGCGCTGCAGCGGGCGCTGCTTCAGCTGCGAGCGCGGCTGCTGGGCGCGCAGCGCTGCTGTGCCCGGTGAGCCCCGGCGTGGCTGCGTTGGCCAGGCGCGCCCGCCGTTTGCGGTTGCGCTCGCGCGCTGCTTCACAGCTGGTTATGCAGGACCTGCCGCGGTCCGGTGCAAAGTGCTTAGAATAGGACAGGCAGTTATTACATGATGCCACACCCCTGCAACCGTTGCAAACGTCCTGGCCGCGCACTTGCAGAGGCTTTCCCTCAGTTTTATCCTTCAGTGACCACAAAGTGCTTTCCTCTAACTTCGGTGCTCCGATCCTCCTGGTGTGCGCATGCGTGCAGACTCGTGCCTCTATGCGACACTGTTTGAACTATCCAGAGCACCCTGCTATGCTGAGCGTATGACTTGCATAACCAACACTTGCATCAGTCTTGGAGTTGACCAGAGACCAGAGAGGCTACCAATGCGACGTAGACGCGCACCGTTGGCTGCCGCTGAACGCCTCGGGCTTATGAAAGTGGCGGCAGTTCTGACACCAGCGCTGCGGCACGCCGCCGCGCAGCACCGCAGGGCACTGGATGTGCGCAGCGCACAGGCGGGCCTCCGAGTGTCTCTGTGTGACCAGTTGCGAAGCGCAGCCCTCCACGCCGCACGCGTGGGGTCGGTTGCTTGTTACGTGCCACTCCTCAAGCACGGGCACGTCGGCGTGGCTGTGTGGCGCCATGCCATATGCCAGTGCAAGGTGAGCCGAAGCGCGCCGGGTGCTATGTTGCCTTGGATGTCGTCAGGCTCATGTCAGAGGCCGGTGTGGTGTTAGCAGTGAGTACAGCACGACATGGGCTGCCTGCGCCAACGAAGCGCCCCCGCCACTCCTGAGGAATGTGAGCGCAACGGGTGCAGCGTGAGCCGGGCAAGGCAAGGCTGCGCGAGCAGCCCAGGGCTGCGTACAGGCGCACCGGGTGCAGGTAGTTGTTCCAGAGGAGGAGGCGCAGGCGCTTCTGTGATGACAGCGAGCTGTTTGGCGCAGGAGCTTTATATCTCGGCAAAGGCACAGGTCCTGCTCGCCAGTGACGCCGGAGCGAACTACCGCAGTTGCACTTTGGTCCAGGACCAGGTCTTTAGTTTTTCAAAGTAAAGAGTAGCTTGAGTGTAGGTGTAACAGAACATGGTTTTGAAGAAAATGCAGAAAATGCTGTATGTGCACAGCCAGCTTGATTGTAGTTTGCTTGTTTCAGCTTCATCACCTGTCTGGCAGCTGCCATGTGAAGGCTGGGCGCCTGAGCAGCCAAAGTTGGCCTAAAGCCCAGACTTGCTCCAGCTGTATAGCAGGGTGCGTCTCTGCGTGAGCTTCACTTACAGACACAGCTCGCACTGACAAACAACAAAATGTTTTTGGCAAGCATTCCTTGAAGCAGTGCTTAGTGTGGCAGCCCGGCACTGTGCATGCACACTTCAGACGCGATTGGCACTTGCCGCTTGCACCTGTTGCGCACCTAGCACATGGCCAGGCGCAGAGGGCTGAACCCCCCAGTGGGTAAGAGCTGGTTGATACACACTGTATTTGTATTTACTGATTGACTGATACAAAAAGCTCACAAATGCAAGACTCCACAGGTAAGCGCATGGTTGAGCCATGCAAGCCCCACTCCTCCCTTGACAGACGACTGCATGGCTGAGCCACGCGGCTGGCACGCCAGAACTATTTACCATGCACCCGCATCCGCTCCAGCTCGCAAGTGCGCGCAAGCTGCTGCAGTCCTGCCTGATAGCACCTGGGCCGTCCGCACATGCGCTCCGACTAACGCGCCTGAGCGAGCGCCGCCAGCGCCCGCCGCACATGCACCTCACCGGGTTGCCGGCGCGGCCCGCCAGCAGCGCAGGGGCAGACGGCAGCGCTCGACGTAGCAAGCTGCAAGGCAGCCACGTCTGCCCCTGTCTTGCCGATGCACACCTGCTCCGCCGCGCGCGGTCGCGGACACTGCCCCCCAGCCGGCCTCACACGCGACTAGATTGCTGCTGCGGAGGGCGATGGTGCCCCCGCCACTGGCCGCTCGGCCTTGCCGCCTGTACGCGCTGTGCCAGGTTGGCCCCGAGCCTATATCATCGGCCACATCGCGCCCGCACGGCCGTAGAGCGGCGGCGGCGCAGGGTGCGCTGTGCGCCCAGCACCGCCGGACACAGTGTATGCTGGGCCTGTCTCCCGCGCGCGCGCGCCGCGCTGGCCGCTTGACGGCATCCCTGTGCGCCCAGCATTGGCGAGGGGCACGGCCGCCGCGCCGCTGGCGCTGCGCTCGCGCTCGGCGGGCACCCACGCGGGCGCCGCCCCATGGCGTCCAGCAGCGCGCGCCGGCTCGGCGGGCGCTGCCCGGGGCCCCCGCTGCGTGCCCAGCTGCGCCGCCGATGCCAGCAGGGCGTCCGTCTTGTGCGCGGCCCTGTCGGCCTCAGTGCGCGCGGCCGCGGCGCCGCGCGCCTGAGCCTCCAGCTCAGCGGGCAGCCGCGTGCCCCGCTCCTTGAACGCGGCATCCGTGCCCTGGCGCAGGCACAGGCTGCAATACTGCATTCCAGCAAAGCAGACACATTTCAGCGCCCTGGCGTGATGCAATTTCCTCGGCTGTGATATGGTAGACTTATGAATCTACATGCCATGGCGGGCTGTGCCCGTGTCAGCAGCCTGCGACATGCACCGCCGCGCCGTAGACCATGCCAGGAGCCCCGGTGGGCACGCTCTGCAGCTGCTCGGCACACTGGCGCACTGCTTGTCGCGAGGGTGGACATTAACAGCCACAACAGGGCATGGCGGCCTGCTGCGCTGTCTACTGTGAAGCGCAAGCCCCTGCGCCTGGTCCCAGGGCGAGCGCGCACCCGCCGGACGCCCAGCGCCAGGGCGCCGCGCACGACAGCCTCCCTCTCCTCGCGGCGCGCCTTGTCCAGCGCGGCCAGCCACTGCTCGGCTGCCGCCTCAGCCTCGGCGCGCGCCTCGGCGCGCGCTTGGTGCACCTGGGCAGAGGTTACTGCTTGATAAGCAGAGCAAGGCCCGTTATGGTGCGACAAGCTTGCCTCCATTACCACAGGCCCCATGCTGCCACGCGCAGAGCATGAACAGCCTCTCGCTCCCACGGTGTGTCGCACACATGCTCTGCTGAACCTGGCTCAGGCGTTGCAGCCAGCTGCCCCGCATCCACGACAGGCTGCGCGCCTGCTTGGCGAGCTCCGCGCGCTCATGCGCCAGCGCCGCGGCGAACCGCTGCTCGGCCGCCGCCTCCACGTCATCAAGCGCCTCGGTGCGCGCGAGCAGCACCTAGGCGCACTGCCTCGGTCAGCTGAGCATGCATGTCACGAGCAGGATGGGATGGTGCTTGAACAGTGCCTCACGTTCACGAGTAGATGCCCCAGGCTGCCACACGCATCACTTTTGCAGCCATATAAGTCACAGTTCTTCAAGTGTCGGCTCTGCGGGAGCAGGCTAAGGCTGTGGACGGCCAAGTGATGCGGGTGCACGATGTTCTGCGCGCCTGCTTGACAAGCTCCGCGCGCTAAAGCGCCAGCGCCGCGGCAATGCGCTGCTCGGCCGCCGCCTCCGCCTCGGCGCGCGCCTCGGTGCGCGCTTGGTGCACCTAGGCGCAACTGCTTTGTGAGCAAGGCATCATGTGCAGGACAGGCCCTTCCGTGTACTGGAGCTCATCTCCATCACCGTTGCCCAGGCTGCCACGCGCATGGCATGCAAAGCGGCTCCACTCGCACTCGGTTGCACAAGCAGTGCAACAGTGCCAGGCAGGCTATGTCAGTGCAGCAGCTATCCCTG
>JAABUO010005287.1_pt1 | contig 15061 bp, 15 predicted proteins | sample 5559291 | NCBI WGS metagenome assembly JAABUO01 (sample SAMN10711878, study PRJNA513372) | rock metagenome | isolation source: Antarctica rocks | place: Antarctica: Victoria Land, Finger Mt sud
AGCCGGTCATCTGATGTACGTTGCATCTTGTGTGTACAGGACAGGGTAGATAAGCAGAAGACGAGGCAAAATACAGTGAACCTGCTGACGAGCACCATCAAGGCAGGGGCTGAAGAGGAGGGGCTGCGCCATTGCTTCAGGGTTGTATCTCCAGAGCGGGAATACCTGCTGCAGGTAAGACTCGTCCGCGGCTCTGCACACATACATATACAGTAAGTAGTAAGAAATGAGGATATTGTCTCATATATATAGTAAGCAACCAAAAAATTATGAGTGTGTTTGTTGACATGTGACTTATGACGGATTTTTTTACATTTAATGTTCTTAACATTTAAGTAACACAAAAAAATGAAGGTATTCTAACAACTTCACCAAAATGAAATTTGAGACTTTGTACAAAACATTGACAAAAAAACGTAAAGCAGTTGAAACAAAAATCTGCAGAACATCACGTATACATACAGTGTATATATGAACACAGTCATGAAACATACCAACAAGTATCATCGTAACTTTATGATTACCTACTATATATATTGTTGCATGTAAGTCATGGCGCCCTGATTGGTTTGTGACACAAGCTGGCTCCTGACCAAATGGCCTGCACACTTTAGTAGCCATACTCTTTGTGCAAAGAAGGAACGCCAGTCCCAAAGTGACGTCTCAGACCCTCCTTCTTTTGTGTGCACTGGGACGCCGTATGCTTTGTGCAAAGAAGGAACAACAGTTTAAGCCATACCCTCCTTCCTTTTGGTGTGTGCACCAGGCAAAGGCAAGCATAGGTACCAGCAAGACCTCACGAGGAACTTTTCTGGACAAGCAAAGCCAACCCTGCATGCATACAGCTCGTGAAGACGACATTCATATTGACACAACTACTGCTTTGTGTAGCAAACTTGGTTAAAGCAATGTTTGTTTTGCTTCACATGATCACATTATGTGGATGCACAAGACAGGCTGCTCTAGTGAGACAAGACTTGTCCGGCGCGTACCTAGCTCATCATGAGCTGGAAAGTGAGTTAATTATTACTATTGTTACATGATCAAAGAGGACTCATTCCACATGAGATGCAGTTCAAGTCACTGATGCGTGTGTTCCAGGCAGAGGATGATTTAGATGCACATGAGTGGATGGAGGCGATCCAGGGTGTAACTGCTTGCTTGCTGAACGGCAATGTAGACATTGAGGCTCTGAGCAAGGCACAGCCCAAGCCATCTAAGCCAACCCACAGTCGCCAAGGCAGCCGAGCAGGTAAACCCACACCCACATGGTGCATCATGCATCCTTAGTCAGCTGTATGTTTCAAGCTTCCTGTCGACCCTGTCGGCCACACAGGCCAGCCTAAAGGCATGAGAGTCTCAAGTGTGCGACTCACAAGGCAAACAGCTGGATACTGCTTCTTTTGGCCTCTGGTTGCATGAACATCCGCAAATAGAATGGAATATCAGTATGCGATATTTTTATCTCGTTGGGTGTTTCAAGCTGGTTCAATACTGGGGGGGGGTGTCCTGCTTGGTTTGCTTGTGCCCAGCCTGTGTAACTGAAAAGGCCAGGGCAACGTCATGCATGACGTTCTGGGACAACGCAGCCATTGGGTAAAAGGTAAAGACATATTTTTCCGAGGCTGCTATCGCTGGTACAGCTTATACACTGAACCAAACAAGAGTGAATGACCTAATGCATTGATGCCATGCTAGGCATATATGTGTGTGCGTGTGTGTGTCTGAGATGCATGTGTGTGTGAGATGCATGCATGGCCAAACATGAACCGGCATAACAATGTCAGGTTATACAGCACTCCTGACTTTCAGCAGCTACCAGTGGCAGCCCAGTAATTATCGGCCTTTTTTTTGTGGTTTTAACTTTGTTGGCAGACCAAGAACCAAAGTAGTTGCTTTATCAGTAACAAGATCCTAAAAAAATACAAAATCTGAAACAACCAAAACCATGTCAAACAAGGAAGTGCTGGAGCCTGTGAGAGGGCGGCAGAATCTGCTCTGCCATGGTGTTTCGTGACTGTGAAAATGTGTTAGGCTGATTCATGAGCCCCTTTAATGACATGGCCTTTCAAGCTGTGGCACATGCACTGGTCAAGTGAGACTCAGGACATGCCTGGCATATTGCGTCACTAGGCTCCTGATCATTTCTTCTAGTGATTTGACTTCTAGTGATTCTAGTGACTTCTCGTGGTCTGCCAGTTGAAGCAGTCAGCTCCTTAGATGCCATACACGCCTCCCATGCCTTGTCCATCTGAGACTCATGCCTTGCGTGCCCATTCCCTCACAACAATCCTGATCAATGTTTCGTGTCTTCTTCTACATGGTCCAGTCAGCTTCTTGAAGGAATTGCATCTCATCCTTGCGGCACATGTTATGTCCACAAAGACTTAAGTGCCTTGCCTAGCACTACACAACTTGTCCTGCAGAATACTTGATGTGTCATACAGATCCACTCAGTTCTTTGCTTAACGTGAAAAGAAAAATGAAGAAAACAAAAGACTGCACCTTTTGGCGTCAATGAGAAGCCAAGTATTCTACCAGGCTGCCCTTTGCTTAACATGTGTCTCTTTTTTTAGACTCATAATCTCCTCACCAAAGACGTTGTGGGTCCTCGGTGGGCAAAGCATGCTTTCAAGAAAGTGACTCATGGCATCCAAGGAAAATGGTTCATTGTGTACGCCACAAAATGTATCTATCAGGACTCGCGTGATGCAGTGTGCATACCTCAAAACATTGCTGGTGAACACATATTATGTCAGAAAGAGTCTACCAGCTCCTTGGATGATATGAGCTTCTCACTCATGGTGCGTGCTGTGTTCATGGAAAACTCTCAAGTGGCTTGCCCGGCACGCTATCTCATCTTCATGCACAGACACGGCTTCTAGAAAAACCAAGGAAAACTTGTTTGCTACCACATTTTGCCAGAACCATGTATCTTGAAATCAATAAAATGTGTGCAGGGTCCATCAGCTCCTTGGATGACATGAGCTTTTCTCCCATGGCCCATGCACTGTCCAAGGGAGACTCAGACTTGTCAGCTGTGGCAAACGGCATGTTCCTTGACGCTGAGCCTGGCAGATCCTCTGAGGTAAGCCTTTGCTGTTATGCAATGCCCCAAATTGCAGCATGCACAGACATGTGGTTGCAGTCGCTATGCTAGTTGGAGCTGCGCTCTGTCTGAGTTTGATGCATGGCCATGCAGATTCTCAGAAGTGTCCGAGCATCTGTTGCTCTGTCATACCATTTGCATTGCACTGACACTTGTTCAGCACATTGATGGTTGTGCCAGGATTTGTCCAGTCAGCTTTTCATCCTATGTCAACATTGTTAGCTCTGTTGCAAACAGCTCAGTCCATCAGGACACCTTGATTGCTTGCCCTATTGAGTATGGTGCAGTCCAAACCTCGACAGGGGCTATGCTGAACCTGATTCTGATTGTCAGTGCGTGTGTCAATCCATGTGTTGGTGCATGTGTCACTGCATCACTGCATGTGTCAGTGGGTGTGTCAAGGCATGCGTCAGTACGTCACTGCATGTGTCAGTGTATGTGCCACAGCGCATGTGTCACACACAGCACATATCTTTAGGGTTTAAGGGTTTAGGGTTTGCCTGGGTTCCGTTAGGGTACAGCACATGCTGCATGTGGCACTCACGCACAATGCCAAGGGCATCTATGCTGGCATGCAGGAGCAGGTGCATTCGCCACATTCTGTATCCTCCCCAGTGAGACGGGGGTCGGCCCTAGGCCCCAGCCCCCTGTCCATGAAGGGGCGCCCCTCCCATGGCCACTCCAGCAGCATGGGCTCCATTAGTATGGGCTCCAACAAGTCACTCAATGCTCGCCAGGGATTCAACCAGGTCTGCTCAAAGCGCCTTTTAGCCACGCAGTCAAGCCTGTCGGATTTCTTTGCCTTGTGATGTGCACCAGCTTTGCCTTGTGATGTGCAACAGCTTTGCCTTGTGATGTGCGACAGCAGAGTATATTTGCATGGCCAGTCACCTGCTGTCATGATGCCATTAGGATGATGTTCCACAACGTGAAATTTGATGGTATAACGCTGCTTGCCATCAGTTCACATTATGGGAAGCTGTTGAGCAACAAAGTGAGCATGATAAGTGTGACTGCTAACTTCTGCCCAGTACACAACCTTGCACATTCACATGGGTTCATTCACATACCTTGACTCTAAGCATGCCAACACTCTTTTCTGCCCTTCCTATACATTGCCAACAAATGCTTTGATGGCAGTTTCCCCCATTCCCCCTTGTTCCATCAACAGATGCTAGGACAGATGACTAGCACCACTGCCTTGGTCAGGCTTGGTGACTTTGGCAGCAACACTAAAGTTGTAACCTTTGGTCACAGTCTGTAAACCCTAGACGCGTTTTTTTTTGTTTTGTTAGGTGCCAGCAGGGCTGTTATCCCCACAGAGTGCCAGCAGGCTGTTTGCAAGGGCTGCTTCCCCCAACAGCCCTATGGACATACTGAGGCGAGTCGCAGGCAATGCTGTCTGCTGTGACTGCGGCTCTCCTGAACCGGATTGGGCCTCACTCAACCTGGGAACTCTGCTTTGTATAGAGTGCTCTGGCATCCATCGCAAGAAAGGAGTGCACATCTCCAAGGTACGCCTACACTGTTTTGCTGCGAGTATGCATTGCAAGAAAGGAGTGCACATCTCCAAGGTGCGTTTACACTGGTATGCTGTTTTGCATAGAGTGCTCTGGTGTATGTTGTAAGAAAGGAGTGCACATCTCCAAGGTGCGCCTTACACTCTTGTGCTGCTTTGCATAGAGTGCTCTGGTATCTGTTGTAAGAAAGGGGTGCACACCTCCAAGGTGCAGTTGCACTTTCGCCCTGCAGCAGAGCATGCAGCATGGTTTGTAGCTGCTTTGCTGGTCTTGTGCACAAGTTTGCTGCCTTTTGGCTCATAGCCGCAAGACTGTTGCACTCAATGTATTCCATTGGCTCATAGCAGCAAGACTGTTGCACTCAATGTATTCCAGACAGACTGCCAGCACCACATGCTTGCTGTCAGCTCTGGCTTGCCAACAGCAGCGAGACTAATGCATGCAATCTTAATACATGCGCACTGCTTCTGCAGCACACCTGTTATCATTTCTGACAGGCTTCAGTTCTACAAACAAGATTTTTTTATTTGCACAACCACGGACATGCCCTGCAGCTTTGGTTCATCTTGTACCCCTTCTGTGAACCCCACCCCAAATTGCCCTCCTTACCCCAAGCTGCCCCAACTTGCTGAATTTATTCTGGCTTGCCACAAAACTGAAGTGTGAGCTTACATCCTGAACAGTAAAAAAAAACAGATTTATCTTGTGTGGTAATACTTGCGCAAGCACAAGCCAGTTTGCCCCTGAGTCTTTATATTTGAAGCTCTTCATGCAACAATGGCTCATAGCATAACCAAGCTGCATACAGCCGTGGCATGAGAACAATATCTTACTGATTCTGATATTTATAGACTACGATTTCCAGCAGCGCAGTGTGTGCATATAGGTGCGCAGCCTGACGCTAGATGTGAAGGTTTGGGATGAGGCAGTGCTTGGCATGATGGAGCGCATTGGCAATGATGTGGCCAATGAGGCGTGGGAAGCCGAGTTGTATAATGACAGTGTCAAGTGGGTTCTTGACCTGCCCCTGCTCTGCCCTTTCTGTTCGTCCATCATGCCCTGCCTTGCCCTGCCCTGCCCTGCCCTGCCCTGCCTTGCCCTGCCCTGCCTGGTTTGTACCATGCCCTGCCCTGTGTTGTCCTGTCCTATCACGTGCCCTGACTAATACATATAGCATCATTCACATGCATGACATGAGTCTTAGCAAAGAGTGTAGAGAGTGCTATTGTATAATGGACATTGAAGAAGGTATCTCTTGTGGGGGCAGCAAGAACAGAGAATGGTGCTTTTGTCCAATGAAAAGACAGCTATGTGGCGCTGCTGTACTAGCACCTGTTAATACACCCCTGCCCAGACCCCAAATGAGGCCCGGCCCTGCCCATGTGGCACAGCTTGTGGGATGCCATGCTGTGGTGGTCTTACCAGCAGCATCTGCCAGTCTGCCTCCAACAACAATCATTGGCTCTTTGGCTAACTGCATGTTCTGCTGGGTTTCCGTTCCTCAGCAGCATTCTGTTGAGAAACGGCCTCTCAAGTCTGGTTGGTGTGCTTGTTGCAGTGCAGACAGTTGGGTGTGGTGCAGTGATGAGAAAGAGGACTTCCCACCAGCCAGTGAAGGTGTCTCTGCCTTAACACGTGCTGGCTCTGGGGCAAGCCGTGCCAGGTCAGCCTTGTGTTCCTGCCCATTTATTGGAAAAAAAGAAAAGAAAAGACTACGCCTTTCAGCGTCAATTTAATGAGAAGCCAAGTATTATACCGGGCTGCCCAGAGCTGCCCATTTATTCATTCGCTCATGCACTCATACTTTTATTCATATACCCATCGTTTCACTCCTCGATTCATTTGTGCATGGGTTCGTTTGCTTGCTCCTTGAGTTGTTCGTTTGTTCGTTCATTCATGCACTTACGTGTCTCAAAAGGGTGATATGCACCCAGTCAGGCTGCCTTGAGCTGCTACTGGAATGCGGTCGATGACAACCCACACACGCTCCAATCTTTGCAGTTGGCTTGCTGTGAGACTGTATGCAAGTGGCAAGAAGCATTTGGCATCAAACATTCCATGACAGGCAAGATTGTTTTTGCCCTTTGCTTGAGTGGTGTTCAATTTCTGAGCAGCCACACAAGCTGTGCAATGTGCTGCAGCCTGACGGTCTTCCATTGCAGTCACCCCTTTGCTAAGGCGTGGTCATGCAGTCAATCCGTCAGTCAATCAGTCGGTCAGAAGTTCAACAGTCATGCACCCAGCTGCTTTCTTTCTGCTGCATACTACTGACTGGTTGCATGTCAGGACCAGTGAGCTATGACTAAGATCTTGACCACTGCCTCCCCACCTGCCACGTCATCCCAAAGGTCATGCACGCATGCAGGACAGACAGTGACGCTTCACACCACAGCTTCAGCTTCACAGTACGAGCCAGGCCACCTGATTCAGATGCCCAAAGGGGGTCAACACTGAGCCCCAGGGGTAGTCAAGGGGGATTACCCCTTTCCCCGAGACTATCCCAGCCTAGCAGTGCAAGGGAGGTTCACAGCAGCGCAAAGCCTCGACCAGACAGCTCTTTTGCTGTCAAGGTATTGCATTTCTACCAATGCAGTTCTAACACATTTCCACCAATCTGCGACACAAAAGATACTTTCCGTGATGCCCACTTGGGCCAAGGACATGCACACTAGGGTTGAGTCTTTCACTTAACACCTCGTTTGCTAGAAGCAAGATCTCACACCCAGAGCTGCTCAGGATTATTTAGACCTGACCTGTAGGGAAGATGCATGCTTCACATAGGATGCGTGAAGGAGTGGATTTGCTCTAAGGTACTTTGGTTGCAATGCTTTCATTTACATTCCACTGCTGAAAGTCAGGCAGAATACTGCTGGAGCCAAATGCGCAAAGCAGCCTTGAGGATATGCCACGTAAGATGTTGTGTCTTACAAAGCAGTCTGCTAAACAATGCACATGCTGTTTTTGCAGACCAGTGTAGTATAATATATTCTCCCAGTTATTGTCTGTTGACTCCCCTGATGAGTCCTAAAGACAAGAAATGTAAATTGATTGATTGATTGATTGATAGGGTACAGGCCTGCCAGGTTTTGCTGTGTCATTGGCCCTCGCTATGTGAGATTGTGCCGCATCTGCTGTCCATTCATTATTTTGCTCCTGCCCTCCTAATCTGCGTATCCTGTTTTCAGGTCAGGTATGTACACTATATTGGTAGCTCCCTGTATGAACATCCCTCACAAACTTGCACCATCTTGGCGCTATGCCTAGCACCACATGCAGCTGCTGTATATACACGCAGCTATGTCTGCAGTATGTAGCAGAGACAGGATACGATCTAAAACATCTCCACAATGTAGAAACACGTTTCTAGTGTCCCCAGGCGTTTCTGAGTTTAGACTTCCAGTGTAGGGATGACGTTTCTGAAAGGAAATAGACGTATCGGGATTGAGAAGAGCATCTGATCTGAATCATGCAGTTTACATTTGTATGTGAATTTGCAGGAGCAGTATATAACGGCCAAGTACGTGGAGCGCAGGTATTCTGCCAGCACTGTGCCTGCAGTCAGGGGCAATGTCCAAACTGCCCTCTGGGAGGCTGTGGAAGGTGGCTCGATCAAGTATGACACCCACTCTGGGCAGTGCTCATGCTTCCCTGCATGGAACTGACTGCATTTATGTGTTGCCATCCAATCTGTCCTGCACACACCTAGTTCAGCATGAGCCAAAAAGCGCAAACTTTTTTTGGCTATTATTATTAATACTGTGATTGTTGTGATTATTTAGTGATTTAATTTGTGATGACTATGCTTATCTGGCGCCATGTCAGCTGTCAGGCTGCACCTTGACCTGCTCTTCATCAGGTGACAAAGTATCAGTAGGCGGTCATCTGACTGACATCAGAGTTTGCAGAAGCTGTCCATGCAGTTGTAAACACAGCTGACATCCACAAACAATAATCTATCAGTGCTGAAAGCAATCTGCAAAGGTGTGGTTTTGCTCATGCGCATCTGTGAGTGTGTGCATGGCATGCAGGGAGGCTGTGCAAGCTGTGGTGAATGGCGCTGACATGAATGCATGCTGCATGGGTCAGCCAGCCATAGAGCTCATCAGGGACACAAACAGTCTGGCAGGGGGTGAAAACTCAGAGGCACCCACATCCACAGCCAACTTGACAGCCCTGCATTTTGCTTGTCAGGTAGGCTGCTGCTGCTGCTGCTGCTGCTGCTCTTGCTGCTGTTATTGTCACACTGCTTTCATGGCAGCGTAGCTCTGTGCACAATGAAAGGTGTTTACTTGCCTGTCAAGACACAACATGTGGATGACACCTGTTACTAAGCAAGGGCAGGCTAGTGTGTGAAGCATCATTCATCCTTGAAAGGAACTCAGTGTGGTTATTTGCAGACCGGAGATGTGTCCTTGATTGAGTATCTCCTTCAAAATGGGGCCAGGGTTGACAAGGCTGACCCCTATGGCAGGACGCCGCTCCACTACTGTATACTTCATGAGCACCCACAAGCTGCCAAACAGCTGCTGAAAAGGTGAGAGGCACGAGGAGTGCCCAATCTGCCCTGCAGGCATCTGTGTAGACTTGTGTTGAGTGTGATGCTGACTTGCTTGCCGCTGCACGCTCTGCATTGACTCCAGAACCCATCTGACAGATGACCAATTGTTCCAAGTGCCTTGCAGCAGCTATAGCTTGACTTGTTCAATGCTCAGCACGCTGCTAGGTAACTCAAGCAAATTGAGGTGAGTATTCTGAGTTGCATGCATCTGCTTTGTGCGCACTTCATAAGCGTGCATTCAGCAGGCAGAAGACCTGTTTATGTGCTGATGTGTGTATTGTTAGACAAGCAGGGCAGAAAGTGATAAATTGGGGTGTTGATGGTCGTTGCAGAGGTGCTGACAAGGCAGCGCGAGATGCTTTGGGGCAAAATGCACTGGCTATTGCAGTCCGAAAAGGCAGTGTGGCAGATGAGGATTTGTTCTTGATGCTGTCATGATTGCATTCCCACAAGCAGAGCAGCGTGTGGTTTGCGTTTGAATGGTGAAATCTCTACACCTGTACAGCAAACAAATGATGTTTGATTGTGCACAAGCATTTCATTTTTTAGCATTTTGCACCTTTGTACTGGCAAATGAGGCCTATCAGTGAACGTGTGTGAAGTCATCAGTGTGTTGGTGTATTGAAATTTGCACAGGTCAGTGCTGATTATTTGGTTGGCTGTCTGACGTACAGAACTTAGGTATTCACTTGCTACTTTTTTACAAGATATTTTAAGCATACGCAGTCTTTGCTTCGCACTTGCCATGTCAGGATTGCTCGTAAGGAATATCGATGTCACAGCAGTTTGGACAGGAAACACAAGTAATTAATGCTGCGCTATGTCAATGTGTCTGGCACAGATGCACAATAGTGGTCAGCGTGAAAGCTGTGAGGTCATGGTCTAAGGCTTGAACACAAAATTATGATTGCCTCAACGTGGCATGGCGCAACATACATACTATGTAGCAATGCCACGTGGTGTATACACAAAGGCAACTGGCAAGCAGCCTAGCTGTACACTCGACAAATAAACTTACCACTCAAAATGACTCAACTGCTAACAATGTCCTGCAGCTTCTTGCAGCAGAGGCACATATCAGAAGACTCTGCAGGAACACCCATGCAGAATGATGACCTAACTCCACCCCTTACACCTACATACATGTATGGCCGAACCCGCTGTACAAACGCCAGCTTGTCATCAGCCTTGACAAACATGTTTGCAAACGCTGGACGTGTCTTGATGCTGTCCCCCATCTTGTTCAACACCTCCAGAGCATCTGCTGGTGCATGCTCAGATGGTCTGCCAGGTTGCAAAGCCGGCAGATGATCACCAGCAATGCCTTTGCACAGATTCCTATCAGCTGTGTGAACGGGCTGTGGCAGTGCAAACAGTGAGCATTCTGCTTCGAAGGAGTAGGTCCACTTGAGCTGTCTTGTCTTCTGTGCAGCGGCTCTGCAGATCTTTGCGGCACATGTTCCCAACTTGGTGTCTGGGGAGAAGGCAGACTTCCTCTCTGTAGTGGCCTTTCCACAGCAGCAGAGGTTCAATGAGTGGTGGCCCCAACACACACCACATTTTGGCTGAGGTACCTATATTTGGCAGAAACGACATTCAGTCAAGTCTATCGACCAATCAATTTACATTTCATGTCTTTAGGACTCATCAGGGGAGTTAACAGACAATAACAGGGAGAATGCTGAGTTTGCATGATACAAGTCATTCAATGCATTCTTAATGTCTGCATGCAACAAGCAGCACATGCCATTCAAAGCAGGTTGCACATGCGTACCCAATGTCCTAATCAAGATGTTGCTGACAGGCAGCATGCATCATCTGTAGCAAACATAGATGCATGCAAATTACATTACATGCTGTACAGCATCTATTGCTCAACTAGGAAACCAATCTGACAGCTACCTTTCTGGCAGCTCTCTGAAATGGGTACCACTCCTCATGCTCAGCAATGTCTGGGTAGTTGTCGTCGGAGTCATATGGTTCAGAGGCGTAACCATTCTTTTCTCGTCTCTTTGCTTTGGCTTCATACCTAGCTATGACTTGAGCTACGCCGGCATTCCCCACTTGCAAGGATTGCAGCAGATCAGCGCCAAGCTCACTGCCCATCCAGAGGCTGCTTTTAAGACAGTTGTGGAAAGATTGGCTTATAAATTTCGAAGCGATGCTGGTTGTGTCCATCTTGCAGTTTTTGCAGGCTCGCCGAAGGAACTGCACGTCATTGCATCACATGTAAGGAACCTCTGATAGAGGAAGTTCTTTGTGAGCAGCTTTGACACAACTACAGCCTGCAAGCACACCAATGGCAAACATTATGCTTTCTGACACATAGCAATGCAGCAGAAGCAGCGGCCATATGCAAGGCAAGGATGAGGCAATCATATTGCCGTAATGAGGAATTGCTTCAGCCCTTAAGCTGGCAACTCCCATTGAGTGTGAACAAACCGATGCACAACAGATGATCAGTAAATTGAATCAGCGTAATCACAAAGCTGCAAAGCAGAGGCTCAAACTACAAGCAAGCAAGCCAAAGCCAGAAGACAAGCAAATATACCTGCATGTTCAGTATGTGCTGCCTGGTGGCTGCATGCTGTCGCAGGTCCAACATAGCTGTCTTCAGTGTGGTACAGGTGTTGTGCCTTTGGCTGTATTGCCCTGTGCATAAGTATATGGACAGCTGCAGCCATAGTTCTGAGCAGAAGTCTTTGTAAGCTCTCAAGTAGACAGCGTGCACTTGAGCCAATGTTACAACTTCTGCGGTAGTGACTATCACACAAAGTATGCGGGCAGTGAGGCCGCACTTGCCTGTATTGAGAAGACAGGGTCATGCCCAGAAAGCAGTGTATTTGCTGTCACGATCCACGGTTTGTCGGTCATTATCCAACAAAGTATACAGTTGCTTGGCAAAGGCTGTTGGCGGTTTGTCCTCGTCTTCGTTGCTGCTGCAACTCATCGCTTGCTTTGCACTGATACAGCAAGAGATCACTAGACCTTTACGTCAGACTTCTTAGACTGAAGGACGTCAATGGGGTATGCATCAGCACGTCTTTCAAGCAGGATGCAGCCGCACTGCTGACGCTACGGCACAGCGTTTTTCCTAGCTAGTGACACAACAAAGCTGATCAGGCCATACGGTGTTCTAGCAGCTTGGACTCAGCACTTTGATGCAGACACAGGCCGCACGCTCCTTAGAACTCAAGGCTTAGATCTTGATTTGTCCCGCCGAGCATGAGGCTCTGAGTCTGTGGCGTGTCGGGTCGATTGATCGTGACTCGTCCGGTCAACGTCTGTGAAGTCTTGCTGTGAAGTTTTGCATTTGGCTTGGGCCACCCTTGCTGTGCTGGAGAGCGCTGAGCAAACAGCGCCTGGCCGATCTCAGCTGCTATGCGATGTAAGGCACTCAACGGGCAGCACAGCATCACAGCTATCTTGACGCTGCAACTGCCAGAAGTACTGCACTGGACCTGCAAGGTGAGATAAGGTAAGCAGACTGGCTGCTGCACTGGACCTGCAAGACCTGGTAACGTAGATACATTGGCTGTAAAGCAACCCGCAGCTATGTTGGTATGCGCACTAGCGATGCTGAATTCAGTCATGCAAAAACAGCATGTAGTGCTGCCCATCACCGAAACAGAACACCTGGTCATTGCAGTGCATATTTCCCTTTGACTTGTGTGATAGCCACTGTAGCATCTGCAGTTTGGTACCAGGTAGCACAAAACAATTGTTGCATACGTATTCACTTTTTGCTGGCAAACCTGACCCATGCCATTCCTTTTCCTTAAAGTCCTATGAGGGATCAGTGCCTTGACAATTGTTATAAAGGATATGATAGAGGGTAGCGCGCTGCAGGTACAGAAAATCTGAACTCACACCAACATTTGTGCCAAGATATGTGTACGGATCACAGGCTCCACTAAGATAAGCTTGTCAGCAGCTTTGCTGCATTGGGTGCACACTCTCTTAGCATGTCCGGGCTTGCACACACTGCCTCTGCATGTAATATACAGCGTATTCCCCAGCAGATGCTGTACCTGGACCTTCATTGCCTCGGCAACCCGGTGTAATACTTGGCTTCTCATTAAATTGACGCCAAAAGGTGTAGTCTTTTCTTTTGCATTTCTAGATCTTCATTGCAACTTGTGGCTGGTGTATGGGAGTGATGAAACTTCTATTATCAGCAGTGAGCAGAGCATACAGGATATCAATGGAGTACAGGTGTACCATGCAGCATACCATGGCAAGCATTCACTGCAGTCAATATAGCCATGATGAGACAAACTGGGAATGTCTTCATCAGCCATGCTGCCTCAGGCATGAAATGGAGGCCATAAAGACATCAGACATTGCTGTTATGCTCACTTTGTTGTAACTCTCCAGCTAAGCAGCAATATGGACACTTCTCAAACAAATTGTTTGAATGCTGTCCACTTGTCATACAGCTCCTACCGGTATACTGCCACTTGCTGGACAGGCTTTGTTGAAGGGATTGGCAGCACTGACTTTGAGAGTGGCGCAAATGCCTCCCAGGTTTGCACTTGCACTTGACAGGCGCGCATAATACTGCACATCGAATTGGCTGCTGCACGGTGAGCTTTGAAAGTACAGCATTGTACACCTCACTTCTTTTACAGCGAGACAGATGAGGGAGATATTCGTGCCAAACGCAGAGCTTGTTGACGAGAAACCTAGGCGGTCCGTGCACTTCAGCTGTGGTATCAACACCAAACACTGACTGTGATACTCTGAGGCAACACTGTGCTCTGCAGTTTGCCCTGTCAGGTAGATTCTTGGCACATTGCCAGACAGGCGCTCATGACTTATGCAATCTATGCAGCAACTGGCTGCCTTTGCTCTTCTTGCTCTGACTCCTCTGTCTCTGGCTCCACCCACCGGTCGTGCTCCTGCACACATGGAATTGCACGTCACATATGCAGAATAAAAGCCAAAATGTACACCTTGACACAGTGCATGGTCAGAGTCGGCTGCTCGCAATTCTGCTTACCATGACAATAAGATTGCAGACACAGGCATGGGCACCAGAATGTTCCTGACTGTTTACATTGACACAGCATGTTGAAATGGATCAAACCATAGTGCAAGTGACAAAGAAGTATCACCTTGATCAGCTCTATGAGCTCATCTGTGGCTCCAGACATTGGGATGGCTCTCCTGACAACCTCCTTGCCCACATACAAGTCAATCTTGCCTGGAGCGCCTCCAACATACCCAAAGTCTGCATCTGCCATTTCTCCTGGCCCATTCACGATGCAGCCCATGACAGCAATAGACACACCTGCAAGCAAATCACAGCAAGGATTGAGTCACAAGAATGTCTACCATTTAATGTGTGGGTCAATTGACCAGACACCTTTTCTGCATTTCTGCCAGCTTTGGTTTGTGTCAAATGCTGACTTGTGCTAATCTGTAACTGAAGCGTCACATCAAAAGCCAATGCACAAAACTCTGGGGGAGCTTATGGCATCAGGTTGCAAGAAATGGCAAGGCACAAAGCATGTGACAAGCTGAAGTTATTGCAGCTGAGATAGCTGACGTGCCTCCAGCAGGACAGATCTTATGACATACATGATCACAGGATGAATGTGCTCAGTGAAAGACAAGACTTGTCCCGCACGTATCTAGCTCATCATGAGCAGGAAAGCGATTTTATTATTATTACTATTATTATTATTAGTGATGACACATGCAGCAGCTGACCTGGCAGGTGGCCTGTTCTGGTCCTGATCTGGTCAGTCACCTCTTGCAGGTCAAACAGTGTGCGCCCGCATGAGGGACAGGACACAAACTCTGCAGCAGCCAAGAATCACAGTCAGATATCAGTGCATTGTGCAGCTCAAGACAGCAATGTTTGAGAGC
>JAABUO010005288.1_pt1 | contig 15060 bp, 19 predicted proteins | sample 5559291 | NCBI WGS metagenome assembly JAABUO01 (sample SAMN10711878, study PRJNA513372) | rock metagenome | isolation source: Antarctica rocks | place: Antarctica: Victoria Land, Finger Mt sud
TCGAGCCCGGGCAGCATCCGGTCCACCACCAGCACGTCATGGCCGCTGCCGCCGGTGGCCAGGAACAGCCCGTCCTGGCCATTGGCGGCCGTGTCCACGACGTGGCCATGCTCGCGCAGGCCACGGGCGATGTAGGCGACCGTCTCCTGGTCGTCCTCGACCACAAGGATCCTCATGATGCCCCCATCGCCCGGCCTGCTGCCTCCGATGCTGCCAATTGCCTTAGTCTTCCTCGCCGCCCTCGTGCGTGGCGACGACCTGGCCGCTCTGGGCATCGACCGAAACAGTCTGAACGCCCTTGGGGCCGCTCGTCTCCACCACGATGCGCACCTGGCTGCCCTTCGTGTCCACGCCGGCATCATGGGCCTGTCCGCCTGTCTGCCGTTCGGCCGTGGCGATCGCCTCGGCGAGCGTGGTCCTGGCGCCCTGCAGCGCCGTTGCTTCCTGGTCGGCGTCGCGGTCGCTCGCGTAGGCGGCGCCGGTGATGGACCCCACTGCGAGCATGGCAGCGAGGGCGGTGGGAATGACGATGTCGAGCTTCATGCGATATCCTCCACGGATGGCCACGCCAGCGGGTGCCGGCGTCGGCGCCAAAAGTAGGAAGGGCAATGTTGGGCCAGCCATGACGCAGGCATACGGATCGCCAATCCTCAGCCCGCGCGGTCCATCGTGGCCAGCAGGTCCGCCATAGCCTGCTTGCAGGCGGCCGCGTCGGGCGTGCTGGCCCGCAACGCGGCCAGGGCGCGGTCGATCGCCTTGTCAATCGTATGCCACTCGGCTGCCGCCTGCGGCTTGAGCCCGGCCTCTGCCTCGTCCCAGGAGGTTTCGAGGTCCTTGATCCGGGCCTTGGCGCCTGCAAGGTCGCCCTTGTCCACCAACGCGGCCGTGTCCGCGGCGACCGTACGGAACGGGGTCAGGTCGCCAAGCCTGGACGTGGCGGCGACCGCCTGCGGCACCGGGCAGAACAGCCCGGCCGCGACCGGGGCCGCGCCCAGCAGCGGGATGACGGCCAACCTGCGGGCAATGCTGGAAACAGGCATGCTGGTATCCTCTGTTGATGGTTGCCGGTCAAACCCCTTGCGCCTCGCCGGGCCCGCTCGCGCGCAGGCTGAGCGTCGTGACCAGGGCGACGATCAGGGCGAGGAACACGAGGCTGGTCACGACCGTGCCCAGTCCCAGGCCACCGTAGGCCGGGGCCTGGGACAGCAGGTCGCCCAGCGAAGCGCCGAGGGGCCGGGTAAGGATGTAGGCGAGCCAAAAGGTCAGCACCGCGTTGCCCCCCAAGCGGTAGGCCATGTAGATCGCGGCGATCAGGGCACTGAACGCCACGACGCCGACGTTGAAGCCGAGCCCGAGCGCTTCCGTCGCCAGGTCGCCCGCGGCGGTGCCCAGCGCGAAGGTGAATAGGATGGCCGTCCAGTAAAACAGCTCGCGCCGGAGAGTCGTGATCGTGTGGATCGACAGTGTCCGCTCGCACGCATACCAGGCGACGAAGGTCGCGGCCAGCAGCAGCGCGAAGACGGCGGTGCTGGTGTAGAGGCTAACGTCGAGACGGTCCGTCAGGGCATCGGTAATCTGCGTGCCGACCACGCTGACGAGGACGACGGTCAGCCAATAGGCCCAAGGCACGTAGCGTCTTGCCCGGAGCTGTGCGAACAGGGCGGCGAGGAGCAGCGCCGCCATGATGCCGCCCGTGACCGCCGCGCCGAGGCCGATATGGACGGCGAGGTAGTCAGCACCGGTCTCGCCCACGGTGGTGGACAAGAGCTTGATGACCCAGAACGCCAACGTGACCTCCGGGACCTTGTTCAGCATCCGAACAGCGTCAGTGGACGGTTGTGGAACGGGCACGGCCAAGGCCTCCTGTCTGAGACGCGAGGACAGCCTGACAGGTGAAGGATTGGTGGCCCATGGATGCCAGGTTGGGATTTCCCAACCTTGGCATGGTCATGCGCGGGGATTGCACCATGCTTATGGCTTGCGGCGGGGTTGCCTGCACCACGGTACTTGATCGCCGTCTATTCCGCTCCGATCATATGTAGCCTTGTTAGGGTGGACCCCAGCAATGCACCCAGGCGAGACACTTTCCACGTCTCGCACGGGTTGTTTTCAGGCTTTCGAGACGGTAGCGTGAGCGGGTCTAGACCCCAGCGAGACGGAGCGCCACTTCCGCATGCCCCTTTACGGCTACGCCCGCGTGAGCACCCTCGACCAGGACCTCGGCATCCAGCGCGCCGCCCTCAAGGCGGCCGGCTGCAAGGTGATCCGCGCCGAGAAGGCCAGCGGTAGCCGGCGCGGCGGCCGGACCGAGCTGCAGGTGCTGCTCGACTTCGTGCAGCCCGGCGACATCCTGGTCGTCACCCGCATCGACCGGCTCGCACGGTCCATGAGGGACCTGCAGGACATCGTGCATGAGCTGAAGGGGAAAGGCGTAGCGCTGCGCGCGACCGAGCAGCCCGTGGACACGGGCACCGCATCCGGCAAGGCGTTCCTTGACATGCTGGGCGTGTTCGCCGAGTTCGAGACCAACCTGCGCCGCGAGCGCCAGCTCGAAGGCATCAAGGCCGCGAAGGCCCGTGGCATCTATAAAGGGCGCAAGCCCTCAATCGACGCCGCCGAGGTCCGGCGCCTGCGCGATGATGAGAAGCTCGGGCCTGCAGCCATCGCACGCCGGCTCGGGATCGGCCGGGCCAGCGTCTATCGCGTGCTCGGGACGCAGGCGCTGCCGGCGTAGCAGCCCGACCCAGGCCGCGGGCTTACTTTGCACTTCGCAGCACGAATGTTGGGTCGTCCCCTACTTGAATGCCGGCGCTGGCGCTGCACTCAAGGCCGAGCTTGCGGCCCGCTCGGTGCCGCTGGAGGCGATCCATACTTCGGGGCACGCAAGCATCGCGGACCTGCAGCGGCTCGCGGCGGCGGTCATGCCGAATGCGTTGGTTCCGGTGCACAGTTTTGAAGGCTACCGTTTTGGCGGGCTGTTCGGCCCGAGTGTAATTCGCCGGGCGGATGGCGAGTGGTGGGAGGTTTGATGCCGACAGTATTCAGGCGACGGTTGGGCAGCAGCGAGACCAAGACGAATGCGATACTGAAGCTTCTTCGCGCAAAGCCGAAGTGGTGGAACAACGTATTGAACGCGAGCTACCGCGGACTCGACGGGAAAACGCGGCAACTGCTTGTAGCCGTGCGGGACGGCTATCTGAATGCGTATGCCGATGGGCAGTCGGTGCTCAGAATCGGTTTTGCAGCGAACGGTCAACCACGCTGCGAAGTCCACCGCCAGTATGTCTTTGGGCCGCAAGCCGAAGCCGGCGCTGATTATGTCGTCTACGACTTGTCGCAGGTCGACGACCCGAACGCTTTGAGGCAACTGATCGACACGGCGCTCTACTACGCCGGCGACGAGAAGAGGGGTGTCGCTACGATCGCGGCGAACCATCCGAACACCATCGATGTCGAGATGGCGTTGCCGGCGAACGATCAGGTCGATCCGGCTGTAGCGGGGGTCGCCCCGAGATTAGATTTGGTTGTTCTTGAGCGTACCGATGATGGCGTGGGGCTCGCGTTCTATGAGGCCAAGCTATTCGAGAACGGGGAGCTGCGAGCCGAGAACTTGAGGCCGAGGGTGCTCGACCAACTCAGAACCTATGCCGCCTACTTGGAAGGCCAGGAGCGGCGAGGGCAGGTCATCGAAGCCTACCGGAACGCATGTGTGATCTTACGAGAGATCGCCGAGATGCGCGGCAGTGCGGTGGGCACGCTTGTGCATGAGGTTGCAGAGAACCCATGGCTGCACCTCGATCTAGATCCGAAACCGCGCCTCATCGTGTTCGGCTACGATGCGAGCCACCCCAGCCACAAACACTGGCTCCGGCACGAGAAAGCGCTGCGCGACAGCGGACATGCGCTGTTGCTGGGAGAACGCGCAGAAGACGTGCAGCTACCGTCCTGCCTCGAAAAAGTGACCGTTGAGGAGTACGTCCGCGCTAATCTACAAGGCTTGGCGCGCTTCGTGCCTATCTTCACCGCGCCCGGCTTTCGGTTCGGCACTTGGGACCATCCTCCATCTCGTGCCTCCGGTATTCACGTTCTTCCATCCTGCCTCCTCAGCGACGAAGGCCAGGAGTTTTACGAGGCGGTCTACAAGCTGGGATGGGTGACGCAATTCCAATGGTCCGAATGGATGCACACGCCGGAAGGAAGGGAGTTGACGGAGAATCCCGACCGGATCGCCGAGGCCACGCCCGATCAACTTGCCAAGGTCATCACGGTATTCGTCCGCGGAGACCGGTTCAACGAAGGGTCGCTGAATTCCAAGTTCGAGTCCGGTCTGCTAACGGCGATCGTCAGGCGGGCTGAAGCTCTCCTGCAGATGCCGCCCTATAGCGGCGAGCTACCCACAACTGAGCAGTGACGACAGGAGCACACCATGCCAATCGGGAACGCAGTGCAGCGCGGCGGCACCGTCTATGTCTATGACGAGAAAGGACGGCAGATTACAACGCTGCCGGCCGGCACCGGACCGCAGGACGGGCTAAAGGGCTACACGGGCAGTACCGTGAACATCCAGCGCAACAGCACGATCTACAGCTACGACGAGAATGGGCATCAAAGGTCTACAACGCCCGCACGCTGACGCCATTTTCCGGGTCGGCATTAAGCCTCGTGCCGGAACGCACGCGCGTAATGATGCTGAGGAGGAACACAGATCGATATGACTCGAGGGCGGCAGAAGCTACCCCAGCTTGGCCCTAGAAGAAATCGATCTCATCCACGGGCTCGCCAAGCCCGAGATCCCGTAAGCGTGCCCAGCTTGTCTTGCGACGCACTGCATCTGGCCATCGCATCAGCAGCAGGTCGCGAAACAGAGCGATCCAGCGTTGTTTGAGCGCCGTCTCGGCGACCGCCAGTTCTTTCCTATGCAGATCCAACACCTTTTGCTCGCCCGAAAGGAAGTCGTATTCGATCCAGCTCGCGAAAGGGCCGGCGAGGCCGCCGTAGTCCCGCGGCATCGTCGTAACAAGGGCAGGTAGGCCTTCGTGTTGCGGGAGTTCGAGCGACTTATCAACCCAACCGATACCAAACTCTTTATTCAGCAGCGTGAGCAGATTTCGTTTGTAGTCCAGCAACTCCGGCTCATTATCGTCCTGGCGCCACCGCCAGTCTTCCAGAATGATCCGACAGCAATCGTCGAAGGTGATCTCGTCGGGCATGGTATTCTGGCTCAGTCCAGGCCGGTCGCCCGCTCTGAAATCCGACGAGGGGCTTCGCGCCTCGCCTGCCTCGCAGCCGGGCTGATGAACCGGACGGACCGCGCATGGACGACTTGCGCTGCGGTCTCCAGCGCGCCGGGCCGTGCTGCTCGCACCGCCGCGATGGCGTCTTGCGCCCGCATGCCGAGTTCGGCGAGCAGGCGCGCGGCGACCGTGCCCGTCCTACCGAGGCCGCCACGACAGTGCAGCAAGATGCGCCGTCTCGCGGCCAGGTGGCCCCGTAATGTGGGGCCGGACTGAGCCCACGCCGCCTCGAACGGCTCACGCGGGACATCAGCGTCGACAATCGGTAGGTGATGCCACTCCATGCCGAGTGCTTCGACTGCCGCGCCAATGCGCTCCACATGATATTCGGCCAGCTCGAATGCCTCCATGAGAGTTACGACAGCAACGGCGCCCCATTCCTGAATGCGGACAAGATCAAGGCCGAGGTCACGGTCCCACGTGCCGCTCGCGGCGTATGACTGAACTTTGCCTGGGCAGAGCGTCATGCCGATGAGACCGCCTCCCGGCGCCTCGACCGCGTCGATGCGCAAAGGATGCTTCAAGCTTGTCTTCGGTCGTGCGGCCGTTGAGGAACCCATAATACTAATTAACACACGATGAACGGAGAAGGGAGGGTCCTGCCCGCTGCAGGCGTCACAGGGCATGACTGCGATGTTTTAAGCGCTTCGGCGGTTTTACGAAATCTGCGAGACGCTTTGGCGGGAAGAGTTGTTCGAGCCGTTCCTACGCTGGGCTAATGCAACGCTCGCCCCCGCATGCCGCCTTGGGCTTTGGCGGACAGAGAAGGAAGGGGCGACCTGGGCGAAGCTGCTGGCGCCAGGTGATCTGGCGCATCCCGACGTGCCTCGGGCCTAGGCGCTGCTGCCGATACGCGAAAAGGCCTGGGACCATGCCGATATGTCCTGATGCGGCCAGCGTTTCGCCGCAGCGAACCGGGTCTCGATCACGGCCAGGGCTGGGTGCTTGGCATCCAGCGTTCGCGCCCATTCGAGCAGGCAAGCTCGTCCCAACCGGCGGTCGGCGGCGCGGAGAATGGCAGCCAACTCCCACGGATCATCGAAGGGATCCATTAGTTGGTCGCGTGGGCGGTCGAGGTAAGCCCGCATCAGCGACGACGGCGCGCTAGGCCGACCGTAGCCAGACTCCCAATAATCAAGCGGTGGTCCGCGTGCCGAGCGGGGCGGCCTGTCCGGTGCAGGCCTCAGGAATGGGCCGGGAAAGTCCCAGATAATCCGGTCAGCACGGCCGTGATCCAACATGATCCAGTGGCGCGGCTCATCGAAGGTGAACTCCTTGGTCACTTTGACAAAGACGTTGCAGTGGATCGCGAGTGGCAAACCCGGGGCAAACAGGGCCTCGACCCGGCTTTTCAGCTTGCTCCAGGGTTTTGGGGCGTGGCCATAGCTATGGCGCGACATCGCGGGATTTCCTCGGAGCGGCCTTGAAGAACGGTTTCGACCGGGTCATGGGTCTCAGCTTCGATAGTGCGGATCAGAGCGGACGGCACAGCTTGTCGGGTCGAGGCCAAAGGCGCACAGCACCTCGTGCAGCACACCTGGCGCTTGCAGCGTTTGGTCAGCGTAGAAGGTGAAGCGGTGTGTGGTGATGTCGAACACGACGCGCCCGCGCGGGAAGTGTTCATATTCATGCCACGCAATCAGAGTTGGCAGGCCGCGCCTAGCGAGGCCTGCGGCTCCGAACCGGCGCCAGCCTTCCCAAACCTCGTGATGGCCGCGCGGGTGGGTCAGGAAATCGCCATACGGTTCGGCCTCGGCGAGGGACGTGCAATCAATAACGAGCAGCAGTGGCCCGGCGCCGTCGCGTATGCCCCAAATAATGCCCACGTTGCCCGCGGCGAGCTCAGTCTGGTGATCGCTGTCCATCAAGTTCCGTTTGGGGCCTTTGCCAGGCATGTCACAGACCCTGCCTGATGCCGTCTCTCGCCGTTGACGCTGGCATGCCAGGCGATAACCCGCTCGACGTGGCTAGTGCCGCGAGCGAGAGCCAATGTTTGGCAAGGTCTTGAACCGGACCGGTCTCGATCCCGACCGCATGGGCCAGGGCGAGCAGAAGCTGCTCGGCATCCGCACGCGCCCGGTGTCGTGCGGGCGCCTGTTCCAGCCAGCCCAACCCGCGGTCCCGCATCGCTCGGCTGAGCAAGGCCATGAGCCGATGCCAATCACCCAGGCTGAAAAGCGGGGCGACGTTCGCCGCCTTGAACAGCGCGCCGGTCCAATGGATGTCATAGGCGTCGCCGTCGCACCACGCGACGGTACCATGGCCAAGCGCCTCGTTGAGGGTTGCAGCAACGCGGCTCACCGGCTGCCCGTCCGCAAGCAGCTCTCGGCCAAGGATGCCATGCACCTTGGCCGATTTCGGGCTCCAGTGGCCGTGCCGGCTCCAGTCCCCGGCAGGCTTAATGAGCGTGGACCAGCCAAAGATGGCGTCGTCAGGACCGGGCCAGAGTGCAAGGCCGACCTCGATGGGATAGCCGTCCTGATCAAGCGAACTCGCCTCGAAATCGATGACAGTGAGCGGCCAGGGCAGCGTGGACCGCCAGGAGGATGGCACGGGTGCGTTCAATCGATCGCCCAGCCGGCTGCGATCAGCTCGGCCACGCTCGCGAACGTGGTCGCCTGTTTCGTCCGCATGTCCACGACCCGGAGCAGGCCGCGCTGCAGGTCATCGGCGGCAATGGCGCCGAAGCCGGACACGATGTGCTTGAGGCAGAGCCGGCCGTTATGCATGGCGAAGATGCCGCGGCCCTCGATCGCGTCTCCCGTTTGCGCCTTCAAGTCGTCGAACCAATCGTTGGAGGAGGTTGAGGCTGTCATCGATCATCTCCGGTGAATGAAGCAGCGTCTTGGTATCTCCTTACCAGCGTATGCAGAACGATCGCTGCGGCGGTTGCCACGTTGAGCGAGTTGGCCATGCCCTGCATCGGAATGACCACGGCGGCATCGGCAAGGTCGAGAACAGCCTGCGAGACGCCGGTGCGCTCCGAGCCGAGCACCAGGCAAATGGGATAGCGAGGCAGGAACTGGTCGAGGCTAGCGGCCCCGCTGGTCTGCTCGACAGCGACAATCTGGTAGCCACCGGCACGGGCCGTTTTGACAACCTCGGTGGCGCTTCCCGCCTGCTCCCATGGGACCCACCTTTGCGTGCCCTGTGCCGCCTGAACCAGCTTGCGCGTCCCTCGGGTGCCATCTCGGCCGCAGACCACGAGGCGCTCGCACAGGAACGCATCGCACAGCCGGAACAGCGCGCCGACGTTGTATCCTTGGCGCACCCCATCGAGGACAACCTGGACTGGCAGGCGCGCCCGCGTCCGGAACATGTGCCGGTCAGGCTTGTCGTGGCGCAACTCGGCCGTGGTCAACGCCCGGCCGACGGCGCTAGGAGCGTTGACGATAAGTCCGTCAAGGCTAGCAAGGACTGGAAAGCTGGATTGCAACGGGCGGCTCCCACGAAAGCGCACCATCTGACGACACCAAGGCGTCAGATGTGGTCGTGGTCTATCTTGCCGGCGTCCCGACCTGACCAGCGAGTCGCATGAGCGCGCGGTGCACTTCGACCATGGCCAGCGTGTCGCGCTTGCAGTAGGCGAGCAGCGCTGCCCGGAGCTGACCGGCCTGTTCAAGATCTGAAATGGCGCCGGAGGCCAACTGCACGAAAGCCGAGGAAGCGGCCATGCCGTCGGCGATACCGTCGAGATCGTCATAGCCGAACCCTGGAGACAGCGCGGGGGCGACGGACTTGATCGAGTTGCTGAAGCCGAACTCGGAAAGGTAGACGGCGCTGCGTACGACCGGCAGCAGGTCCATAAGCCGGCCGATGATCGCCTCGATTGCCGGCCGCAAGTCGAAGAATTGGCTGGCCAGAACCCGCAACTGGGTGCGCTCGTAAGCGGAGTAGACCACGATCGGGCCGGTGAGGGCGTCAAGAGCCGTGATGAGCGTCTCGGCGAACCGGCGCCGGGGATCTTCGCCGGCCGCGGCAAGGAACTCCTGATGGTGCAGGACGCCATCGCCGTCGATCGCATGCAGCGACCATTGGAAGGGGATGGCCTGGTAGGGCCGCGTGCCCGCAAACAGCGGAATGGGCGGCATCATGGCCTCGAAATCGAGGTAGCAGGCAGGCGGCTTGAAGCCATGCAGCAGGTGGGCAAGGTCGGGCGCTACGTAGGGTAGCCCGCTTGCCGTCGCGTCCCTGATGATCGTCTGCTTCCACGTGAGTGGAAATCCCGCGGGAATGGCGGAGATAGCCTCGATCCCCAATGTCTTGAGCTCGCCCGCCTGGGTTGCCGACAGGCGCGGGAGATGGTTGATCCAGTCGGCGGGCTTGTGCGCGGTGCATCGATCCCAGAACTCACAGCCATACGGTGCGTGGCAATGGCCGCCCGGCTCGACGGGAGGCTGGGCTTCCATGCGCAGACACTCGCGCATTTCCAGCAACCCGGTGGAAACGCCACCCCGCCTGTGCTCGACGGCGTCGTCCACGTCCACCCTGGCGAAGTACGCCAGCCAATCCACCTCACCCGTGCCGCGCACATAGGCGTTGTTGACGTGCAGTACCTCGGCGGAGCTGACGGCGACGCCGGCCTGGGCAAGCACGTGTGCCTGCAATGCGACATCGTCCAGGTGGTGATCCCTTACGCCCGTGCTGCTCTTGACCTCGCGCAGCCCCCAACCGTCGGAGCAGCGCTCCAGCACGTCCACCCGGATACGGATGTCATCATGGACGAACGCCGCCTCGAAGATCGCCGGCACGGTCGGGTCGGCCATCAGCGCCGTGGTGCGTGCGACAGCCTGCGCATGCTGCCACGGTTCTTCGGTCACCAGCACGCCGCCGGGAAACAGCCGGTGGGCGTGGCGGCCGATCTCGTGGCCGACCGCGAGCGGTGAGCCGGCGGACGCCTGCTCGTACTCCCCCGGCTCATGCATCAGCAGCCATAGCCGGCGCAGGCATTGCAGACCGGCGATGTAGCGGGATTTGCTGAGATGCGGGCTTGCCATGACGGTATCCGGATGGTCGTACTCGATGTTGCGGGCGGGCGATGCAATCCACAACCGCCCAACGCCCTATTCAAGCTCCACCACGTCCAAGTCTGTCGCACGGATGATGCTTGCTGTTGCTCGCTCCTGCGCCGCATCGCTCCGCGCGCCTGTTACGAGTGAACGAGCGCTGGGGGATGACAGTCGAGGCAGAGCAGCAGGGCTTGATCCAAACAACTGGAGAGGCATCAATGGCAATCGGGAACGCGGTTCAACGCGGTGGCTTCGTGTACGTCTACGATGAAAAGGGTCGCCAGCTTTCGGCTCTGTCGGCCGGCAGCAAGTCTGAGGACGGGCTGAAGGGCTATACGGGCGCGACTGTCAGCATCCGGCGCGGCGGCTTCATCTACACCTTCGACGAGAGGGGGCGCCAACTCTCGGCGACGCCGGCGCGCTGATGTGGAAGCCCTTGTGCCCGTCGGAGTCTGGTCCCGCCCAGGCGTTCCAGAACCAGACGAAGGCAGTCCTACGGAGTTAGGTATCTATGATCCGGCCCATGCCGGCGCGGGCGCGACCTGTCTGACTAGTGTAGCGCTAGGCATCACATGGATCGCGGCCCGGTCGGAGTATTGGCCGTCCGCGGACAGGAACCCGACATCGTCAGGGTCAAATGAACCAGATTCCTTGTTCAGCGTGACGTGTCTCGCCTTCGGCATCGGTGCTGCCGGTGCTGATTGGATCGCGCGCCTGGGGCGGTCGGCATGGTTCGCGGGACTGGAACCCCGCAAGGAGGATCTTGCCATCTCGGGCGGCGTCTCCGCGGGGCGCTGGACCGCGCCGGTCCGGAGCACCGGGAGCAAGGGCCGTATCGCCGCCGAGGTCGAGGCCTTCGTCGCACGAGCGCGCTTCCCAAACGCACCACTCGTGACGATTGCTGTTCCACAGGATGCGGGGACCGGCGACCTAGCGGTCGCGCTCGGTCTTGCCAGCGCCCTGCGGCAGCGCCGCGATGCGAGAGGGTGCCGGACCGCCGTGATCGTGACCATCGAGGCCGAACGGACAGCTGATGCCAGTGCGTTCGTGCGCGGACTGCTGGACCGGGGCGCCTTCGTGGTGCGGGCAGGTCTGGGCGCGTCGGGCGACCATCTCCACCACTTTCCGCTACGGGCGGCGATCCTGCCGCGCAGAGGTCGCCTGGTCTGCGTCGATCTTGCAGACCACCTGGCCTGCTGGAAGCCGGGGAGCGCCGCGGACCTGCACGTTATCCCGTCCGGCTTCGACGATGCCGCGCGCGTCCTGTCCCGGTTGCCCGTCCCAGGCGACGCTGGCGTAAGCGGAGTCCGCGCCCTCAACCTCCATCTGCATCCTGACCTGGACGCCCGCAGTAATCTCGTTGTGGAGATCGACCGGCTCGCCACGCATTGCCGCGAGCTCTTTTTCGGGCCGGATGGCGACATGGTGTTCACCACCGCAGATCGCATGGATGGCGTGACCGGCTCCGCCGACCTCCTCGTTATCCAAGAGGCGCGCGTGCCCACCACGTCCGTTTCTGTCGCAGACGCGGCGCATTGTTCGAGGACGGCGCGTGACAGCACGTCGCCGGCTGGCTAAATAGTGGGACATCGCATGAACACCTGATCCGCCCCCCTCGACAGCTTGATCCAGCCCCCACCCGGACTCCGTCCGGACGGTCTGGCCCATGCTGTTCATTGAGGAGATTGCGATGTTTCAGGTTCAGGCTCCCGTCGTTATCGTTCCGTCCGCCGAGGCCCGCGCCGCGCTCGGCGTCCAGCTTCGCCCCGCTGCCCTCGCCGCCTGGCGCGAGATCGCGCGGCGCGGCCAGGGCATCGAGATGGCGTATTTCCAGATCGTCCACACGGGCGTGACGCTGGCGGTGTGTTCACGCATCCGCAGCAATGGCTTCATCGAGATCGGGCTCGGTCTCGGTGATCCCAAGCAGGCGGCGCGGGTCATACCCGCCGCCCAACTCCGCCAGGCCGAGGCCCGTGTTCAACCTCGTCGCGGACAGCCAGCGCGGCGGTATTGATGGCCGAGTGGGGGCAGCATTCCTGCCCCCACAAGGCGGCAATTGACGTTGACGGGACAAGTCCCGCAGCGCTAGAGAACCGCCCCCGCACGAACCCGGCTGCCCCACCCAACCTGCCACGCCCTTCTCTCCGCCAGCCTCCGGCTGCGCGGCGTTTCGGCGTGTCCCGGCTGTGGGCGGCAAGCAGCGCGCTGTTCGTCTGGCGCCCCACGTCCGATTTTGACGCCCACGTGGCGTATCCCTTGTGCATCCAGATATTGGAGAGACTGACATGAGCGCCCCTTTCAGGCGGCATTGCCCGACGCACGGCGTCGGCACGGGCGGCACGCTGCTGGCGCTGGACTGCGCGCAGAACGTCCATGCGGCGGTTGATCGCCGTATGCCCGAGGCACGCGCGCTGACGGGGTGGCTGACCGAAAACGCCGCGGCGTTCGGCCTGGGCGATGCGGCGCTTCCCGAAGAGGGAGGTGGTCTCGGGCGCTCACGCCGGCGCGGCGTTCCCGTGGCAGACTGGCGCAAGATCAAGGTGGCGCTGGACTCGGCTGCGGCCGTTCTGCCGAGCCCGGCAGATGCACCGATCAACCGCTGGATCGCGGCGATCAGCGAGGCACTGGAGCTTGACCCAGTGTCCACACGCATCCTGGCGCTCGCCTTGCACTACAGGCTCGACAAGCGGGTCGAGCGTCTGTTCGACACGATGAGCGAGTGCCGCGGCGGCATCCACAGGCTGAGTCGGGACCCAGGCCTTTTCGCTCTCTTGTTGCAAGCCCCAACGGCCGAGATCGCAAGTGGGTTGACGACGGGTGCGAAGCTGCTGTCGAGCGGGTTGCTGCAGGTCGATCGGCAGGGCTGCCTATCCGTGCAGGAGCGGCTAGTGTCGCTGATCCGCCAGGATGTGCCGCCGGCAGTAGACTTCTACGACCAGCTGCTCGGCTCGAGCCAGTCGGAGCCACTGCCGTGGGAGGCGTTCGCGCATCTTGGCCGGGAGGCGGAGGTTGCGGCCTCCGTGCTGCGGGCGGCGCTTGCGGGCAAGGAAAGCGGTGTCAGCATCCTGCTCTACGGGCCGCCCGGCACGGGCAAGACATCGTTCGCCTCGACCCTGGCCGCACGGGTCGGCGTTCGGCTGCGTCCAGTGGCGGAAGCCGACGATGACGGCGACGAGCCGCAGCGCCACGATCGGCTGGCCGGGTTGCGCCTCGCCCAACGCCTTGCCGTGCCCGGCGTTACGCTGCTGCTGTTCGACGAGGCGGAGGATTTGTTCGTCCGCCGAGGGACGGAATGGGACGAGCCGGTGACCAGCTCGCGCGTGTTCATCCACCGGCTGCTGGAGCGCCTGGCGGTGCCGGTGATCTGGACCGCGAACGACATCGGCGTGCTCGGCCCGGCGGTGCTGCGCCGGATGACCATGTGCCTGGAGCTGCGCGTGCCGAACCTGGCGACGCGCACAAGGCTGTGGCGCCGCATGGGCGAGGCGGAAGGGATCGCGCTGCAGGACACCGACGCCGCGCGTCTCGCACGCCTGGTGCCGGCGGCCCCCGCCGTGGCTTCAGGCGCCCTGCGGGCCACGCGGCTGGCCGGTGGCGGGGCGGAGACCGCGCGGCTGATCGTCGAGGGCGTGGCGCGCGCCGTGCGCGGCGGTGAGCTGCCGACGCCCGAGCCGGAGCATGACGCCCGCTACGACCCGGCGCTGGTCAACGCCGATTGCGATCTCGCAGCACTGACGGCCGACCTCCTCCGGCCCGGTGCGACGCGCGCGGTTTCGTTCCTGCTGTCCGGCCCGCCGGGCGCGGGCAAAAGCGCTTGGGTGCGGCACTTGGCCGGACGGATGGGGATGCCGGTGCTGCAGAAGCGCGCGTCCGACCTGCTCAATATGTTTGTCGGTGGCACCGAGCAGAACATCGCTGGCGCGTTCGCCGAGGCGCGGGAGGCGCAGGCCTTCCTGGTGTTCGACGAGGCAGACAGCCTGTTGCTGGAGCGCGCCGCTGCCGTGCGGAGCTGGGAGATCAGCCAGGTCAACGAGATGCTCACCTGGATGGAAAGCCACACCCTGCCGTTCGCCTGCACGACCAACCTGCTCGACCGGCTGGACCGCGCCAGCCTGCGCCGCTTTTTGGTCAAGCTGCGGTTCGATTGGCTGACGGCGGCACAGGCGCGGCTAGCGTTCCGGCAGTTCTTCGGCGTGGCCGCACCGGCGAGCCTCGATGCGCTGCGGACGCTGACGCCGGCCGACTTCGCCCTGGTGCGGCGACGCATGGCGGTGCGCGGCGGGAAGGCGGACCCGGCCGCTGCGCTGGGCCTGCTCGCGGCCGAGTGCGAAGGCCGGGTCGGCGCCCGCCAGCCGGTCGGGTTCAATCACGCGAGTACGGCCGACGGGTTGCACACGTGAGCGGTATGAAGCAGCCTTCCCCTGTGCGCTATGCTCCCGCTGAACGATTGTTTCGCCTGGCCCGGCACTTGGCTGGAACCCGTACCGGTCTCACGCTCGACGAGATGGCCGCCGCGCTCGATGTCGGGCGCCGGACCGCTGAGCGGCTGCGCGACACTTTGGCATCCATGTTCCCGCAGATGGATTGGTGGGACGATGACGAGCGGGTGCGGCGCTGGCGCCTGCCGGGGAGCGCGTTGGTCGGGGTGATCGAGCTTCGGGCCGAAGCGGTGGCCGCAATTGAGGTAGCAGCGCGCGAGTGCGACGGGCGCGGGGAGGCCAATCGTGCAGCCCTGTTGCGAGAGGCTTCGACCACTT
>JAABUO010005289.1_pt1 | contig 15059 bp, 30 predicted proteins | sample 5559291 | NCBI WGS metagenome assembly JAABUO01 (sample SAMN10711878, study PRJNA513372) | rock metagenome | isolation source: Antarctica rocks | place: Antarctica: Victoria Land, Finger Mt sud
AACATCGCTCGCCCGCCACTGGCGCAGCGCTGCGTTGACGGGAGGGCGCAGCAGACTCTTCGCAGTCTGCTTGCGTTTTGGTATGCACACTGGCACGATCCCTATAGAGCAGCAGGTGTCGTGTGCAAACCTGATACTCGCATGCGCGGCAGCGGCGGCGCCAAGGCGCCCCCGCGCGCGCAGGACGCTGGAGGCCAAGCTGGTGGAGGCCAAGAGCAAGAAGGACACGCTCAAGGCGCGCGCCAAGAGCGCGGCCACGTCCAAGCAGATCAGCGACATGCTGCAGGGCCTTAACAGCAGCAACGCGGTCACCGCGTTCGAGCGCATGGAGGAGAAGGTGGTCGCGCTGGAGAGCGAGGCGGAGGCCACGCTGCAGGCGCGCGCCCCGGCTGGGCCGGCGCGGGTGCCGGCTGCCCCGCGGCGCACGGTCGTGCAGATGCCCCCGCTCTGCATGGCGTGAGCCGGACTCGCTGTCGAGCTGGTACATGTGCAGGCGTAACATACAGTGCCTGTTGGCCTGTTGTGTGGTTGCGACATGGTCGCATCGGGGTCGCTGTCCATCTGTGTGGTGCTGCCAAGAGTATGTGCTGCGCTGTCACGAAGGCCGAGCTTGCTGCAGGCGCTGGGCAGGGCCCTGACCCGCACTCCCTGCGCTCGCGCAGCTGGGGACCAGCGACGCGCTGGAGAGCAAGTTTCAGGCGCTGGAGGGCAACGACGTGGACGCCGAGCTGAACGCCATGCGGCGCGGCATGCTCAGCGGCAGCAGCAGCGCGCGGTCGCGGCCCGCGCAGCTGCCCGAGGGGCGGCCCATCAGGTACTGCAATTATCCCTCGCACCGCTCCTGAGCATTATTGGCCGTTGTGTGCTAGCATGCGCGTGCGCGATATATTTCTCGGTAGAGGCCCGCATGTTCATTACAATGCAGGATGTCGTGCCAGCGACTGTGTTTGTGTGTCGTTGAGAGGTGCTCTGCATGCTCTGTATATGGGCGGCCATGTGCGCTATATGGCATGGGTCGTGGGCTGTATCTGGTTGGAACCCAGCGCCCAGTCTCGCTTGATATTGACCTTTCGGGTTCTCCTTCAAAGAGCTGCAGGGCTTCGCAAAGGGCCTAACGACCAGTCCTCGTGCAGGGATGCCATTGACATGGAGCTGGATGACATGCGGCGGCGGACCGGAAGCTGACGGTACAGGCCTGGCAGCATGGGTGTGTGACGCGTGCTGGCATGGATGCTGGCAAGCGGTGAGGAAGCTGCACCGCGGGGCCTGCGTTGGACCGGCACACAAGCACTTCTGCGCGCCGCTTGTGCCACTTCTTTTTTGTCTTGTATGTGGCGTCGCAGAGTGGAAGAGGTTGCCTGGCGAGGTGTGATGTCGTGCACACGGAGTCAGGTTCTGCCATTGTTTGTCATCTAGCAGGACGCCAGAACAAATGGCTGAAACAGAGAGCATGGGCGTCCTAGCCAAGGCCTGGACGCACAGCTCATTCGAAGAATGGTATCAATTCAGGCCAGACACAGCACTATGCGCTGCGCGCGCCCATCAGGCTGCACCTGGCGCACTAGCGCCGGGTGCGGCGTCTGCGGGGCCGCGCGCGTCCAGCCGCGGTGGCGCTGCAGCCCGCTCCAGCGAGTCAGCGATTGCGCGGCGGAACGCTGGTCGCTGCAGCACAAATGCCGTCACATGTCCGCCTGGCACCCACCGCAGCTCGCTCCCCGGCCAGTGGCGTGCCTGCACGATGCGGCACATGGTCAATGCGGTATACTTGCATGCTGCATTACCTGTCCTCGTCACTGCGCCATAGATATACTGCCCAGCTTTTGCTCTTCGGGATGCACAGTTGAGGCATGGGCCGGCGCAGCACACCAGCTCGCGCACGCTCTCCTGGCTGACATACGCGTCGTTCGGCGCCGCCACAATCACCGCTGCGTCCGGCCGCTGCGGCCTGTCGCCGCTTGACTATTCAGGTGGTTTCGCAGCCATGCGACGTATGGCAAGTGTTGAGAACGAAAAGTGGTGCAATGCACGTTGATGGTTTGCCATGCATGTCTGCATTATGAGTGTCGTGCACGCCTTGGGAAGCGGGTGACGTCTGTGTAGGTCTCCAGAACAGTGTCAAGGCGTTCGAACGCGCTCGCCACCCTCTCAGGCTTCCGCGCGGCAGGCGCACGCTGCCACCAGGCCCCCCACAGCGGGCCTCCGGCCGACACGCTCTTCCTGCACGCGCTCACGCAGCAAGCACTTGCAACGAGGAGCACGCGGCGGTGCCCGCCGGCCACCACAGCTGGCATACAGTGCAAGGCTGCAATCGATGGGCAGGACAGGCGCTGTGCTCGTGTCGTGATGCAATGCCAAGCCTGGCCAGTTACTCAGGCAGGAGCGTGCGCGGGCGGTCCAGGGGGGCGCGCCGGCGGCTGGCGGCTGCTGCCTGCTCGCCGGCGCCGCGCGGCTGAGGATTCTGCTGGCTTGCCTCCCTGGGGCTCAACACTCCGGCCCCATCAGTGCCGCCACCTGCAGGCGGCCTGCCATCTGGCACGCCGCCGCCGCCGCCGCCGCTGCCGCCGCCACACGGAGCTTGCTGCCTGCCGCCCAGGGAGGGTGCCCACAGGCGGGGGCCCAGCCGCAAGTCGCGCAGGTGCTCCGGCCGCAGGCCCAGCTGACGCGCCAGCTGCTCCAGAAAGCTGCCCGCCTGCCGCGCCTGCGCGGCCGCCTCTCCGGCGTCCCCGCCTGCGGGGCAGCGCGCGTCCGCGGCCGTGGCCGCCGCGGCGGCCGCACGGGCGCTCACAACCGTGCCGGCCGCCTCTCGCGCCGCTGCCAGCGCGCTCGACGGCTCCTGCAGCACGGCGGGTGGTCAGGGGGGGCGGGGGGGGCAAACAGGGGCCAGCGGGGGTGCGTTCAGGTGTGCCATGGCTGTTGTGCGGGCGCCGCGCACCTGCCTGCCGGCCTGCCGCTCCCGCAGCACGCGGTCCGCTGCAGCCGTAAGCAGGTTGGCCTGCGCCGCCCGCTGCACCACCGCGCCTATGTCCTGCGCAGCAGGACAGCCCCGTCAACGGCAGGTAGAACAGCGACTGAAGACCGTTCCTGCCGGCCGAATCAGCATAGCCTGGCAGAGCGCTGACAGTCCGCCTGCCTCTGTGCCGACAGACATGCAACGAGCGCGCCGGTCAGCGTATGCCCTGCATGCCTGCCTGCGCCCCGCACCCGCTGCGACTCGTCCACGGGCTCCGCGAGCGGGCGCCAGGCGGTGGCTTCGCGTAGCGCGCCGTGCACAAACGCGCTGGACGCGGAGCGCGGCGCCAGCAGCGGCACCACCGCGAGCGGGCCGGGGTACAGCGCGGCGGTCATGCACGCATGCACGCCGCCCATGCTGAAGCCGCACATGCCTGCGCGCGTGCTGCTGGGGTCGGCGCATGCACATACGGCTGTGGCGCGCCGTCGAGACGCCTGCAGCGCCGACGGCGGTCCAGAGCAAGCACGCCCTGCCCTAACAGAGTTTTGACAGCGTGGCTACACTGTCACCTGTTCAGCAAGCCCTGGACACTCCCGGCACTCACTGCAGGCCCGGCGCAGCGGACCTGCCAACACGGGCCCCCCCTGCTGCTGAATCACGCGACGCAGGACAGGCTGCGCAGGAGGGCGCCGGCAGCGCGCGCGCACCCAGGCGGCTGTGGCCCTGGCGCTGCGCCCAGGCCAGCAGGAACAGCGACTCCTCGATGGTCGCGCGGCCCAGCATGAGCAGGTCGCTGACGCGCTGCAGCTTGCTGCCGCTCTGGCCGGCGGGCTTGCGCGCGCCGTAGTACGGGCTCTCCAGCGACAGCGTTGCCACGTTCTGCGAGCGCGCGCGCGCAGGGCGTCGGCGCATGAACCATGCATGAGCCTCAGCTTTCGTGTGTGTCTCAAAACAAAGGCAGGCCGACCGCCGGACCCTGGCACATCCACTGGCACACCATGCAGGGCCCGACCCAGTGAGAGACTCACGGGCCGGCACGCATGCACCCTTCTGGCCCCCGCTCCCGCAGCGTGCACACGGCGCCCTGCGGGCGGGGCCACCTGCGCGACGAGCGGGAAGCCCAGGTTGAGGCGGCGCTCGTGCGCAAAGTCGCCGGTGCCGGCCAGGTGCACCACGCACGCGCGCGCCGCGCCCAGGCGCGCGCCCGCCTTCGGCTGCAGCAGGCGCACGCGCGCGGTGCGGCTCTCCGGCGGCAGCGCGTCGTAGATGCGCCCCGAGCACGGCGTCCTGCGCGCGAGGCAGCCACGCCGCCCCGTCAGGTCGCCCGGCCGTTACGGGCAAAGCCAGGACGCCGACTCCACACTTGCAAACATGTTGCACGCAGGGCTGCTCGTCGGAGACGGTCAACAACGCGCCCAGCGCAGGAGCGCGCCGGAACGTGCCGTCCAGTATCTCATACGGCGTGCCGCCCCGCCCCAGCTGGCCCTCGCGCACCCTGTGCCAAGCAATCTGCGGCGCACAAACAGCCTGTCAGGCTCCCAGCCCGGACACGGCTGCCCGGCCTTGCTACGCTACGTCCGAAGGGTGAGACGAGCAGCGCAGGTCCCATCGCTGTGAGTGCCTCTTGTGCTCCGGCCGCGGAACGCAGGCGCAGAAATGTTGTCCTGCAGCTCAGCCTCGACACGGCACAGAGGCGAGCCGGGCCGCGCACCTCTGCATGAAAGTGCTCGGGCGGCCAGCCGTGCGAGATGAGGAGTGCAGCCTCCTCAAAGTCCACGACCCCCAGGTCGCCCCAGCCGCGCGCGAAGAAGGGCGCCGACAGCCCCAGGCGGTGCACCTGCGGGGCCCGCAGCCTGGAGCGCGGCCGCGTTCACGCAAAGGCGGACAGCGGTCGAGCAGTGCGCACCAGGCTCGCATAGGTGCAGTCGACAAGGTGACCTGTCCGGTTGGCAACCGCGTCCAGCAGGTTGGCAACATGTGCTTTGGACACCAGGTCGTCCTGCACCAAGCGGCGCAGCATAGCCTCCGCGGCAGGCAGCATCCGATACTCTGTGCCTGTCGTCCTCCGGTGCGGTTGATGCTGCTTGGCTGTCCAGGAACATGGTTCACCAAAGGCTCCTGTACTTTGTCAAACTGGTGATGTCTCCGCCCTTGTCACTGCTCCTACAAGAAAGAGCAAGCGCCATTCCCTGCACTTCCACACCTGCTGAGGTGGAAAGGTATCTAACCTGTCACTCCCGCAGAGCCACAGCCACCACGGAGTAATACCAAGATTCCGGACACCTGCTTAAGGGGGGCAGGCCTGAATTTGTGTGTGTGTACACCGTCGCATATATGCAACAGTGCTGACTCGTTTCACACAGCTCGTTTACCCTTAAGGGCCAGCCAACATTCAAATTTTAGCGCAGACAACTTTCAAATTTTTACAGGGCTCAAACACAAGCAGCCATCAAGCAGTGCTCGGCAATCACCCAACCGACGAGCAGCAACCACGCATCCTATTGTGTGCCGTGTGTGTGGGGATTGCAGACCTCAGCGTGCTATTGCCGTGCTGCTGTGTGCCCTGTCTGGGTGTTACAGAGTGCCTACCTTACCTGTAGTGTGCCCCGCGTGCGGCTGCTGCTCAGGCGCAGGCCACTGCCGTGGAGGCCGCGGCGATCGCCACTGTCGCCAGGGTCAAGGCTATGGGCATCATGCAAAGCGCACGCCAGGCGGACCGTGAAGCTGCCCTGGCTGCCGAGCAGCAGCGGACGCACGCCGGGCCTTATTGGCACGGCGTGAGGCCAACATTCTGGTTATATGCGTGCCAGAAGGCAGGACAACTGGGTGCGGCAGTGCCTGCCCGTGCGGGCACTGTTCACAGGCCATTCTATCGCATGCGGCGCATCCGGCAAGCGGCCCACCACGCCCGGTCATGGTGCCTTTTGTAAGCGCCAGCGCCAAGCGCGCGGGCTTCAGCTGGGCCGCTCAGGCGGGGCTCGCGGTGTGGGGCGGCCGCGTCTCTTGCAGGATACCTCACAGAGGCCTAGCCGACCCAGCGCCGTGCGCCGCTTAGCCCGCTCGGCCTCTGTCCGGTCGTCCTGCATGTAGACCCGCTCGCCCCACACCGCGCGTACCGCCTGGTCAGCCCGGCTGATGCCCGCGCTTTTTGTCAGCGCCGTGACGGGGCGTGGCGGGGCGCTTGGCGGATGCGCCCCACGCGCCAGATCGGCCTGTGGGCAACGCCTGTGTCGCGCAGGCAATGCTGTAGCAGGTCGTTGCCCTCGGGCATGCCCATGACCAGGATGTCCGCAAGCTGCGTCTGCTGCTTGGCCGCCAGGGCAAGGTTGCGGTGCATTCCTCCGTGACGCGCACAGCCTGGGGTAATGCAGTCATCAACAGTGTGGAACACTGGACGTGGGGTGTACGGGAGGACGTGCGGCAAGTTGGGCTGGGCGTCGCCTCAAGACGTTGCTGCACTGCCTGACTTGGGTGCCAAGGCCACTATGGCTGTCGCCAGCACACGCCAGCACGCGAGCTGGCAGGGCCTTGCAGATCGCCCGCGCACATGCCCTAGGAGCATGCCACCTACTGCCAGTGTGCATGCTGATTTGTGTGCTACCAGCGGGGCCCCGCCGCAAGTCGTTTATTGTGTTACATTCAGGCCTGTCGCACAGCTCACAGACAACAAATTCGGCTCAAATGCCACCAGCTCTCAAGTGTGGCCCTGCCCAACAGTGACGTCCTGCGCAAACAGCATTCTCTGTATTAAAAGTGACCGCGGGTGCGCTTTGAGTGCCTTTTGGTTCTATGGTGATAATGCTCACCTCTTTTCGCCGGGGTGCACCTGGTGTACTGCACCATACTGGAATCCATGCAGCAGCGTGACAGCTGAGGTGCTGCTTGCTTCATCCTGGCATGCCTCAAGGCCTGCTTTACCTCAAGCCTCCATATAACCATGCCTTTTGGGTCAAATGAATGTATACTGTACTGCCGGTTGCCTGTGTGATGAAAAGAAGCTGACTGCCCCAAGACACCGCTAACATAGGCACTCGGTAATTGGCTGCTTTCCCTGGCAAATCTGTGGCCATAAGCAGCCAAATTGGCTGAATCAGGCTCGAAACAAATGTATGAGCACACTCATGTATTTCACTCCAGCACACTCATGTGTTCCAGCATAATTATAAACTGTCTCACCGCAAATCCCTTGTTGAGCTTTGAGGGACAAGTCATGACTTCCTTGCAAACTTATGTCACAAATGAACAGGCTGTGTGCTCCAAATCAGGCATTTGAAAAGACTGTGCTTGGCGCCGCAGAGGCCATGGCCTTGCTGGCCGCAATCAGCCCCGGCGTCGCCTCATGCAGCGCCCCTGGCCTGCACAGTGCCACGACCTCACTCAGACAGCTGCAGAACAACTACAGTAGCGTCCATTCTCAAGCAAGCAGACAGAGAAACACCTGCAAGACAGAGTGCTGAACATGAATATGGTTGCAAAGACAACCTGATACAACAGTCAGGAATGTCAATGCGGAGCACTGTATTGCGGAGAGCGGCCCTGGCCTTGCCGTACAAAGGCGCACCGGCACAGCTCCACCGCGTCCTGCTTGCCAGCGGCGAGCGCGTGCTTCGCGGGCACGACATGCGCCCACCAGAACTCGGCCAGCACGTCAAAGCATGCGCGCCAGTACGCCGTGTCGCGCGGGACATGGTACAGCGCGGCGCCGTTGGGCGTCCACACAAACACGTTGCACCACTGCCGGTCGAACACCTCCATCAGGCCCTGCACCTGCGACCCCGCGCGCCCGCCGCACGCTTGGTCATCTAAATGCACCACACCACAAGCCCAAGGGCACAGTACGCACATGGCCCGTCATGTGCGCCACGCTCAAGGGAGGCTGTGATATCACACATAGCACAAGCTTGTAAGCCCGATGCTAGAGCGCAGGCCTATGATGCGGCACACTACAACGCTGCCCTTGACACTAGGTGCTAGGAACCTGTGGCAGGCGCATGCTTGCCACAGCACCTGGGAACAGCCACGCTGCCACCCCGGGTACCGCCCACCTGCGGCATGTAGTACCAGGCTGGCGCGCGCGGCGGCGTTGCACTTTCTGGGTTGCCACGGTTGAATGGGCACTTGATCTCCAGCACGCCCGCGCCCGCGCCCGCCAGCACGCCCGCGCCGACGCCCGCAATTGCCGCCGCGCCGCTGCCGCCTGCACTGTCGCACTCTCGCGGTCACACTCCATCCAGTTGCAATGCCCGCCTAGGCGCCTAGGCTTACACGGCCACAGCTGCTACAGCGCGCCCTTGCTGCTCAGCCAACAAAACATGGTTGAGCCCTGTCATCTGTTGCTCCTGACGCACTGTGAGAGCCATGCAGACTGAGATGATGAGCTCCGTATGTATGCAGGGCGGACCATGCAGGATCCGCAATCAAGCATGCTGGAAGCAAGCAGGCTCAGACCTCTACAGGGCTGTTGCAATACGGTGTCGCGGCCCGCATCTCCATTGATGCAGGGTCGGTCTAGCACAAAGTATGCATGCAGTGCGGCGAAAGGCAAACTAGCCCTCATGCGCGCCTGTGCCCGGCTGCGCCAGCAGCCCCTCAATCAGGCCGTCCGGGGATGCGCCCAGCCAGCCATGCACATCGTCGTCGCGCAGGACGCGGAAGCGGCACCCCTCCACCCGCTGCCCGGTCAGCTCGGCGTACCTGAGCATGCACGCCGCTGCTGTAGATCTGCCCTTTTTTGTTGCAGAGCCACTCCGCCAGGCAGGTCAACGCAACAGCCTCAGCAACCAGCAAACGCATCACGACCGTCCGAGCTCTTTCTTCTGTACTTGAAAAGGAACATGCTTTGCACTTAACTTAGACAGCATCCTGGCATAAAATGCGCTATCGCACACGCGGCCGAAGGTAATCTCAGACACATGCAGGCTCACAGGCTGTTTGCGACACAGCATGCGGCGCAGCCGGCGCGCTGCGGGCACCGCTCGGCGCGGCGCGCGCACCGCTGCAGCGCGACGTCCTCCTGCACGGTGCCCCAGGCCGTCGCGGCGTTGCCCCGGAAGGCCGCCCGCAGCGCCAGCTTCTCCTCCCACAGCGCCTCGCGGCCATCCGGCCAGAACCTGCGCAGCGCCAGGCGGCCGGCGCGCCCCTGTCTCATCCCGGACCCTGATCTGTCCCAGACCCTGGTATGGTATGACATACGCGCCCCTCCAGCCAGAACCTGCGCAGGCAGCTGGCACGCCTCTGTCTTGTCCCAGACTCTGTTCTCACATATGCGCTCGCCTTGGCTTCTGCGGCACACCCTCACGCGTCCGCAGCGCGCGCAGCGCAGGCAGACGGGCATGCGCGCTATGCCTGAGCGAGAGCGCGGGGCCTGCATCGCTAACAGGGTGTTGCATGGTCCAGGCCCCCGAGCGCGCGGCTACTGCCATTGCCTCCAGCCGGGCGGCGCATGAATCGGCACGCACGAACGACGTGGCGCGCAGGACAGCAGAGCCCACAGAAGGACATGAAAAGGATGGCAGGCGCGCCCGAGCGCGTTGCCGAATGCCGAAGCGGTCAGCCGCGCCTCGCGCAGCTGCAGCCATGCCGCAGTGCGCTGCTCGCCCTCGCCCAGCGCGGCCGGCAGCGGCGCGCCCGCAGCGGCCGCCGCGGCGGCCAGGAACGCGCGGCGGAACGCCTGCGTCTCCGGCCGCATGCCGCGCCGTGGCGCGCCCGCAACGGCATCAGCTGAGCCCAGCCTGCGCGACCCGCCGCCACCGCCTTACAATGGAGGGATGCCTGCGCTCTGCGCGAGCGCCGCTGCAGCATGATGACAGTAAAGTGTGGTTCGCACACTTGCTCCAACCTTTGCGTCGACCTTGACACCTACTCCAAGCTGCTGACATCGGCGTGCAGCCACCATGCTGCATCGAGCTTGCAACACACAAATGTATGACAATGGCATGCCACAGGCCGATGCCGACCGGTCAGCCGCACAGACTTCAGCCACCTAGCGGCCGGTGGCATTGCACAGCACTGGCGGTCACGGGCTCCGCGCTGAGCCAGGGCGCGCACGGCTCGCCCGCGCCGCCGCCCGCAAATTCCGCGTCCTCGCCGACGCGCGCACCCGCCTCGGCGGCCTCCTCCGCAGGCGCCGCCGCCTCGCCCGGCCCCAGGCCCAGCGTGAGCCCGCTCGCGTCCAGCGCAGGCCCGCCGGCGGCCGCAGCGCTGCCAGGGTGCAGCACAATTTGTGGTGCCGTGGGGTGTCCGGGCGGCCGGCCGGCCCAAGAGCGCGCCTCGCCCTGGGGCGGGCTGCGCATTGCCTGGTGTGCGGCACCGGCCTGTGGCGCTTGCACAGCCCCCGCACCGGCAGCGGCACTGGCAGCAGCGACATGCTCGGCTGGCATGGGCGGCAGAGGCGTCGCCAGCCGCCCAGGAGGTCTAGCGTTTGGGCTCGCCCCGGCGGCCGGCGCTGCAGGCACCGCTGTGAGCCTGCCAAGGTCCCTGGCTGGCGCGGCAGTGGCCGCGCCTGCCGAGCCCGCGGCACGACCGGTGCTAAAGCCCGGCAAGTGCGGCGCTGCCCGCGCCTGCGCCAGGTTGGGTGCGCGGAAGTGACCCAAGTGGCCGCTGGGAGCCGGCGGTGCGAGCCGAGTGCCAGGTGCGCCGCTGCGCTCCCTGCTGGGCGGCACGGACGCAGCGCTGGCAGCTTGCGCAACAGCGTGCGGTGCTGGACGGCCGCGCGCCGTCGCTTGCGCGCCGTGCGCCCCAGCAGGTGGAGGCAAGGTCGCGCAAGAGGCAAGGCCCTCCGCCTGCAGCTGCGGCGGCCGCGCCAGCGCGGCCACCGCTGCCTGTGCGCGCCGCAGCAGCGCTGCGCGCTGCTCGACTGGCAGTCCGCTGTAGCCGCGGAAGCCTGCGCCGTTCAGCAGGCCCTGTGCAGACCTCTTTCAACTCGGTTGGCACAAGCCTGGGCGTGCAACAGGGGGCAGCAGCTTGACAAGGGAGCGGGGGGATCGCCGTCAAGGCCCTGGCCGCGTGCCTGCCTCCAGCGCGAGCCAGGCATCGTGCGGGAAACTGCCGTGCAGCTCGCTTACGCGCCGCGCTGCAAACTCGGAGAAGCGCTCCACGCCGGCTCCCTGCCCCAAGGCAGCACGCTTGCGGGGGACCACGTGCGTGTTGGCCAGCAGGCTGGGCCTGCTGACACGCTCGCACCTGCGCGTTGCCACAGCCGCGGCTGGCCTCATACTGCAGGCCGGCAAGGAGCTGCAGCAGCCGCGCGTTCTGAAAGGGCTCCGGCGCGGCGCGTGCGGGGTGAGCGCTGGCGCTGGTGCCGGCGCTGGTTGCGCACGTCCGCCAGCACAAGCCAGGCGGAGCGTGGCTGCCCCATCCCGTGTCCAGAGAGTGCGGCAGGCGCGAGCGTGCGCGCAGCAGCAGCCTGTGCATGGGCGCGCCACGCCGCAGGGCGCTGACTGCGACGCAGGGAGGGCGCGCTGGAGCGCCCGAGCGCATCTGACACGACCACACACCGGCCAACAGGTGTGTGATCGAGTGAGGGACCAACAGCAGCTGGGCCAACGGTTTATTAAGACACCTCGATCATTTAGGCCCAATGTACTACTGAACCCCACTCCGCATCTCATCAACTCGAGTGATCGAACGATCGTTGTGCATGTGAAGAGCAAGCTCCTTAAGGTCCGCAGACCTGCTGTAGAGAGGCTCCCTGTGCGACATCCCAGGCTGACCAACCATGCGGCGAGGGCTCGTGCGTGCCCTGGGCGCCGCTGTGCGCGCCAGTGAAGCGAACTTGGCATTGTTGCCGGCAACCTCCAGTGCGGTTCTGCGCCTGCCAGCACCTGGCAGCGAGGCCTGCAGGAGTTTGCTTGCCCCGCTTGCTGGCGGCGTCCACGCATGGTCGCCCGCCCGGGCCTTTGCAAGCGGCATTGTCTACCCGCCCGCAGAGGCTTTCGTGGGCTCTAAGGCGCCTGACTTCAGCAAAGTCCCAGGTAGTGCCGCCGCTGCCTGGCTGATTATGATGCCCTCATATTTCCTGCCTTATTGTATACAACTGTCTGAGCCCCCACATCTTTGCCTGAGGCTCACAGACTGCTTTTAGAGTGTTAACCGCTGGACATACGTATTAAAGTCAACATTTATGGCGCGTGCAGCGGCTGTTGACGAAGAAGTTTCAGAGGTCAGCCTCTCGGACTATGCCGGCAAGTATGTCATTCTTTTCTGGTACCCAAAGGACTTCACATACGTGTGCCCGTCCGGTGCGCGCTCCTGTGCTCACCCCAGTTGTTGCCAGTTCGTCGCCCCTGTCGCGCAAGTTTATTAGTACGGGGTAGGGCAGGTAGCCTGGCAGCGCTTGCTTTGCCACATACAGCTCCTGTGTTGCAAAGAGCTGCGCTAATTTCAGTGCCTGCGCGCAGAGATCATTGCGTTCTCAGACCGCGCGCACGAATTTGAGGAGCTCAACACAAAGCTCATAGCTGCCAGCACAGACACGCCCGAGGCGCGCCGGCAGTGTGCTTTAAGTCTGGGTGCTCATAAGGACCTCCAGCATCTTGCACATCCATGCATTGACCAGCTGTTATTTGATGCGTCCACATGCGTGAAGGCAGGTCTGTGACCCAGGCAGTGAGTCTACGATTGAATCAGGGTGCTGCGGGTGCTGGGAGGCCATTTGATGCTGCGAGGCATGCTGAGAGCATGCGCTAAGCATGCACATGCGCTGCCGCTTCCAGGCACCATGATGGGAGTGCCAATAACGGACATAACAGGCCTACGATGCGCCTCTCGTAAGGCCGGGTTGCTGCAGGTGCACCTCGCGTGGATTCGGACGCCGCGCAGCAAGGGAGGGCTGGGCCACATGGACATACCCATCCTGGCGGATGTCACCAAGGTAAGCGCGCGCTCCTCGGCGTGTCGGCGCCCAGCGCAAGCCCCTTGTGCCCGACCATGCCCGGCGCCGCCGCTGCGCATGGCTGACTTCATGCCGACGAGCAAGCATGCTGAGCGGCAGCACAGCAGACGTGAACGCGCGCTGCCGCGCAGGAGCTGGCGGCGCGGTATGGCGTGCTTCTGAAGGACGCCGGGATCGCGCTCCGGGGCCTGTTCCTCATCAACCCCGAGGTGCCGCCGCCCGGCCGTGGCCTTGCCGTTGCGGGGGGACGTGCTGCGTGCATGTCGCCCGCCCGTGCATCTCCTCTCCCGCACCCGCCGAGCAGCTTGGCGCGCGCGCGCCTGCAGGGCGTGATCGAGCACATCACGATCAACAACCCGTCCGTCGGGCGCTCGGTGGACGAGGCGAAGCGCCTGCTGCAGGCCGTGCAGTTTGTTGCGGAGCATGGCGAGGCGCGCACCTGTTGCTTCCATGACGGCTCTTTGCTATCCGCCCTGCCACTGAGCACATCATGTGCACATCACCAAATTAAACTTCTTGTCTGGCCCAGCCAGCCCACTGATCGGGTTTCGGGCGTGCACACCAGGGTCATATGCGTCCTACACGTCTTCTTTGCATAGCAGAGCAGCAAGGTAGAGGTGCATGGCTGTGCCGACAGAGGTCCCGTGATAATAATGCCGGCGATGCGCAGGTGTGCCCAGCGGACTGGCAGCCGGGCGGCGCGACCATGAAGGCAGACCCCACCGGGTCGCTGGACTACTTTGAGAGCAAGGGCGAGGGCGGCGGTGGCGGCGGCGGCGGCGGCGGCGAGGACGCCGAGTTTGGGACCAAGCTCAAGTCCGTGAGCAGCGCGGAGGAGTTCCAGCAGGCGATCAACGGCGGACACCCCGTGCTGGTCGACTTCTACGCGCCGTGGTGCGGCAAGTGCCGCCAGATCGCGCCGTTCATCGAGCAGCTGCAGGCGCGGCCCCTGCCGCGCAGCCATTACAGTGCCGGCATTTTGCATGCACGGCAAGCTTTCAAGGCCACAGCTTCAGTTGGCATGCCTTGCAGGAGCAGGACATTTGTCATGGGACTGCTGTGTTCATGCTTACATGAGCACGCAGACTCCATGGGCGGGTCCCAGAACCGCGTCTGATGTGCGCCCACCCCCAGCACCCCCAGCGCGCTGCTCGCCCGCGCAGGAGATGCACCCCGACGTCAGCGTCATCAAGGTCAACACCGAGGACCCGGCGATGAAGAGCGTGGCCGAGGAGCACGTCAAAGTCCTGCCGACCTTCAAGTTCTTCAAGGTGAGGCCGTGCCCCAGCACGCTCCCTGCCGGGCTGGTGCAGCGACCACGCGCGCTCAGCAAAGCGCCCTGCGCAGGACGGTGTGGAGTCTGCGGATGCGGTCACCGGGTACAAGAAGAAGAAGGTGCAGGAGGGCGTGGAGCAGCTGCTCGCCGCCTCGTGGGCCAAGGCGTGAGCCGCGCGCGTGGGCTGACGTGCAGGCCGACGTGCTGGCCTCTGACCCTAGGCAGAGATGTGATTTACTGGTCTCGTCAGCTCTAGTCGCTCTGACAAGGGCATATGGTGTGGCCGTCATCGCCGTCGCGACCTGCTCACCCGGGTGTGCCTGGGTGTCGGCCCTCGGGCAGGGTGCTGGCCGCAACACGGCCGGGAAAGTAGGTCAGGGCAGCTGACAGCTGTTGCATGATGGCGACATTGCGCGGGCGTTTGCCCGCCGTCTCTTGGAAGTGCATCCAGCGCTCTCCATGTTGTGCCTGATTACAGCCCTTGCACACCAGGCTTGCATTGGGTGGTCAGAATGTGGAGACCAGGTCAGCGCTGCTGGCCTGACATGCAGGTCAGACTGACGTCATGGTCAGCAGCATGGCAGCATATCTGCGCCTTGCAGAACACGTCTTGATTCTGTCCGATGCAAGTGGTGCGCTTGTTTCATGCTTTACAGAGACTCCTTGTTGGAAAGACAGTTGCCGCGTCGCAGGCGAGGTCCATACCTAGAGCTCCCAGACATTGCAGACACACTGAGTCGTGACAGTTGTGAGGGGCAATCACGATAACTTTCCTCCCCTGCACCCCACCTTCACAGGTATGCCGGTGACTCCGTTGACCAGCCAGCCTGCCCCACCTATGCCGCTAGGCTGCTCTGCTGCCTCTGCGCGGGTGACCACAGACAACAGTTTGCTCTGGACAACCAAGCGGCCAGCTGCATGGCCGCCCAAGGCTGCAGGGC
>JAABUO010005290.1_pt1 | contig 15056 bp, 14 predicted proteins | sample 5559291 | NCBI WGS metagenome assembly JAABUO01 (sample SAMN10711878, study PRJNA513372) | rock metagenome | isolation source: Antarctica rocks | place: Antarctica: Victoria Land, Finger Mt sud
CACCTCGGACGTGAAGTGCCTCCCTTTGAATGAGCCGTGCTGATCCATCGCCATCGTGCCCGCTCGCACCCTTGTCTCGCTGCCACTCTACGTCAAACAGGTCACCGCAGCGATTGCAACAGAACCGTTTGAGGTACCCATTAGATTGCATCAAGCACCGTTATCGTACCGGATTCGACTGCGCACTATTATGTTATGCGAAACTGAAGGGCATTTCTTTTTGCTAATAAACAAAATTTTTGGAAGCTTGTGTTGACGGCAACTCTGTATACAGTTACATATTTACACCGTAACATCCCTAGGTATGCACAATGTCAGGCACTACGATTGTTTCTAGTGGAAGCGTAACGGTCCAGTCAAGCTCGGCAAATACAGGAACATACCTAAGTCAAATCCAGCTTCAGCTCAGCAACACTGAGAGTTATACTTATGAAAACAATACATCTGTTCCGGCACCTGCAATAGTTGGTGAGAATTTAGTCTTTACGCTTACTCCAAGCTCTACTGTCAACATTGACCCTAATTATGGCATTGTGTTGACCGACTCAGCAAATACGAGCTTGACGGGCGGAAGCCACTATACCGACATCATATCGGGCGCAGGTGGATTAACGTACACGGGCAGCGCAGGCGAAGTTGTCGCGCTCGGTAGTAATTCTATCATTCATACTCTTCTAGCCTACGCAAAGCTTGCCTTCGGCGGAACGGGCAACAGTGCGGTAGTTGCCGGCAACTACTCAACGTTGTCACTCGATAATGGCTCCTCGGGCGTCTTTACGGTAACTGGGACCGGCGCGATCATCGTCGATGGCTCAGTGGCTCCTGCAGATGCGTCGGTGGCGGGCGCCATGTCGACGTTCAGTCTTACCAGTGGCAGCTCGATCACACTTGCCGACGCGGTTGCCGGCGACAGCGCCTACGTCATCCTGAGTGGCGGCGCCAACACAGTCAGCGCCCAGGCCGGCACGAGCACCATCTCTGCCTTGACCGGCGGCGACGTCTATTTCGGCAGCAACAATGCGGCCACCCTGTTCGTCGGCGCCACCAGCAGCGTCACTGCGGCGGTCTCTACGATCTTCGGCGGCGGCGGCAACAGCACCGTGTTCGGCGAGGCGGGCGTCCTCTACACCGAGGGCTCGGGCAACAACACTTACGTCGGCGGCAGCGCCTCCGTTCTTGCAGCAGGCGGCGTTGCCCAGGCTTCCATGGCCACCTCGACCATCACCGCGACCACCGGCCACGACACGGTGTTCGGCGGCACGGTCAGCACCATGCTCAACCTCGGCCGAGGATCGGAGCTTTTCGTGGGCGGCGGCGCTTCGGATACTTTGATGGGCGGCTCCACAGCCCCGACGGTCTTCGGCAACTCGAACGAGGATGTAAAACTGCTCGGCACGGCGACCGGTGGCGTCATGGTCGCGATGGGCGCTGCGGATACCATCGATGCCAGCCTTGGCGGCCAACACAACGACTTCTTCATCTCCAACGCGGCTGGCATCGGCAACACGACCTTGATCGGTTCGCTGGCCGCGCCGGGAGCGTCGGTTGGTGCGGGCGACACCTTCGTCGTAGCCAGCGTTGCCGGAGCGGCGGCCGTGGCGCACACCATCACCATCGAGAACTTCCAGACTCACGACGCCTTCTTCCTCTCTGGTTACAGCGCTGCAGACGACGCCACCTTCGCCGCCGCTGCGACCGCGACGCCGACCGGCTCGATGTCCGTCACACTCTCCGACAACACGACTATCAGGTTCATCGGCAATCACCCGACGCAGAGCTTCGACGGTGGTGCGACTAACGCCTAGGAGCCTGTCTGAGTAACTGCTTTGCGGTTGGCGTGGGGCCGCGGGGGCCGGTTAGTGCGGACCGATGCTGCCAGCCCTTCAGCGTGCGGCGGCGAGCTTCAAGAGGTTATGGGCGGTGCAGAGCATAGCCCACTCGCCGCGGACCTTATCGAGACCTCGCAGGAGGAACTGTCGAAAGCCTCGTGCCTGCTTGATCTGGCCGAACACCGGTTCAACGACCTGCTTACGAAACCGGTAGCGGCTGCGATGCCCGCCCCTTTTAAGCATCGCCGCCATGGCGATCATTCGGGGCTGGCGCTTCAGGCGTCGGGCCGTGGTCTCCGGCTCGTCGCGGCCTCGCCCTCCTCGAGGCGGCACATAGGCCTTGATCCCACGCCCGGCCATGGCCTCGAGGTTGGCCTCGCTCGCGAACCCCATGTCGGCTGATACTTCGACTGGCTTACGGCCGAGCGCTTTGTGGGCGGCGTCCACCAATGGCACGAGGCCGTCGACATCGGCCCCGGTGGTCACCAGCCGGTGTGACACGATCACTCCATGAGCGGCATCTACTGCGATCTGGCCATTGTATCCGGCGATGAACCCGTCGCGCGTGGGCAGGATCCGGCTGTCCGGGTCAGTGAAGTTGCGCTGGGCACGATCCGGCGGCCCACCGTCCGGCGCCCGACAAGGTTTGCCGACCTGCTGCATGCCAGAGGATGGACCAGGCCCTTCGGAATTGCGTTCCGTCGGATCCTCGGCCGCCTCTTGCTCAAGCGCCGTCCGTGCCGCTCGGATCCGGTCAAGGCGCTTCGCCTTGTCAGCGATCCAGTCTGGCAGTTTATCACCACGACGCTTGGGTCCATGCTTACCGTCCTCCGCTGCGTCGACCCGCTCGGCACTTGCGAACCACTCGGCGATCTCGGCCGCGAGCGCTGCCTCAGCCTTGCGGAGGCGACCGTAGCTCATAGCCTTGTGCCGCGATGCGTTGGCTTTGACCTTCGTGCCATCGATCGCCACATGCCCGAATCGTACCAAGCCCGCCGCACGGCAAAGCAGAAGTACTTGCAAGAACAAGCCCGACAGCGCGGCCAGATGGCGCTTACGAAAATTGCTGATCGTGCGGAAGTCTGGTCGGTTCAGGCCGGTGACGGCCATGAAATCCATTCGCTCCTCGCAGGCCCGGGCCAGACGACGCGACGAGTAAACGCCCTGGCTGTAACCATACAGCAGGAGGGCCACCATCATCGCCGGATGGTAGGGTGGGTAACCTCGATCCGTATCGTAACCTGATAGAACTTCAGCCAAGTCCAGCGTTTCGCGGACGAGGTCGCGGACGAAGTGGACTAGATGACCCGGCGGCACAAACTCGTGCAGTGACTGCGGCAGCAGCCACGCTTGATCGAGGTCCCAAGGACGAAAGGTCTTGCTCATAGCAAGATCGAATCACAAATATCCCCGTTTTGCCACAGGATTACTCGGACAGGCTCCTAGGCATGCGCCTATGCCCAACGATCCCACCCGCGTTGAAATCATCATTGCCCTGTCGCCGCAGCTGAAGACACGCCGTCCGGCCAAGTCCGCCGCACTGGTGCCCTCCCCCCCTCTAACGGCGGCGATCATCGCGGGGAATCCTAATGAGTACAAGCCTCCAGCTGTCTTTGGTTGATAATGGCGAACTCACTTTCGTGTAGTGACCCTTACCAGGAGGCACTTCCGTTAGTTCCGGCGATCCAAGGTGCTCGCCGGACCGCCAAAAACGCCTGCAAGAGTTGCCCACCGAGCCAACTTTTCTGTGAACCGATCGCTGACGCCGATTTCGCTAGCAGTATCGAGAATGCGCAAGAGTCGTTTTCCACGCTGTTCCACACTTTCCCACAGAGCCGACAGCATGAGACACGGACGATGAACGGCAAAAAGCTCCCACCGCGGGTAATTGGCTTACTAAATGGCTTACCAACCAGCTTACCAGGAATATTACTCGTCAGCTTTACAGGAGTATGGCTGGCTGACCTATGTAGTAGCAAGTCAAAAAACCAGCTAACAAGCTTCCCTTCCTCGCGTCTGTCTGACATCTCATGAACGCAGACAACTGCATGTATGCGTAGCTTACCATGTTCGTTATTGACTGATCATCCATACGGCCTACTGTCCATTCAGATCGTTAGGAAGGCAGCCGCATGCGCGTGCTGGTGGCCGCCTCCCGAAAGGGCGGAGTCGGAAAAACGAACTTTTGCGTGCAGATCGGAGTAGCAAGTGAGCAGGCTGGTGTTCCGACGGCTTTCGTCGACCTCGATCCCATGGCCGGCCTTTCAAAATGGTGGGCGCGCAGGGTGGCCGAAACGCCGCTCCTCGTGCGTGCGGAACCTGACCTAGCTTCAGCTTTGAGGCACTGCCGGAAACTCGGCATCTGCCTGGTCGTCGTGGACACGCCTCCGGCGGTCTCGCAGATTGTGGCCGACGCGGTGGAACTCGCTGACTTGGTTGTCGTACCTTGTCAGGCCAGTCCCGATGATCTGGACGGCATTCAAGGGACTCTAGAAATTTTGTCTGCATCGGACACAAAGTCAGTGTTCGCGATGTCCCGGGTAAAAAACCGTGCGGCCATGGTGCTCGATGTCGTAACCGCACTGTCGCACCACGGAGCCGTTTGCTCAGCGATGCTCTATGACCGCGAGGACTACAAAACCTCCAAAATCCGGGGGCTTTCAGCCGCGGAATTCAAGTCAAAAGGGGCGGCCGCTGATGACGTGGCAGCCCTCTGGAGTCAGATCGCACAATATGCAGGAGTCGAAAATGGCAATGAGGCCGTCGATCAGCGAGTTGGGTCCATTGGTCCAAAAGGGGACGCCGGTGCCACGCGAGACGGTGGCGATGCCAAGCTTAAAGGTGGTGCCGGAAGAAAGTCCGTTGGCAGTCGAGACGGAAGTGTCGGAAGGGCAGGGAAGGAGGCTCCAGCAACCGCCCAAGCCGTCAAAGCGCCCGGACGCCGACCTGCTCGCCCGGTACCGACCTGAAGCCAGGGTCCCGCGCGAAACGGTTTCGGTGAAGATCAGCAAGCCAACCCTGGACCGTCTGGAAGAGTTTATCGACGCCACCAAGGCTCGGCGCCAAAATGTCTGGGAAGACGCCCTGGTGCAGTTTCTCGACCGCGTTGGATTTTAGTAAGCCGTGGCACCTAAGGCTGCCGTCGAACCCCATCGCTAAAGTCCAACTCCAAACCACCAGGCGTACACCTGGTGGTTTGGACTATGTGGATAGCTATTCTGGCCTATTTACACCCAATGGGTTGGACTCTACCGATGCCCGTTTGGGCTTTACGGATGCCGCAAGACGGCCAACAGCCGTGTTTCCCGGTTATCCACAGGACTTTACCGATACATACTAATACTAAGAATCACTAAAAGCTTCCTAGTACCGGTCATCGCTAAATCCCAAGCTGGACGCTACGCCCGCGACATGAACAGACTATGCGATATTGGGCTGAAACGAGCGGAGCAATGGGGACGGTTCACAGGCTCATCGAGCTGAAGGGCAGGCGAGGGGCCCTTGAGGTCGCGGCAGGCGACAGGGAAAGGAGAGCCATCGAGGCTGCGGCTATCTACATGGGCGACGAGCAGTCGGAAATCGCATTCCTGTTCTCGGGCTGGGCCCATGCGTGCTTGCCGCACCGAAAGATTGCTGACGATGCCGTATGGCGGGTCGAGACGGAGCATGTGACCCTGCTGGTGGAACCAGGTCGACGCCCTTTGCCCGGAGGCGAGCTCGCGTGGGTAGGGGTGCCGTATGGGTCGAGGGCACGGCTTATTATGCTCTACCTGCAAAGCGAGGCGATACGGACCAACTCTCGGCATGTGGAGCTTGGTAGGTCGCTGAATGACTGGCTGTCCAGGCTTGGCATCCCCGTTGGCGGCAAGAGCTACAAAGATGTGAAGGAGCAGGCAAGCCGCATAAGCCGGTGCCGGTTGAGCTTCCATATCCAGGCAGGCTCCCGCTCTGGGCTGATTAACCAGAACATCCTTGATACGGCGATGTTTCTGGACGACGCGCAGGACCAGGGCACTCTTTTCGTCGATACCGCCGCCCTATCGGACTCCTTTTTCGAGCAGCTAAAGAGACACCCCGTCCCCATTGAGGAGAGTGCAGTTGCGGCCATAAGCAACAACAGCGTGGCGCTGGATGCCTACTGCTGGCTTGCATACAGACTCCACGCTCTGACAAAACCGAAGGCCATTACCTGGAAGGCCCTGCGGGTACAGTTCAGCCCGCACGTCAAGCAGTTGTTCCATTTCAGATCATCGTTCAAGGACAACTTGGCGTTGGCGTTAGCCGTATATCCTGCCGCAAAAGTGGAAGAGACAGAGAACGGCCTGATGCTCTATCCCAGCCCGCCACCAGTGGCCCCCAAGGCGGGGAGGATGCTGATCGGGTAGACCATCGCAATAGTCCAACCATATCCCGGGACCGCCGCCGAACAGGATTCGGGGTAGGTTCGGGATACGTGTAAAAAGTGGTCACAAGGGTTGCTCGAAGGGGAGCGGCTGCGGGTCGAGCGGGCCTGGCAGGTCGTCCATGTCGAGCGCGTACTTGCCGAAGCGCAGGATGTGCTTTCGCATGTGGGGGCTGAGGCCTGCGGCCAGTGCGGGCGCGACGGGGTGGCCATCGGCAGCCATCCCGGACAGGACGGCCGTCAGGTCGGCGACATTGGACAGCATGACTGCATTGGCGACGAGGCTGGCGTATTTGAGTTGCTTCTCTTGCTCGACAGGATCGCCGCTCTTGACCACCGGCTCGCCGAACGACACCCAGTCGAGGAAGTCGTTGTAGGCCTCGATCTTGGTTGTTTCGGCACGGATGGTGCGCCGGACTGCGCATTCCGACGATTGCAGCCATCGATTCCGGGGTCTTCCGCACTTTTGACACTGCTGGCGAAGTAGGTTGTGGGCTACGGGACAGGCGATAAAGTGACTGCCTCCGGATTAGGGGAGGCTACCATGTGCCTGCATCCAACATCACCGTCTGTCGTGCCCGCCGATACGGCTTCGATCGCTCGGCTGGCGTTTCCTCGTGGAAGCCTGCTGCTGACGCTGCGCGACAGGCTCGGGCCAGTATTCGACGACGCTCGCTTCGCTCACCTTTTTCCTGCCAAGGGACAGCCTGCGGAGGCACCCTGGCGGTTGGCTTTGGTGACCCTGCTGCAGTTCGCAGAAAGCCTGTCGGACCGGCAGGCGGCTGATGCCGTACGCAGCCGGATCGATTGGAAATATTTGCTCGGCCTTCCCCTGAGCGATGCCGGCTTCGACAGCACGGTGCTGAGCGAGTTTCGCTCGCGCCTGGCGGCCGGAGCGGCGGAGGAGGTGCTTCTGGACACCGTGCTGGAACTGGCGTCTGCCCATCGCCTGCTCAAGGCAGGAGGTCGGCTGCGTATGGATTCCACCCACGTCCTGGCAGCCACACGCACAATGAACCGGATCGAGTGCGTCCACGAGACGCTGCGACACGCCTTGGAGGTATTGGCCCTGGCGGCACCCGACTGGCTGCTGTCGCATGCTCTGCCACATTGGGGCAGTACATATGAGCGACGTGCGTTCGACGATCGTCTGCCGCAGTCTGCTGCCAAGCGGGATGCGTGGGTTCGCTTGATCGGGAATGACGGACACCACCTCCTTGCCGCCACCTGCGCGGCAGGAGCTCCGGAATGGCTTGCCCAGCTTCCCGCGCTGGGCGTGCTGCGCCGCGTCTGGGTGCAGCAGTTCTACCTCGACGATGATAGAGTAAGATGGCGTACGGAGCACGACGGCATCCCGCCCGCCCGGATGTTCATCAGTTCGCCTTACGATGTCGACGCCCACTATGCCCGCAAGAGAAGCAAAACCTGGATCGGCTATAAGGCGCACCTGAGCGAGACCTGTGACGACGGCCTGCCTCGGATCATCACGCACGTGCATAGCTTATCCACAGGCGCGGACTGGTGCGAGTTCTCCGCCCTGTTGTTCAGCCCCTTGTGCTTCCGGTGCTCGACGGAGGGCACCACCTCGCGCTTGGCTGCCCCGTAACTCGCCAGCTTGTCGGTGACCATGACACGGGGCGGGCGGCATTGCCGCTTGAGCAGCTTGCAGAGCAGGCGCTTGGCGGCCCGCGTGTCGCGCCGGCTCTGCACCAGGATGTCCAGCACCATCCCGGTCTGGTCCACCGCGCGCCACAGCCAGTGCTTTACGCCGGCGATCGTCAGCACGACCTCATCCAGGTGCCACTTGTCGCCGGCGGCAGGCAGCCTGCGGCGGATCTGGTTGGCGAAGCCCTGCCTGAACTTCAGCGCCCACTGCCGCACGGTCTCGTGGCTGACGATGATGCCGCGCGCGGCCAGCAGCTCATCCACCATGCGCAGGCTGAAGGGAAAGCGGAAGTAGAGCCAGACGGCGTGGCTGATGATCTTGGCCGGGAAGCGGTAGCCGGCGTAGCTCGACAGACAGGGGTTGTCATCCCCGTCCACCTAACTGTCTGGATCCCATGTCGCAAGCCGACCAGCAGCCAAGTTGACGGTGCCGTCCGCGTTTCCTGAACCCAGGCGGGCTGCGGTAATTGTATCCGCATTTCCGACCCGTGCAACACTGCCCTTTCCGCTGCTCTGCGCGGCGGAGTGGCACCACTTAGAGCGGGCTACTCCGCCGCTTTTAGCCGAAGCTCACGCTGTGTGCGGCGCGAACAACGTCTTGAGCTGATCCGCGAGCTGCGACACCGTCGCGAAGTCGACGCCAGCCGGGGGTGGCTGCACGTTGCTGCCGCCCTGCGCCAGCCCGCTCACGTAGCCTGCGAGCTGGTTCAGCTGGCCAGCCCCTAGATCGCCTGTCAGCGACGGCGCCAGCGCCTTCACCAAGTCGGCGAAGTTCGACCCGGTGGAACTTGTCGGCGCGCCCGTCGACGGCACAAACTCCATGCCGTGCGGCGAGTTCAGGCCGACGATGAACGGCGTCAGCTTGCCTGTCGTGGGGTCGAGCTGGTCGACCGCGTTGTCGCTGCCGACCGACACGTAGATGTCGTTCTGGTTCAGTCCGGTCACCGCTACCTTCAGCACGTCATTGGCGCCGGCGTTGGAAACGTAGAACGTGCCCGAATCCGAGGTCGGCACGACCGCGTCGTCCAGGCCCGAGCTGCCTGCCGGCAAGTTCACAAAGCTGGCGCTCTGCTGCGCGGTGCCGGGGTTGGAGACGATGGTCAGCGAAGCGTCGTGGTCGCTGGTCAGGATCAGCGAGCCGTTGGCCAGCGTCTTCAGTGAGTCCGGGTCGGCCACCGGAAGCGGCTGGTTGGTCTCGCCGGTGGCGAGGTTGGTGCCGGTGTCGTCCAGCCGCAGGATGGAGGTCAGAGTCAGCGCGCCGCTCGGGCTGTTGCCCTGGTCGAGTTGCGCGATGACGCTGTCGCCGGGGTTGGCCGGGCTGGTGTAACTCAGATAGACGTTGCCGCCCTGGAAGGCGACGTCGTCGAAGCCGCGCGGCGCATTCGCGCCGTAGACATAGGGCGGCGCATAGTCCAGTGGGCCGCTGACCGCCTGGGTGTTCGGGTCGATCGTGTACAGGTGCGAGTTGCCGTCCTGGTTCTTCAGCGCGAACAGGTCGCCAGTGGCGGGGTCGTATTTCAGGCCGTCAATGCTGCCCGGCAGCGAGTAGCTGTGCTGGACTCGGCCCTGCATGTCGTACTGGACAATGGTGCTGCTGCCCTGGTCTGGCTTCAGGCCAGTGCTGTCGGCGCCGTTGCCGTACTCGATGAACACCGAGCCGCCGCCCAAGGTCACGCTGTCCGGCTGCGTGGCGGCGCCCGCCTCGCTGCCGACCGCGAAGATGCTGGTGCTCTGCACCACCGGCCCGTTAACGGCGTCCGGGGTGAAGATCAGGCCGTGGCTGCCGGTAAGGCCGCTCACCAGCATTGTCTGCGCGCCGGTCTGCAGGTCGACCTGCAAGATGCCAGTGCCGACCGAGGCGTAGGCGTCGGAGGTGTTGAGGCCAGAGACGTGGTACGCCTCGACTTGGTTAGTGCCGCCGTTGGACACGTAGAAGGTGCCGCTGCTGGAGGTCGGGATGGTGACGTCGTCGAGCGACGAGCCGGCCGGCAGGTTGGTCAGACTCACGAACCGCTCGGACTGCGCCTTGGTGCCGGGATCGCTGATGATGGTGAAAGCCTTGTCGGCTTCGCTGGTCAGCACCAAGCTGCCGCCCGGGAGGGACTTCAGCGAGTCCGGATCATTCAGCGGGATCGTCTCGGTCTTGCCGGTGACGATGTTAGTGCCGGTGGCGCCGAACGGCAGCAGGTCGCTTACCACCAGCTTGCCCAGCGGCATGTTGCCGTTGTCAAGCTGCCGCACCACCGGGTCGCCCGGGTTCGCGGGGTTGGTGTAGCTCAGGTAGACTTGGCCGTTTGTGAACGCGACGTCGTCGTAGCCGCTGCTGGTGCTGGTCACAGCGTAGTCGAGCGGCGCGCCCACCGCGCCAGTCGCCGGGTCGATCAGGCGGAGGCTGGAATTGCCGTCCTGGTTGACCAGCGCCCAAACCTGCCCGGTCACCGGGTCGGTCTTCAGCCCGTCGACCGAGCCTGTGATGGTGTCGGTGTTCTGGACGGTGCCGTCGGGGGCATATTGGACGAGAGTGCTGGAGCCAGGCCCGCCATTGGAACTGGCGCCGTTGCCGTACTCGGCCCAGATCGAGCCGCCGGCGGTGGTGAGCGAGTCCACGCCCGAGGTGCCGGAAGGCCCGGTCGCGAACACAGACGCCTTGTCGATCGTCGCCATGGGAGGTTCCCTTGCATCTGATTGCTGCGGGGCGGTCTGGCCCGCAGGATGACTCTGCATCGCACACCAGATGCCTCAGCTGCCGCTCAAACCAAAGTCACAGCTCCGACTTCTCAAACAAAACATAAATTTGACCGCGAAACGTCATGTGCCTGACATCATCGATTGAACATTGGGCGGTCTAGCAGTCTGTCGGGTTTGGGTCGCTGGACAAGCTTGCGAGCAGCGTGCCATCCTCCACGCGGTTGACCCAGGGCACCGTGGCGCCTTAGCCGAAGCGCACGACCAGTTCCGTGCGCATCGCAACGTGCCCGCGCTCGCCAATGACGAGGCACGCCAAGTTAGAGTGGCCGCTTCGGGGTGGCATGAAATCTACCAGCAACACTGCGCCTTCGTCAGTCTCGAACCGTGTTTCCAGGATCAGCGTGTCGCCCCGGTAGCGTCGGCTCACCCGCGCTGCGGTGTCCACGGGGCTCACTAGCCAGCGTCCATGCTCGGGTGCGCCGAGCAGGGCGGCGAAACAGGCATCGGAGTCGAAGCGTGGCCAGCAGAGCCAATCGATCGACCCATCCCGGCCGACGAGGGCGGCCGTCTCGCAATCACCGACGAGGGCATAATCTTCGATATGCGATGGCATGGCTGCTTACTCCTGGCTGGGAACCCGGTTGGTGAAACGGGCGTTGCCGAGCCCGGTGCCGATGGTCATCACGCCCCAGTGCTCCACATCGTGCATGAAGGGTGCTTCGCTGAGCCCCTGCACGACGGCATCGTTGTGCATCAACACGGTGACGTCATGCCCGCCAATCGTCGGGATCGCCTCGCTGAGAAGGCGGGGCAGGTTAAAGCTTTTATGTTGCCAATCGCCTGGAAGGTTCTGTCCGCCCTTCTCGATGGAGCCATCCTCCCGGATCAAGCCCGGACAGCCGATACCGATGAAGGGGGCAAGCTGGAGGCCTTGCTTTCCGGCGCGCTTGATCATGGTTCGCAATATGCCGGTCATGCGCTCGACCGCGCCCTGACGGTCCGGCTTATCGTCCGCGTGCCGCCAAAGGTCAGACGCCCAAACCCGGCTTTTCGATACGTCGCCCGCCCTCTGGTTCAGCTCGACAACGCCGACGCGGATATTCGAGCCACCAATATCGACCGCCAGGATGCTGTCGTGGCCCGCGAAAATCCATGATGGCGCCAGATGGACACACCCGATCAGGCCGGCCTCGTCCGGGTCATGCCGGATAGGCTGCAAATCGATGTTGTGCTTTGACGCCTTCAACAGGACAGCGGTGCGGCCAATGGCAAGCTCGCCAATGCGGCTGGCCCGCAGCCCGCCTCCAACCACGATGCACTGCGTTCCCCGCCATTCCTTGAGACGCATGATCCGGCGGATCACCGTGGCGAGCTCCTGGGCAAACCCCTCGATGGTTCCCAACACCACGCCGGCCGCCTCCGGATCGCCGTCCGTCATCACACGGTCGAGCTTCTTCTTGCTGATGTCGGTGCTCGCGATATCGCCAAGCGGGTCGTCATCGATCTGGCGCACGCGCTCGCGTCCGTCCTCAAGGATGGCCCGAAAGGCCCGGCCACTTGCCCGGTCGCCGATGAAGCCCTCCTCGTCCCGCAACTCGGCGTTGTAGGTGTCGATGTGGACGGCGGTCAGGCGCCCGGCGCCGTGGCCGGCTAGGCCAAGAGTTGTCGCCGCGACTTGGGTTGGCATGCCTGAATCACCGACTTGAAGAGAAAATTCGTGCCGCCCGGTGCTGAATTAGACAGCTTGGCTAAAGTTCGATCTGTGTTCCCAGCTCGACAACACGCTTGGGCGGAATCTGGAAGTAATCCGACGCGCTGACGGCGTTGCGCCCCATGAAGGCGTAAAGCTTTTCGCGCCATGGAGTGCGCCCTTGGTGGTGGACAGAAACAAGCTACCGTTTTGACCGTCTGCCGGGCGTGTTGATCCTCGAACTGCATGGGGCTGAGATATCCGAGCGCTGAGTGCAGCCGTCGTGAGTTGTAGACGTCTTCGATGAAACGCGGAAGGTCGGCGGTGACGTCCTCGAACGTCTCGTAGGCTGCCAGGTAGACGGCTTCGACCTTCAGCGTTTTCATGAAGCTCTCCGCCTTGGCATTGTCATACGGGTTGCCGCGGCGGCTCATCGAGCCGGTCAGGCCGTGGGCCGCCAGCAGCGCGCGATACACTTCCGATGCGTATTGGGTGGATTCAATCGGTCGTCGCAACACCTGGAGGAGGATGTTGGGATGGCAGGTCGACGTCGGTCAGATCGTGCGTTGCGGAGCAAGATGCATTCGCCGGGACGACCTCCGGTCGCGCAGCAGGCGCACCGGCGACGTTTTTGGGTATTGATTGCGGGTGGCTTGTCGAGCGAGGGCGCAGCGATTGGCGCGGGCGTGTCGGCGCCAGTAGGAGCACGGTGGTTTCGGAAGGCAGGCGGCATGCCACCATCGACGCTTGCGCCATCGTCAAAGCCGTTGTCTGGGCGATACCTGTCGTTTGCAGAACGGGAGGAGCTTGCCATCCAGCACGCCCTGGGTGCCGGAGTGCGGGAGATTGCTCGGCACATGGGGCGGTCGGGATCGACGATCTCGCGAGAGCTGCGCCGCAACGCTGCCACGCGTGGCGGCGAGCTAGATTATCGGGCCACCACGGCGCAGTGGCATGCTGAACGAGCGGCTCGGCGCCCGAAGCCTGCAAAGCTGGCGCTCAATGAGACGCTGCGATCATACGTGCAGGATCGGCTGGCTGGTTTGGTCGTCACGCCAAGCGGTGCTGTGGTTCCCGGGCCGACGGTATCTTGGAGAGGTCGCCGACACGGACCGCGGAAAGAGCGGCGTTGGGCCTCGGCCTGGAGCCCTGAGCAGATTGCCCATCGACTACGGCTCGATTTTCCTGACGATCAGACAATGCGCATCAGCCACGAAGCCATCTACCAGTCGCTTTACGTGCAAGGCCGTGGAGCTTTGCGGCGCGAGCTGACCGCCTGTCTGCGCACCGGGCGGGCGTTGCGTGTGCCACGGGCACGCAGCCGCGGACGAGGCAAGTCTTTCGTTGTGCCGGAGATCATGATCAGCGAGCGCCCGGCGGAAGTTGCCGATCGGGCTGTGCCGGGCCACTGGGAGGGCGATCTCATCTTGGGATTGGACAGGTCCGCGATCGGCACCTTGGTGGAACGCACGACGCGGTTCACGATGCTGCTGCACTTGCCTCGGATGGCGGAGTACGGTGTGGGAGTTCGCGTGAAGAACGGTCCTGCGTTGGCCGGACATGGTGCTGAGGCCGTTCGTGACAGCATCTGCGGCACAATCACCAACTTGCCGGATCAGCTCCGGCGATCGCTGACCTGGGATCAGGGAGCGGAGATGTCGCAACACGCACGGCTGAAGATCGATACGGGTCTGGAGGTCTACTTCTGCGATCCGCACAGCCCGTGGCAGCGGGGCACGAACGAGAACACCAACGGGTTGCTGCGCCAGTATTTTCCGAGGGGCACCGACCTGAGCGCTCACAACAAGAATGCTCTCCAGGCGGTAGCGCTGGCCCTCAACACCAGGCCGCGCAAGACCCTGAGCTGGAAGACACCTGCCGAAGCGTTTGACGAGTACCTGCGATTGGCCCAGATGACCGTTGCGACGACCAGTTGAACCTAAGTTGCGACCCGCGATCGGAGTGGTGAATGCAGCCTTTTGGTGGTGCCCGGTTCCTGATCGCCGCCTTTAACGCCGCGACGGCGATGCGAGCATCCATGGAGCGGCTGATCGCATAACCGACGACCTTGCGCGACCAGGCATCCAGGATGGCCGCCAGGTAAACGAAACCGCCCGGAATGGCCACATACGTCAGGTCCGCGACCCAGAGCTGGTTCGGGCGATCGGGAACGACATCCTTGACCAAGTCGGGATAGATCAGACCGGCATGGTTGCTGTCCGTCGTCACGACGTAGCGCCGCCGCCGTTTTGGCTGCAAGTCGTGCTCCCGCATCAGGCGTCGGAGCTTTTTGCCGTTCACCACCACGCCCTGGTGGCGTAACGCTGCTCCGACCCGCCGATAGCCGTAACACTCGAACTCGTCGCAGATCGTGCCGACCCGGGCGAGAAGTCCATCGTCGGGCAGCGTGGCTGGCAACACGTCATAGAAGGTGGATCGCGTGAGCCCCATCAGCTCGCAGCCCCGGCTGACGGAGACGCCGCGGGGCCGGTGACGACGGGGGTGCTCGCGCTTTTCGGCCGGGGAGCATGCTTCAAAGCCCCTTTTAGCAGATCGAGCTCGAGCGCCTGCTTGCCCACCAGCCGCTCAAGCGCCGCGATCCGCCCCTCGTACTCCTGTATAAGGTCGGCAGCCTGGACGTCTTCATCCAGCGCACCCGGATCGTGTCCCATCGCGTGGTGTAGGAGCGGTGCTCCCGAGCAGCGTTGGCTGCGTGGTCAGGTCGTCAGCTTATCCAGGCTGATGACGTGTGCATTGTGGCTCACCGAACTCAGGGTCTCAA
>JAABUO010005291.1_pt1 | contig 15055 bp, 4 predicted proteins | sample 5559291 | NCBI WGS metagenome assembly JAABUO01 (sample SAMN10711878, study PRJNA513372) | rock metagenome | isolation source: Antarctica rocks | place: Antarctica: Victoria Land, Finger Mt sud
ATTATTTCTTTTTTTCTTTCTTTTTTTCTCTTTTTCTTTTCATCTTTTAATTAAATACTTTTGTATGTACTTAATAATAAGAAGCAGACGATAAGAATGCTGATGTGTATTTTTAAATACATACAGATAAATTTATATATACTTAAAAATAAGAAACAGACGTTACATAAACTTATGTGTGTGTTTTTTAATATTAATAAACATAATATAATCTTAACGATTACATGAATTAATAACGAGATGATGATCACGATTAATATATGTACATTTATTAATTTAAGTATAAAGCTAATCTTATATTTCTTAAAATGTAAAGATCTTTCGTGTATAATTTATATTAACAGACGCGAGTTCGTGCGCGAGTTAAGTATTTATAAGTCGTGTAAAGCTTAACGTTACGACTCGAATCGTTACATTACGATAAGTTTTATCTCGCTAACGCTGCGATAATTACTAAAAATTATTTAATTCATTAAACGTTTTCGAAACGCGACGAAGCGCGTTATTTATGAATTTACTCGCGTAAATTAACATTAACGTGTCATTTTCGTTAGCGTAAAGAATAAACGAAAGAGACTAATAACAGTTATAAAGAAATGACGTCGCGTTAACGAATACATTTTTAACATCGTATATAAAACTTAGTTCGCGATTAAACGTGATTAGCGCGAGATTATTTAATTAATTAAGTGTTTAACGAAGGCGAAACGAAAGCGCGATAAGACGTAAACGAAGTATAAGATACTTCGAGTTAAGCGCGATGAAGTTAAAAAAATGATAAATAAGATAACGATTAAAAAGATAAAACAAGAAAAAAATGTAATAATAAGCGAGAAAGATAAGAATAAGAAAAAGAAGAAAAAGAAGAAGAAGAAAAAAAGCGAGCGCGAGATTATGAAGTTAAATTTTTTAAAAAACGACGTCTGCTTGTCGAAAGCTTCGTCTGTTAAAGACGTTTTCTAAACGAGCTTTAGCTTAACGTTCTTAAACGTTACTAGTAGCTCGAAGTCGTTATTTTAGTACTTAGATTTAATATGTACGATAGTAAATAAATAGATAGCTAAATAGCTAAATAAGTTTTTCATAATTAAGCGCTGCGCGTTAAACGTTTAATCTCATTATTACTAACACTTTATGTAACGAAATGAAGAGATTTTTAATTAAAATTTTATAATCGTTAACGATGTGAAAATAATCGTTATATTAAATTAACGTCGTTAATAATTAAACGTTATTATCGCGATATTCGCTTACTTATTTCTTCGTCGTCGCTTACGTAACGTTACTTATTCATCGAATTTTTTCTTTAGCTCTTAAACAAGCTTTAACTCTTTCTCGAGTAATCATTAATTATATGTATAATCTCAGTTTAATTATTTTACCTTATATTATAATTTCTTTTTATTTTTACTTTTATTCACAATTTTCTTAATTTTTCATTACTTCTTATCGTTAATGAGCTCTGAAGCTTACATAAGAGCTTTCGCTTTCTAATCGTTTGCTTTATTTTAATATAACTTTAATAACGAAATATGAAAAGTATTATAAATACGATAAATATTAAGTAACGTTAATTAATAAGCTTAAGTCTTAATTTTATTCTTTACTCTGAACGAATTAATAAATCTATACGATAATTTCTTATTAAGCTTCTTTTATTTTAAATTTCTAGTTAAGAGCATAATTAAATCATTAACAGTATAAGTCTTAACTTTATAACTGCGATTATAATACTTCGCCTGTTAAGCGACAGCGTCGATAAAACGCTTCGTTAACTCATTTCTTAAATCTTAAAGTCGTTAAACTTAATTTTTTATAAATGATACTTTCTTTTTAGCGAGATTATTTTTAATCTCGTAATGTATTTTCGAATTATAATCGTACATTAAAAAGAATAACGAAGCTTTAATAAAAACGTAACGATTATTATTATAAGCATATTCAGTTATTAATAATAAATTAGCTTAACTCGCTTACTCTGCGTCAGTAAAAGTACGTAAATAATACTTTAAGATTTAATTTTATTACTCGATTAAGTTATTCGTTTGCGAATGAAATGCGATGCTTAATCGTCGTTTTATGCGTGCATGATAACATATAATTAATCAGAACGCGCTAGTAAAAACAGAATTTCTGTTACTTATTACGTTAGTTAACATGTTAAAGCGTAAAATAATTTCTTCGAAAAACACTTTCGTTAGCTTTACGATATCGATTCGTGTTATTATTAATATATATTTAATCATTTTAATACATTAATTTATAATCACGAATATTAAGTTATAAACGATTTCACGACGTTTACTCGATAATAAATTCGTAACGAAGTTTATAATTATTTCTTTTCATGATTTCGTGAATATAAACAAGAACTTAAGCTTATCATATAACTTATGTTTAAGTACTTTAGTTCGCTAATAAACGTTACAGATCTTAACATACGAAGTCATTTATTCTGAGTAAACGAGTTAATAATACTTTTTTCTTAAAAGTTTTAAAGTCTTATTAATTTTAAAGTGTTCAGTTAAGAAATCATTATGATTCTTGTTAATAAGTTTCTTTTTAGTTATTATATTATTAAGAACATAAAGACGTTCGTCACGTCTGACGAGATCTTTAAAGTTTAAAGTTTAAATTTCATTTCGCTTACGTAAATAATAAGAAAACTTAACGAGTTTAACACGAACTTTATTCGCTTAATCGTTTCTTGTCTGAAGCTTCTTTATTAAGAACTTTATAAATTTTTACGATTTCTCATAAAAGCTTTCAAGTACATCTTTAATCTTCTTTCTTAATATGAGAACTTAAATATTAATTAATTAAAATACAAAGATTAAATTATTTAATATCTTTCGCTTTCTTTACGACAGCGACTTTAATCTGTTTATGTTATTAAGCTAAACTTTTACTAGTTAAGATACGAAATCTAGCTCATTTACTTCGTTTCGCTCGCTTTACGTCAGCGTTTTTTCGTTTAACGACAGCGCTAGCTTATTCTGTAACGTTAATAATAATTTAATATTAAAGAATAATGTTTTTTTATAATTTAAACGCTTAAAAGACTCATTCGCTAAGTTTCGTTTACTCGAACGATGAAAATTTTTAAAGTTATAAGTAATTAACTTCAGCGCTTAACGAGCTTATTTAAAGTTTAGCTCTTTCTGCTTCATAAATCTTCATAAATTATTATAATCTGATTAAATCTTAATAAAATATAAATTATCTTTCAGATAATGTCTTCATTACTTAAAAACGATTACTATAGCTAAGAGCTTTTAATTATAAGTTTCATAATTTTACTTCGTCGATATTATCTTGCGCGATTAAAACGTTATCGATTATTAATAATCGTTAGCATTTTATTAACTAAGAATATCTGCGACTGTAAAATTAAAAGCATTAATCTTTATTTTAATTCTTTTACTTAAGTTATAATGAGTAAGAAGTGAAGTTGACATAAAAATATCGCGCAGCTAACGAAAAGTCTGCTTCGCTGCATTAAATTATTTAAAAGATTCTGATTTCTTATCGTTTTTACTATCTTTTAACAGACTAGTAAAAAACGCTGCGATCTTAAAATAGCGATGAATAAAGCATTTATAAAAGTTAACGAAGCTCAGAAACACTTAAACTTCGCGATAAATCTTTAATTTAAATTATTCTTTAATTATTTTAATTTTATTTAAGTTCATTTTCATCTCGTCTGTAAATATTATAAAGTTTAAAAACTTAATCTCATTAATGAAGAATTAACATTTCTTAAGATTAATATATAGCTAATAATTTTTTAAACGTTAAAACATTTTTCTTACATAACGTTAATGTTACGCTAAATCGTTACTAAAAATTAAGTAGACTAATCGTCGAGCTGAGTTTCAATATTAACATTGTAACTTAACTCGAATACTCGATATTAATATCATGACTCGATTCGAATACTCGATATTAACATCATGATTCGGCTCGAATACTCGATTTTAACATCGTAACTTAACTTAATATTAATCTCGAGTCGAGTTATAATCTGAGTTCTTAACTCGACTCGCTAAGCAATCGAAAATGACGTTAAATGTTAAGATTTATTATTTTTAAATCTATTACGTCATTATTATTAAAAGACTTATAGTAATAATTAAAACTGTTTTCTTATTCTTCTATATCATCTTTTCTGTAATGATAGCAAGCGCTAGCTTCACGTCAGCGCTCACTAGAAACAAGATTAAATGACTTATCAGATAATCTCGAGTCGCTCGACAAGCTAACGTCTTTTATAACGTATTAAGAATGATCTATTACGATTAAATAACGAAATGCTGACGAAGAAGTCATTAAGAATATTAAATGAGCTGAAGCTCATTCTCTTAATGTTTTTTAGCGATTAGTTTTACATATTAATATCATAATAACTGAGTATAATCATAGCAAATTTATTATGTCTCACGTCTTTTATATCTAAACGCGCTAGCGGATAGCTAACGAAGCCGACCTTACAGTTCTAATCGCTTCTCTTTTAAGAAAAGGCTCGAGACATAGTATAGCTATGACAGCCTTCAGGTCACATATCGATTATGATAATAACAGCGACTTTAAAAAGCTTAATACTGAAGCTCAGAATATCTTAAGATCATCTGAACGGCCTTAAGCAGGCTTATCATCAGCTCGTGCAGTTAATAATGATAAAGAGTAAAGTTCAAAAAATACTTTGCGTAATGAATTCGTGAATCGAATATTAATTAAGACGCAAGCGAAAGTTAATTATTTACGTGCTTTGCGACGAATCGCAGAATTAAAAATTAAAGCTCGTAAGTTACGATTAACATTGTTTATTATAAACGTTAACGAAACATAAACGAGATCTCGAAATCGATTAATTTCGTCTCTTAATGATGATTCAGCGACTAAATAATTATTTATTAATTTTAATGTATTTATCGTATTGAAAGCAATGACGTTTAAATTATTACAGTTAATTTAAGCTTAAATAAAAGCGCAGATATTGACTAAGCTAACGTAATAATCGCGCACTGCGAAAATCATTAAGCCGAAGGCGATGCGTCTCTATAAAGATCACAGTGAAAGCGAGCATGAAAAATGATTTTAAAAAGTAAAAATTAAATTTTAATTAAGCTCGAATTACTTTTTTAATGATGTAATAAAAATTCTTTAATGCATGCAGTTCATAATGAAAGATCTCATGAATTAATGATCTTACGAGATAAACGCAGACGCAAAGACGACGAATTATATCTTTGCAGAATTTCGCTAATTCTTGCTTAATTTAATAATCGATTCAGTTAACCTGAAGCTTAAAGCTCATTAAAGATTTAAGAAAGCAAAACAAAGATCAGAACAAAGTGTGACTAGCTTTAAGTCGTATTTAAAGAATATTAAAGCTCATTTACTTGAAGCATCGTCGGCGCAGAGAATTAATAGTTTCTTTATTAAACTTCTTTCGAAACTGCGTCAGAAGATTCTTTTCATTAACGATATAATGTTAAAAAATCGAGAAAAGCTTTTAATAAAAGCAATAATGCTGAAAAGTATTAAACCGCGCAAGCGTAACGACGATGCTTTAAATTCTGCTGGCTAAAATAATTAACGTAAGTTAAAAAATCAGAAATTCTTTTCTGATAGAAGGAATCGAAACTCACGAAGAGATAATTAATTTAATGAAAATTTAAAGTCGCGAGCGAGCAATAAGCGCGTGTTTAAATTAATTAATTCAGATAATAAAGTTAATCACTGTTATAATTGCGATGAAAAGAGACACTGAAAAAAGAATTATTCTAAAAAGAATAAGTGAAACATAATTACAACGATGACTAATGTTTTTAATAAGAATTTAAAAAATGATTAAGCTTCGCTGACACGTAAGCGAAGTAAGAAAGATTAATAAAGACGCGTGACTTAATTATTATTAAGAATTAAGTTAAACTTTTAAATTAAGAGCGTTTATTATTCGAGCTCGTTAATTCGAAAGCAAAGTTAAATTTAATTAATCAGACTTACGTGATACAGTGAAAGTTATAATTAATAGAACGCGTCGTCTTATCGCTATTAAGATTTCTTAATAATTAAGACCGTTATTGTTAAGACGTTTATGAGCTCACATATAATATAATTAACTCTTGAGAGCAACATCGAGAATGTATTACTCTTTTTTACGCTGTAAATTACGTCGAGCCCGATGCTATTTTTAATATGTTAATGTTAATTGATCAGAAAATTCTTGTAAACTCGCAGACGACAAGTTAACGCTTTAAGATAAAATTCGAAAATCTTAAAGTATTAACATCTCAGAAGTTTTCGAAAAGTCTTTTCGAGCAAAGCGAAATCTTTACAGTTATTTGCGCTGACGTCGTAAAGGCGTTAAGTAAACAAATCACATTATTTAAAGTTTTAAAGAAATTAATGAAGTTTAAGAATGTCTGCGATGCAGAAAAGACTAATATTTTATTAAAGCAGAACAGAGAAAATCATGTTATTAATTTAATAAAAAGCGCGAAGTCGTCATTCATGTTCTTATATAATTTATTATAAATAGAGTTAACGAAGCTTCGACGCTACCTCGAAGATGCTTTAATTAAAGATTAAATTAAACATTTCGTCTCGTCAGCAGAAGTTCTTATACTTTTTATGTTTAAAAAGAATGATGAGTTACGTTTATGCGTTAATTATTAAGGCTTAAATGCGATTACGATTAAGAATCGTCATTCATTATCTTTAATCATCGAGACGCTGAATCGATTAAACGGATTTAAATGTTTTATTAAGTTAAATCTTAAGAACGTTTATCATCGCATATGAATTAAACAAGATAATGAATGAAAGACGACGTTTCGCACGCGCTATGAGCATTTCGAATATTAAGTTATATCATTTAAGTTAACTAACGTCTCAGCTACTTTTTAAGCCTATATTAATAAAGCGTTAAGGGGCTTAATTAATGTTACCTGTGTCGTATATCTGAATGATATCTTAATTTTTAGTAACGACTCGACGCAGCACTGACGTCATGTAAGAAAGATGTTTCAACGTCTAAAAGATTATTAGCTATATGTTAATCTTAAGAAATGTTAATTCGTCATTAATGAAGTTAAGTTTTTAAGCTTTATAGTATTCACAGATGAAATGAAAATGAACTTAAATAAAATTAAAATGATTAAAGAATAATCTAAATCGAAGACTTATCGCGAAGTTTAAGTATTTCTGAGCTTTATGAACTTTTATAAACGCTTTATTCATCGCTATTCTAAGATCGCAGCGTCTCTTACTAGTCTGCTAAAAGATAATAAAGACGATAAGAAATCAGAATCTTTTAAATGATCTGATGCAGTAAAGCAGACTTTTCGTTAGCTGCGCGATATTTTTATGTCGACTTCACTTTTTACTTATTATAACTTAAGTAAAAGAATTAAAATGAAGATTAATGCTTTTAATTTTACAGTCGCAGATATTCTTAATTAACAGAATGCTAATGATTATTAGCGATCGATGATGTTCTGATCGCGTAAGATGATATTAACGAAGTAAAATTACGAAACTTATAATCAGAAGCTCTTAGCTATAATAATCGCTTTTAAGCAATGAAGACATTATCTGAAAGACAGTTTATATTTTATTAAGATTTAATCAGATCACAATAATCTAAGAGAATTTATGAAGCAGAAAGAGCTAAACTTCTGGCAAGCTCGCTGAGCGCTAAAGTTAGTTACTTATGACTTTAAAATTTTTCATCGTTCGAGTAAACGAAACCCCGCGAATGAGTCTTTTAAACGTTTAAATTATGAGAAAGCATCGCTCTTTAATATTAAATTACTATTAACGTTGCAGAATAAGCTAGCGCTGTCGTTAAACGAAAAAACGCTGACGTAAAGCGAGCGGAACGAAGTAAATAAGCTAAATTTTATATCTTAACTAGCAGAAATTCAGCTTAATGACACAAACAGATTAAAGTCGCTGTCGTAAAGAAAGCGAAAGATATTAAATAATCTAGTTTCTGTATTTTAATTAGTTAATATTCAAGTTCTCATATCGAGAAAGAAGATTAGAGATGTACTCGAAAGTCTTTATAAGAAATCGCAAAGATTAATGAAGTTCTTAATAAAGAAGCTTCAGGCAAGAAACGATTAAGCGAATGAAGTTCGTGTTAAACTCGTTAAGCCTTCTCATTATCTGCGTAAGCGAAATGAGATTTAAGCTTTAAACTTTAAGAATCTCGTCAGACATGACGAACGTCTTTATGTTTTCGATAATGTAGCAACTAGAGAGAAGCTTATTAATAAAAATCATGATGATTTCTTAGCTGAACACTTTAAAATCGATAAGACTTTAGAACTTTTAAGAAGAAAGTATTATTAGCTCGTCTGCTCAGAGTAAATAGCTTCGTATGTTAAAATTTGTGACGTTTGTTAGCGAATTAAAGTGCTTAAGCATAAGTTATATGATGAGCTTAAGTTCTTGTCTGTATTTACGAAATCATGAAAAGAAATCATCATGAACTTCGTTACGAGTTTATCGTCGAGTAAGCGTCGTGAAGTCGTTTATAATTTAATATTCGTGATTATAAATCGATGTACTAAAATGATTAAATATATATCAGTAATAACACGAATCGACGTCGCAGAGCTAACGAAAGTATTTTTCGAGAAAATCGTTTTACGCTTTAACATGTTAACTGATATAATGAGTAACAGAGATTCTGTCTTTACTAGCGCGTTCTGATTAACTATATGTTATCATGCACGCATAAGACGACGATTAAGCACTGCATTTCATTCGCAAACGAATAACTTAACTGAGCGTTAAAATTAAATCTTAAAGCACTATTTACGTACTTTCGCTGACGCAGAGCAGGCGAGTTAAGCTAATTTATTATTAATGACTGAATATGCTTATAATAATAATCGTCACGTCTTCATTAAAGTCTCATCGTTCTTTTTAATGTATAATTATAATTCGAAAATACATTACGAGATTAAAAATAATTTCGCTAAAGAAGAGATATCATTCGTAAAAGATCGAGTTCAGTAACTTTAAGATTTAAGAAATTAACTGACGAAGCGTCTTGTCGACGCTGTCGCTTAACAGGCGAAGTATTATAATCGCAGTCATAAAGTTAAGACTTATGCTGTTAATGATTTAGTTATGCTCTTAACTAGAAATTTAAAACAAAAGAAGTTTAATAAGAAATTATCGTATAGATTTATTAATTCGTTCAGAGTAAAGAATAAAATTAAGACTTAAGCTTATTAACTGACGTTACTTAATACTTATCATATTCATAATACTTTTCATGTTTTGTTACTAAAGTTATATTAAAATAAAGCAGGCGATCAGAAGGCGAAAGCTCTTATGCAAGCTTTAGAGCTCATTAACGATGAGAAGCAATAAGAAATTAAAGAAATTATGAATAAGAGTAAAAGTAAGAAGAAGCTATGATACAAGGTGAAATGATTAGACTGAAATTATATATATAATTAATGATTATTTAAAGAAGAGCTCGAGCTTGCTTAAGAGTTAAAAGAAAAATTCGATAATCAGTTAGCGTTGCGCAAGCGACGACGAAGAAATAAATAAGCGAGTATCGCGATAATAACGCTTAATTATTAACGACGTTAATTCGATATAACGATCGCCTGCGCGTCGTTATCGATTATAGCATTTTAATTAAAAATCTTTTCATTTCGTTACATAAAGTGTCGATAATGATAAGACTGAACGCTTAACGCGCAGCGCCTAATCGCAAAAATCTATTTACTTATTTATTTATTTACCTATTTACTATCGTACATACTGAGCTTAAGTACTAAGACGACGACTTCGAGCTGCTAGTAACGTTCGAAAACGTTAAGCTAAAGCTCGTTCAGAAATCGTCTTTAATAAACGAAGCTTTTAACAAGTCAACATTAATTTTCATGAAAACTCACTTCGAAAGTTAACGCTCTTACGTCTTCTTCTCATTTTTCTTCTTCTCATTCTTCTTATTCATTATCACATTTTTTTCTTGCTTCATCTTCTCAGTCGTCGTCTTACTCATCATTTTTTTAACTTCATCGCGCTCGGCTCGAAGTATCTTACACTTCGTCTGCGTCTTATCGCGCTTTCGTTTCGTTTTCGTTAAACACTTAATTAATCGAGTAATCTCGCGCTGATCATGTTTAATCGCGGACTAAGTCTTATATACGATGTTAAAGATGTATTCGTTAACGCGACGTCATTTCTTCATGACTGTTATTAGTCTCTTTCGTTTATTTTTCACGCTAACGAAAATGACACGTTAATGTTAATCTGAGCGAGTAAATTCACGAATAACGCGTTTCGTCTCGTTTCGAAAACGTTTAATGAATTAAATAATTCTTAATAGCTGTCGCAGCGTCAGCGAGACAGAACTTATCGTAATACAACGATTCGAGCCGTAACGTTAAGCTCTGCACGATTTATAAACATTTAACTCGCGCACGCACTCGCGTCTGTCGATGCAGATCATACACGAAAAATCTTTACACTTTAAGAAATAAAAGATTAGCTTTGTACTTAAATTAATAAATGTAAACATATCGATCGTGATCGTTATCTCGTTATCAGTTCGTGTAATCGCTAAGATCATGTTATGTTTATTTTTATTAGAAAACATATACATGAGCCTGTATAACGTCTGCTTCTTGTCTTTAAGTACATACAAATTTGTTTATAGTACTTAAAAGCACATATCAGCATACGTATCGTTTACTTACTATCATTAAATATATATAAAAAGTATCTAATTAAAAGGTGAAAAGGAAAAGAAAAAAGAAAAAAGAGAAAAAGAAATAATAACATTATATGTGATAAACAAGCGTCATCGTAATAATAATGTTAAATAAACATCGAGTTCGCGTTATCGTAACGATAGCGCGCTAGTAAACATCGTAATAATAATAATTAAAATAATTAATCTCATAGAATTTCATGAAGAGGCTACGAACTACAGTCGATTACAAGATAATATTACATTTAAAAGACTCTTTTCCTTCTATTAACTTAAAGAGATTTAAAAGGTTTTTAATGAGCTTTAGAAAGCTGCGCTTAGCAGACGCGATTAACAAGTATCTTCACTTTAAGAGAATTAATACAGCTTCTTTGTACTGAAGACCAGTGCTCTAAAAGAGAAGGCAATTGTAATGATAGCAAGCGCTAGCTTCACGTCAGCGCTTATTAAAGGCAAGGTCAGATGACTTATCAGATGACCTCGAGTCGCTCGATAAGCTGACGTTCTTTATAACGTATTAAGAATGATTTATTACGATTAGATAGCGAAATGCTAACGAAGAAGTCATTAAGAATATTAAATAAGCTGAAGCTCATTTTCTCGATGTTCTTCAGCGATTAATTTTACATATCAGTATCATAGTAACTGAGTATAATTATAGTAAATTTATTATGTCTCACGTCTTTTATATCTAAACGCGCTAGTGAGTAGCTGACGAAGTTAACCTTACATTTTCGTTGTTTGCATTATTCTGTTACATTATTAATAATATATATTACAAAATGTCTGATTCTGATAAGACATACGAATCATTAAGATCTTTAATTAAGAAAGAATTTAATTCTTTTATCGTTCATCTGTTTACTTTTAGTAATCTTCGTTTTAATTAATTCGCAAGTTAACATTCACGAAATATTAATTCGATTTTCGTTAATAAGAAACGAACTCTTTAAGAAGCGATAAATAGAATTCATCGCAATACTTCTTTTTTAAAATTAAGAGAGAATAATCAGTATGTTAAGTGAAATTCTAATACTAATGCTTAATTTCAGCAATGATGATTATAAACGTTTATTAATAAAAGTGTCATTAACAAGACTTAAAGAAAGATAGCATATTCACTTTGAACTAAGAAAATCGAAGTAAATAAACAATCTCACATCTGAAATAATTTTATTCAAATGATCTCGATATTAAAAGAATATTTTAAGATTTCATGCAAGATTTGTCATAAGATTCTAAATCATTTTATAGCTATTAATGAATCTAGTACAATTAATATGATTAAGCATTTTAAGATAAATGCTTGCAGAAAACGAAAGCGACTCGACTTTCTTTCGCAGCTCGAGATAGCTTTCAGCCGTGTAAGTTCGATATGATAATGTAAATAAATAATGCAAAGTTAACATTTTTATAAAAGAAAAGTCGTATTAATCTATCATCTTAATTTAATTAACAGAATTAAAAAAAGATATTGTGTTAAACCTTCGTTGCACTGAATTAATCTTTTTAAATCATCGAAAACGAGCATTTTCAATAATTATTATAAATGCTTCGTTTAGAGATTACTCTCGTGCATCGCATTAAATTATTAAGCATGATTTTCTCGAACTACGATGAGATTCGTGAAAAGATAAAGCAAGATTTAAAAGAGTCACGACGTGTTTTTATTGCGTTAAATGCATGATCTAGTTCTTAAAAAGTCGCTTATTTAAAAGTATTAATATATTAAATGAATGCTGCATTTCAATTTCGTGAACATTTCATTAAATTTACGTCTCTTTAAGTTAAGCATACTGATCATTATTTAATGCAAGAGCTGTTCAAGATTTTAAATACATACGACATTAAGAACAAGCTTTTTAATGTTATTATTAATAACGCAAGCAATAATGACACTCTAAAGAAGAAACTTAAAAGAGCGCTCAATTAACGCGACATTTCATGAAATAGAGCATAAAACTTAATTTCTTATCTGACTCATATTATTAATCTAGTGACTTAAGAGTTTATTAAAGTTATTAAATTAAAGGCTTTAAACGACGATTCTGCTGTATCATTAGAAATGAATTAAGTCGAGAATGTAATTAAAAGTCATGATCTTTGTATTATTATTAAGAAGATATTTATTAAAAAGATAATGCAAAAAGATAATGCATTCACTAAGCAATGAAACAGGTTCGCGCTCTTACTATTGCTATTAACAGTTCTTCTTAACGAAAACTTCGCTTTTTAAAGCTTTAAGCCGAATTTATAACAAGGTCTCGAAAATTAATACAAGACATTCGCATTCGCTGAAACTTTATTTATCTGATGCTTTAACGTGCATATTAACTGCGCGACACGATCGATATATGAGTTAAGAAATTCTTAACAGATATAAAGATTTAAGCTGTTTAATTAAAGAAGAACGAATGATCATTAATATTACTTATTAATAATATGTTAAATTCTTTTTACGAGCTAACTTTAATTGTGTCTAGAATTACTAATGTTAACATACATTTAGAATTTCGAATGTTTAATGCTCTTTTTAATCATCTTAATGCTATTAAGATGATTATACGCAATAATGCATGTACTTCGCAAGCACTTATTCTTCGAGCTTGCGAACTAGCTTTTATAAAGCTCGCAAAATATTATTTTAAGACGAAGAGCAAAGGTGAACTAATATATAATCTCGCTATAATTTTAGATTTTACTTAAAAGTTAAAATTATATTAAGATTGAAATGCAAACGAGAACGATAAACATGATTTTAATGAGAATGCTTATTCTTATTTCGATAAGTACAAAAAGAAGTTTAAAAACTATTTTCGTCGTCATTATGAAGAGAGAATTACAACTTTAAAACTCGAAACGTAAGTAACTAGTAATGTTAATCAGATAATGTAATATGATAATGTAATTAATCATTTATTAATAATGTTATAGCCTGTTGTAATGACTACACGAACTCTTCTTTAAAGAAGTTAACGTCGCTTTTTATCTGTTAATGAAAATAATCGATATCTTCGCACTAACGCTATTATCGAGAAGTCTTTAATATGAAAGTATTAAAGAGACAACGTCTCGAACTTTTTAAGATTAGCTTAAATGATTAAAGATGTTCTTTCATGTTTAATATTCTCTGTAAATATTAAACGAACATTTAGTCTTGCGAGAAGAGTTTGTCGTTAAGATCGATTATAAATGACTTCAGAATTAATCGAATAAATAATGCTTTTTAAGTATTATAATCGTATTAACTTAAATTCTGAGAAGACTATTATCGAAGCGTGAAATATCTATCGTAAAGAAGAAGATGAAGATGCGATTAATGAATCTGATGATTCTTTCAGAGTAAATTTACAGAATGTTTTACGTTTTATTACAGTTTAAATGTTTAATATCATTACATTTAAAGTTACTTTTACGTTATTAATGTATATAATAAGACAACACACTTACGAGATAATGTAACAAGATAATACAGATGATTAAATGTATTGCGATGCTAGATAACTTAATTACTTATTAAATATTCTCATTATCGATCATTTCGATTTAACTAATACATTATTTTACTAAATTTTAAGATTGTTCATCAGTTGTTTCATTAATGTCATATTTCTCTGCTGAATTGTAACACGCTTTGCGTATATTGTAAGAAGATTACTGTTTACATGCGTAAAGCATTATATCAGTAAATGTTATACAGCATTAAAAGTAATGTAAATGAATAATGCACTTACTGACAAGAAATTCACATAAAAACGCTTCTGTAATCTTCTGAAGAGCAAGCAGAGTCGAAGCCTGAATTTTATAATTCTCATTATTCATTCTCGAACTAAGTTAATTCGCAGTAATCTTATCTCGTAGAATTTCGCGTATTACTCTTTCGAAACAGAGCTTAAATATTAATAAATTCGCATTTTTCTAATAGCGACGAATCTCTCGAAGAGCGACGATTTCTTGCTTTCATTTTCTCTTTATCTTTATCTGTCGTAATAAATTAGCTGTTAATTACTTAATGCATTATCTGTTTACATTATTTTCTTAATTTTATTTGCCTTACTTCTCGACACGGTCTTATTATCTTTCTTTAATTCTTTCTTAACTCGATTTAATGAAAGTTTATTATTACGAGTTAATTTCTTTAAATCATCACGCGATGAGCCTTCGTTTAACTTTCGCATTACATTAAGTCTGTTAGTAATGCGCAACAAGAAATGCATTATTTAAATGCATTATTTGTTTGCTTAATACGAGTCATGATGTAAATTAAAGCGATTAAAAAACTTCAGTTTAATGTAAACTGAGATG
>JAABUO010005293.1_pt1 | contig 15054 bp, 18 predicted proteins | sample 5559291 | NCBI WGS metagenome assembly JAABUO01 (sample SAMN10711878, study PRJNA513372) | rock metagenome | isolation source: Antarctica rocks | place: Antarctica: Victoria Land, Finger Mt sud
CGTGGTCAATGCACGGCACCTGAGCAAGCATGCAATTCGCCCATGCCTCCAAACGACAAGGTTATATATATACATACAGATTAAGATATCGTGCAGCGCCTCGCCGGCGGGTCCTCGGGCGCGCCCTTCGGCTTCGCGGAGAGTGCGATGCGCGCGCTCTCGGTGAAGGCCTCGTTGACGCCGCGGTTGATCTTGGCGGAGCACTCGAGGTAGCGCAGGGCCTGGATCTGCTTGGCCATCTCGAGGCCCTCCTGGTAGGTGATGAGGTTGGCCATGCTCTGCCGCGACGAGCCCTTGGTGTCGCGGGCCTCGCGTAGGTCGCACTTGAGGGCCAGCAGGACCAGCTTGACGCCCTCGCAGTGCTCTGCGATCTCGCCCACCCACTTACTCTGCACGTTCTCCAGGGAGTCGCGGGAGTCGACGGAGAAGCAGAGCATGATGACGTGCGTGTCGGAGTAGGAGAGGGAGCGCAGGCGGTCAAACTCCTCCTGCCCGGCCGTATCCCACAGGCTGAGCTCGATGTGCTGCCCGTCGACGTAGATGTCGTGCACGTAGTTCTCAAAGACAGTCGGTTCGTAGACCTGGGGGAAGTACCTGCTGTCAGCGTGGGTCCATGCCAATCCGCTACCCCCGTGTAAAGACGTTCAGGAGCGAGGTCTTGCCGCACGCGCCGTCGCCCAGGATGACGATCTTGCGCAGCACTGCGGTTAGCAGCAGACAGCGAGCAGCGTACGAGGCTTCTTTTCTCCTCCACACAGCGAGACCATCTTGGACGGGGATTGGCCTTAATGTCAAACACCAAGATCACGAGAGCAAGATATCACAAGGAGAGGGGAAGAGACTACATTCGCTGTGTACACGCCCGGAACTGCTCCAAGTACCATCCACACGCGTTCATGTCCCCGTTGAACTCGGTCATGCAGCTGCCGAATGCCTTTGCGTCGCCCTCACAGCCGCGCACAGGGGCAGGTGAGTAGTCTGCGGTGGCTGGGGCCTGCTGCTCTGCCTGCTCCACCGGCTGGCCCCCATACCCGCCAAACATGCCTGCAATGCCGTGCCCCACGGAGCTGCCCACAGCCACCCCGGCCGCTGTCGACGCCATCTGCCCAAACAGCCCCGGCTGTCTCTGGGCCCCTGCCCCTGCGGCTGCGGCTGGCGGTGCGGGCGGCGGCGCTTGTCGTGCGGGCACTGCACTCGTGCTTGCACTTCGCTGTGCCGGGCGCCGTGGTGGTGCACTCCTTCCTCTCGACTGTCGTGGCATACGTGGTGTTGACAAACGAATGAACAATGCACGAGTTCTTGGGCTGGGCTCTCGAAAAGGGAATCTTCATTGGACATGTCGAGATCCGAGAGGAAGCGGAGAGGGGTGTCTATGCTACAGCACGCATTGAGGTCTGAGTGTAGGGATGGCTGCTCATGAATAGATTGGTGAGCTGCTCCTCTTCCTTCCAAACGGCGTCCTCATCAACCCCCAAACACTCCTCAAGTCTCATCTCACTTCACACCAACTGCTTGCATGCACTCTACTCCAGAGACCGCCGCTCTTTGAGCCCTACCTACACATCCTTCCAGCACTCACGGATTTCCACCTTCCCATGCAGACAGCCAACACTCGCCTTCCTCAATCCATGGCCGCCCACGTTGGCCGCCAGACAAAACAGTTTGAGAATGACTTTGTGCAAGTGAGGAAGTTTTATGAATGTAGCCGCAACGACTTTCTCTGGGCATGGCTTTGTGTGAATACTCGGTGCGTCTACTACGATCTCCCGCACCACTCCCCCGCAGACTGCATGACCATGGCCCCCTACCTCGACTTTCTCAATCATGCTGCCGATGGATGCAGCGTCACGCGGACTGCAGACGGTCTGCGCGTCACGGCTGGCTGTGTCTACGAGGCTGGCGTGCAAGTGCATCTATGCTACGGGCGCCATTCCAACGAGTTCTTGTGGTGCGAGTATGGTTTTGTCATGCAGGATAACCCTTTTGATGAAATCACCCTCGATGCAATCATCCTCCCTATGCTCACCACGCGCAAGGCAGACTTGCTCCGTGACATTGGATTTTTAGGGTGAGAGGTGCTGTTTGTTTGCTTACGTAGCGACTATCGCGTTTCAGAAGATGTTTCTTTCCGCATTGCAGTCGCCGTGAGAATGGCTGTCGCTGACTCTGCAAACGAGATCACAGATGTGCTTGATATGGCGAGTGGACGGTCGGATGGTGCATGCACGGAGAGAGCATACCACCGCCGTCTGCTCTCGATCCTGCGCCACGTGGAGACGGAGATGGAGGAGGATTCGGTATTGCGGCCGAGCACGCTGGCCATTACCGCGTCGCACATCAAGAGGCTTGAGCAATGTACAGGTCTATAGTTTCCTCTTGGTGCGAAAGTCAGGAACCCGATCTATGGGCGTCTTGCGCGCCATGCACGCACGCGCTTTCGTCATCTCCATGAGGGTGGCATTCATGGGGACCGCGATGCCATGATCCTGCCCTTGCTGTACAATATAACCATTTATATAATCAATCTCCAATGTCTTTCGCTGTAGTGCATCTTGACGCATGGAGGAGACATTCTTGGATGTTGCATGGGCTGCTTGGACCACCAGCTTGCGCAGTCTGCCCGTCGTGAAGCGCAGATGGGAGGCCTGCTGGACTTGGGGGAGGGTGTGCAAGACAGCACAAGCCTCGCTGATGATGCTGTTCATGATGACACTCATGCTGGCGTTATTGACTAGATCACCGTTTGTGCAGTCAAAGACCGTGGTCAATGGGTTGATGACGCAGTTCACCACCAACTTCTCCAGCTGGGTCAGGAAGAGCTCCTGGTAGGTCATGGAGACACATGAGAGGTTGGTGCATTGCATGAGCAGCCGCAAGATCTGTCCGGCAGAGGCCGTCTCGGGGTCCTTCAACAGCCTCCCCACATCCGGCAGCACATCCGCACTGCGGGGAACCAATGCCAGCCGTATATTTCCCAGCCCGGCATGCTCCACCACAAATGGATCGTGCGTGAAGACGCCGTGGGTCGCGACGCCAAGAACGATATTCGGCCGTGTGTCGGGGTTGGGAAAGACCCGCTGCTCCAGCTCGTCCAGCACGCCCACTCCATTCTGAATCACAACAATAGTAGATCGTCGTGAGAGGCGAGGAAGAAAGGGGAGTAGAGCGCTCGCTGTCTGCTGCGCCTTGGTCGTGACCACCATACTCCCAATATGCTCCTTTCGCACGTGCACGTCTTTGCTACCGGGGAGCAGCGAAACGACGCTCGCCCGATCGCTCAACTCAAACTCAATGCCGTCACGAAGGGTCCCATGTCCGTTGCGTAGCACACGCACGCCGCCCTTGTCGGCCAGTTCGCGAGCGCTCCGCCGCAGACGCAGCAGCAGCGACACCGGCGGCGGGCACTCCAGGCTGCGCAGGCTGTGTGCAATCAAGCATCCCAAGTTCCCTGATCCAAGAAAGCAGACGCGGGCGTGACTCATCGCATTGCGGCAGTGCCGCTCTCCGCTGCTTGGGCCGTCGGTTGGTCAGCGTCAATGATCCGTCGAGGCCCAGGAACCCCATCTATAGACACGAGATGACGGACGCGTAGAATTACATAGAGCACATCAGGACGAATGACAGTAGACTATGCACAGATGCGTGATCTGCTGCAGCGTATGCACGGAGCTCAAGAACGGGTTGGGCAGCACTTGTCGGCGGTGGTTGGAGATCGTGGAGACCCCCCCGTGACATTGGAAGGCGCGAAGAAAAGCTTCGTGCTTTCCTACAGTCTCATTACCCTGCTCTACTGTATGGCTCAATCCATCAGCGGCTAATCAAGCGTACATAAATATCAGCGGAATGGATGCATCCACCCATCCCATTCTCAAGGAACTCGACCGTCTGAAAGCCTACCAAGGCAAGATCAGAAGTGCGCAAGAGCCGAAATCCCGGAGTGCGGGTGTGGATAGAGTTGTCGCGGATCGTTTGGTTCGGCATGCTTTGAGCCAGCCGGCTGGAGGTTCACAGACTCGCGGATTTCCTTTACATACACGGTTTGATGTGGGCGGGGTGCAGGAGGAGGTAGAGCACGGAGCTCGTGCTCTTGAGGCTGCCCCGCGTAGGACGGCAGAGGCTGTGCAGAAAGTGCAAGCGACTCCGGCTGAGATCTCGGTTCCCAGGAAATCCAGAGCGAAGCAGGCCTCCGTCAATGTCAAGGTGAGCCAGCCGGGTGAAGCTTCGCAGACTCGTCGATTTCCTTCACATACACGGTTGGATGTGAACGGAGTGCAGGAGGAGGTAGAGCACGGAGCTCGTGCTCTTGAGGCTGCCCCACGTAGGACGGCTGAGGCTGTGCAGAAAGTGCAAGCGGCCAGGCCCAGCACTGCGAGTCCAGTCGAGATCTCGGTTCCAAGGAATTCCAGAGCGAAGCAGGTCAATGTCAAGGGCATTGGTAAACGTCCACTTGACGAGATGGTCGACCATGGTCGGACCTCACAGCCTAAAAAACCCAAAGAGAAGCGAGTGAAGTTTCACAATTATGTTGGTACGCAGCAGAAAGATAAAGGAAAAGCTTCCATCGCCAAACGAAAAGGGGAGACAGCAGGGAAGAAGCAAACGACGGAGGAACTACAAAAGACTCCTAAAGAAATGAAAGCCATCCGTGCCGCTGAGCAGAAGGATGCTGCTCAACCGCAAAAATCGAAGCGCCAGGCTTCTACCGATGCTTCAACGAGTGCCAAGTCCAAAAAGAAGCAGAGCCAAAACAGATCACTGCAAGTCCAAAAGGCAGACGCCGTATCTCGCACGAAAAGTTCGACTCGAAAACATGAACGGGCGAATAAGCTTTCTGGCAAAGGCAAACAAAATGGCAAACAAGAAGGCAAGCAGAAAGGCAAGCAGAAAGGCAAGCAGAAAGGCAACCAAAAAGGCAACCAAAGGCAACCAAAAAGGCAAAAGGAAAGGCAATCAAAATGGGAAGCAGTAGGTGTGTATATATGAGTTGTTCCCATTATATGATTATATTACATTTCTACTTTTGCGTTGCAAACAAGTTCACATGGTGATCGGCTCCAGAGCAAGCCAAGATCATGCGGTGTGGATGGAACGTAATGGCTGTCGTCGACAGACTCTTCTGCTGTTGGAGGAAACGCGAGTGGTGTCGGAAGGTCGAGAGGTGGACGCCCTGCGTATTGCAGACACGGGTGACATGCGTGCTACTGCTCGTTGCGAAGACAGGCGCGTGCTCGTGCACAGTAAGCGCTTGCACGCGATCCGACCCGTTCGCATCGAAGCACTGAATAGAAGAGGAGCGGCGGATATCCCATAAGCGCACGTCGCCTGCCACGCAACCGCTGATGAGCTCCCGGTTTCCGCCGCGCTGCATATGAACATTGGTAACCCAAGCCTTATGCTCCTTCCATACCTTGACCATCGCATCGCGCGGTTTCAGTCGCCGATCGTAGACACGCACCGCTCCGTCCCCAAACCCTGCCACAAAAACATTTCCCGCAACTTGGTCGGAAGTCAGTGATGTGACGCAACTGCCTGAGCGTGCTGGAATGTCCATATAGCACACCTCACGTAAAGCATCCCAGACGCGGATCACCTTGACATCGCCGCCAACAAGTAGTGACCCTCGCCCTTGTTGCCATTCCGCCACGAGCCCACTCGATCGGTTAGAGGGGAGAAGATCTGTCAGTGCGCGCCAAGTCGAGACCGCCTCTAACCTTTTCGGACTTTCGTAGTTTCGGTAGATGCGAATGATGCCCTCCCCCGAGCCACACATGAGCAGCGCAACGTCGTCTTCATTCATAAACTTAAGCTGTGTTATTCGGGTTCCATGTGGGTTGGCATTTGAAAAGTGATTCAGCCTCACTCCCTCCTCCCAATTCCATATGCTAAAGTCAGTATGTTCCAGCAACAACTTACGCCAATCCATCCTGATTATCAGCGGCTACAAGATGCGGCTCAAATTGATGGAACTCAAGCCGACTTGGCTGCGTCGCGTTTGCAAAAAACCCTATTTGCGTATTCCACCCACTTGATCCAGCAAGCTCTTTTTGCGGTTGAGTCTCGTACAAGATCTTCTCATTGCGATTTCGACGCCAGAGTCGCTGATTGTAATCTATGCTACCCGGCTCATCAGCCTCCGAAGGCTTCATTTGTGGCTCGAGAAAGTACTCACAAGACCAAGCAAAAAATCCACTTGCGAGTGGAAGCGTGATCCTTTTGCCTACACGCCGGGCCACGTAGCCGGTTGGTTTGGGCTGTTTGAACACACCATAACCACCGTCTGAAACGATGGCAATTCCATTTTCCAAGTGTCCTGCGCTAGCAACACGATTAGGGGGGATTCTTGGAACTGTAGTATCATTCCCTGTAGTGAGACTTTTGATGGAGGCCGCTATAGATGCTGACCGCCGAAGAGTGCTTGCAATACGCGATGGGCTTGTGGAAGACATTTGACCGACGGAACCACGCCTTAAATCAGCAACTGGTTCGCTAAACAATCTCTGGGCTGGTGCTGCACCTTCGCTTGTGTTATTTGTTGACAAGCTGTTCATCATTCCTTTCATCATATCCTGCACATAAGTTCCGACTGGTGAATTCAACATGGCTCGGTCAATATAGTCCACGACTGCGGCCGCAGCGTCGGCCACATCTGCATATGGATCCACGGACAGAGTCAACAAAGCGCGCCATATTGCAGCAAATGAGGTGCCATAACTACATCCCGCGTCGTCCACTGACTCTGCTCCATCGGAGGCCCTACTTGCAGGCCGTGCGTCCCCACCTACCCTGAAATCATGCTCTGCTCGAAGCGCTTCACAAGCCGCAACAACGAACTTTTTCTCATACTCAAAAACAAAAGCAGACCAAAAGATGACAAGCTCTCGCCGGACCAAACTCGAACCATCTGCAGTCAGGCACAATGCCGCCACAGCAATATGCTCGTCGACCATTTGTACCTCTTGCACGGAGTGTGGTGTAGAGCCAGAAGTTCGCAACCCAAGAAATGTCGTCAGGGCTACTAAACACGCAGCACGAACCTCAGGGACGACATCATTTAGAGCGATTGTGAGCTTGTCATGCGCACTTTCCCGGATACCTTGCCACTTTGCCTCGGGGTAGTCCTTCCAGAGCTCGCTGATACACAAACATGCCCATTGGCGGAGCAATGGATTATCGAGCTCTTCGAGATGCACTAAGCACGCCGAGAGTACAGTAGTGCTCGAACATGCAACCTGGCCTTGCTTAAAGCCTCGACAGAAAATTGCAAGTATGAAGGCGCACATAGCTCTGTGCTCTGACACATTAGAGATAGGTATTCCAGAGTTTGGAAGGAGTATTTGGACAAAGTAAGAGTAGCCGTTGTCTTTCAAAAGGTCAGACTGGCAGGTATCGTCGACAGCCAGAATACGTGCCCATATGAAGACGAGGACGGGTTTGAGTTCTAATGCGGGAGATTGCAAGAGTTTGAGAACATAGGGAAATATTCCAATAGATAGAGCCAGATAGACAGCCCAAGCACCAAGGTCAAGGAACTTTGAGAGGAGGATGAGAGCACGAAGTCGGTGTACTTGTGACAACAGAACTTGCAGGACGATGGGGAGTTCGGGAGGCCGCTTGCCAATGGCTCCCCTTGACAACCATACTTCAAAGGCTGTCAACTGCTCGGTGAAAAAAGGAGAGTGGATATACTCGTAGGAAGGGCCGCCATCTTCCATTTCCAGCAGAGCTGGGAGCTGTGAGAGACAATTATCGACCGCAAGGTCCCAGCTATCCCACATGGGATGGTCGTGGGTGGGAGGTAGAGAGGGTGAGGAGACAGGATGGCATTGATGCACCCTCATGATGCGTTCTGCGAGTAGGAAGTTTCGAAAGAGAGCAGCCACCATAAGATCTTGCCGAAAAAGTTTCTTAAAGGATGTTCGAGGGAGCATATTCCAAGCAATTGTATCAGTTATAGCAGTGAATATCCAGTTTAATTCACCAAGAGGTGTTCGACGATCTTGGAGTCTCCCCGGAATTTTCATCACCATGTCAATAGAGATTTCAGACGGTAAAGGAAGTTCGAGGACAAACCAGCGCACTGCAATCTCGATTGGTGAAGTGAGGCAGCATGTGAAGAGGTCTGCGGGGAGATCGGGATTCATAGGAAGTGTTTCGCTGGCTGAACAAGCAGCAAGCTGGATGGACTCGCGAAATGCCTCGACTGGGGGTATGATAGATTCGCCATTTGTAGGCCCATTTTGAACTGCGCTTCCCTTTTGCTTCGACGCACCTGCCTCTTGTTCACGTTGAGAGACAAACCGATCAAAACTTGTCACTATATTACCAGCAGAATTGCAGTCATAGATGTAGAGGCATGGAGCACCTAGCCAGGCCTGTAGGTCATACAAAGAGACCGGAATGTATTGCGTGTAGTTTTTGTTGAAAACCCAAATCTCCCCGCTGGAGGTAGGCTTGGGTACACCATGACCATTATAATGGAAAAGGATTCGTTCGTCTTTGGCATTGCGCCTCAGCTGGCAGCAAAATTTCTTTGTGTCTTCGACACTAGGATCCAGGTACTGCTTATAGCGTGTTCGCATGGAAAGCGTTTCATACTGTTGTTGAAGATGCTTGCCGATGAGCTCAAGTGACTTTTGGGCTGGCAAGGCGGACGGATCAACCCAGCACTCCAGTCTTGCACACGGAGATGTCTTGACAAGATCAGGTGGATCTACACCTATATTTAGAGCCATCACCAGAGCCGCTGAGACTGTTTTTGTCTTTTCTCTTGTACGCCATGCGGCGAGTTGCTGGGTATCACGACGATGCTTTGGGTGGCCACCAGACTCGTGCCTCTTGTCTGTATAGTACATGAAAAAGGACTGCTCGAGCATAGCCAGGTATGTTTCTGAGTTGTATTCCTCCTCAAAGCCATGCCGCATTCCTGAATCATCTCGTTCCGAATCTCTTGTTCTCGACGATTCCCTCCTTCGAAATAACTCGTTCGGTCGCCGAGTCTTCTTCAGCTGTAGTCCACCATCCGAGTCTGAGTCGTTATGAGTATCCGTATCACCATCGATGCTTGCGTCCCGCGACCTCAAGCCATCTGGCCCATTTCTACCATTTGTAAGCGCCTCTGGGACGGTAGCACCTTGCGCCGCCTGTACCATCTCACTCGTCCATATCTAATTGGTGTGTTCACTCCTCCCGTAGGCTCTGGCCGAACGCCGCGTTTTACCCGTTCAGCGTCAGTGCACCAATATAAACTCACACAGAGTAACCACGCGCCAGGAATCGTTCTATCATCACTATGTACACATGCAGTTCTAAGACCTTTAACTTGGTCGGGCAGACGGGTCTCGGTCACTTGTTTTTTCGCCGCGCTCGTTTGATCCTTCGGAATTTTCGTGCGATTCCCCACTTCCACTCGCACCATCAAGTGTTCTAGCATGGTCAATGAGCGTCGGCATATTCGGTCCTTCCTTCGTGTCACAAGTGTCATTTGAAGGTGGCGACCACGCAAGGAAATCTCTTCTTACCTCAACGTAATCGTAAGCAAATTCGCCAATCTGGTCTTCGTCCATGCCAATCAGCTCCGCACGCTCAGACGCTCGCAGATGCAGACCAGGGATTTTGTCAATAATAAAGCAAATGAGGCAAGTCACCACAAAGACATATGCGGTGACAGCACAAAGGTATGCGAATTGTTTGTACAGCTGCGCATAGTTTCGGTTCAACCATCCTCCTTGGATCAGTCCTGCACCAGTATTGACTCCATCGAGACCGATGATGTAGTCGGCTGCAAAAAGACCGTTGAAAAGAAGACCGATGATGCCACCAACCCCATGCTCTGCAAATACATCCATTGAATCGTCGATTTTGATGAGAAATTTTATTTTCGTGGCATAATTGCACAGTGCTCCGGAAACAATGCCCAAGATGATACCAGCCCATGGAGGGATGAACCCAGATGCTGGTGTCGCAGCAACAAGTCCAGCAATGCATCCAGAGCAGAATCCAACAGTTGACCACTTTTTCTCTAACCGGAAGTCCAGCACACACCAGGTCATCCCAGCCACTGCTGCCGTAAGGTTGGTGGTCCATGACGCCATGACGGCACGGATGTTGGCCCCAAAAGAAGATCCACCGTTGAAGCCAAGCCAACCAAACCAAAGAAGGATTGTGCCGAGTGTGACTAAGGAAACATTGTGAGGACGGTAATTCAGAAGCATTTTTTCCTTCCTCTTTCCCAGCATGAAGGAATACGCTAGTCCGCCAGCACCGCTGCCAATCTCAACCGGGCCGCCGCCAGCATAATCCAGAACGCTCCATTTGAAAGCCCAGCCTCCAGTACCCCACACCCAGTTTGCTACAGGGCAATAGACAAAGGTCATCCAGAAGAACGAGAAGACCAAGAATGGCACCATCCGGCCGCGCTCTGCGCAGGCACCGGCAATAATTGCCACTGTGACACAAGCGAACATGCATTGGTAGAGTGCATAGAGAATTTCGGGAATCAATGGAGACCCTGGTGAGGGGGCTGCGAGTACGTTCACGAAGCCACCGTTGTCGAGGTTGCCAATGAAGCCATTGGTTGCCGTACTAGAGAAAGCCAAGCTGTATCCGCACAGAAACCATTGTAGCATGACAACGCAGGAGGAGAATAAGCACAGCCAGATCATGCTAAGGGCTGATTTACGCCTAGCCAACCCCGAGTAGAGAAATCCGAGACCAGGGACCATGAGAAATACCATGGCTGCTCCCACCGTGATGTAAGCAATATCTCCGGCAGCGAACCATTGGTTCAGATTCTCAGTGGTCGAATCACCACCAGTTGGGAGGGTCCCGTTAAAGATCTTGGACATGGTGAAGAGATGTAACAGAAATATACAGCAGCTCGCTATCTGAGCCTCGAGGAAGGTATTTTGGAAGCGGCTTATCGGCCAATCGGATGCGTTTGTTGAATTTCGACAGTTTAGGAACGAGATAAGGAATTTCCTAATTGGGATCTGACATCAACGTCGACCAATCAAAGATGAGCAAGCTTTTTTTGTATGATCGAGAAACATGGCAGTATCTATTTCCCCGCATCGACCTTCGCGTGGGGCTCAGGATCATCGTTCGAGTGATGGATCTGGCCGGAGTTCGGCTGTTTGAGGCTCGGGAGATAAGAAACAGGATGAACATCATATGATAACGCCGAGGAATTCAATTAGGACCGGCTCGATGGCATCAAGGTGTAGGAGAGAAGAAGAGAGGTCTGTTTGTGGATTGGGTGGAAACAACGAGGAATGGACTTTCATAGCGCCAATGCGTGCTGATCTTGATTCGATAAGGTTGAATAAGAAAGAACTTGAACGTGACATGTTAAAAGGCCTCACAAATATGTTCATGCTCCCATGCGGGCTCGAACATTGATGCCAGTGTATAGTGTAAGCTTTGACACGAAAGGGAAAGTCTCGGTCGAGCTGAAGCAAGATGTTTGATTTACTCTCCACATTATGTACATGAATAGGGCGCCCTGAGTGGAGTTATTTCGCATATGGTATGTTGTCTATCCGGCAGCAAGCTCGATTTTCTTGCCTTTAATATTTACCCATTGAACGCCAAAAGATGCCAAAAAGGCTATCCCTGCTCCTGCAATCGGAACAATGAATGTTGTCTGAAGAGCGTTGGCATATTGCAGCAATACTGCAGGAAGTTGGGATACCGGTACTGCTTTAGCCAAGTTACTTGCTCCAGCAATTTGAAGTTGAGCTGCACTAATTCCGAGTGGAAGGAGGTTGATGTCAATGCATTGAGGAAGATATTTTGAGCAATCGATACTGAGAGAGCGCCGCCCAAGATCTGTGCAAAAACGATAAGTGCACTCCCTACTGGGATGTCGTCGCTTGGTAGTACAGACTGTACCGCGATGACTGGAAGCTGCAGTCCAAAACCAGCACCAAAGGCGGCAAGAAGCTGATACCCTATCCATTCGCGTGTTGGAGTTCCCACAGTCAACGTATGTAATAGGCCGCAACCAACACAAAAGAGAGCGCTACCAAAAACCATGAAGGGGACAGTGTACCCAATGAGAGTAGCGCCTACGCCACCTATAATAGAAGAGAAAACGATACCCAACAAATATGCAAGATTTTTGTAAGCAGATTCGATCGCGCTGGAGCCTTGGATGGGTAGGTAATAGACGTGGATAAACAGCCCAAAGGAGAGAAAGAAGACGTATATGGCAGCACAAGCGACTGTGCGTTGGCGCAGCATGCGGATGGGAAGGGTCGCATTCTCTCCGAGATAAAATTGTACCACGATGAAGATCAGAATAATACTGCCAAAGCCACAAAAAAGGCCTATGATTTTGGCGCTGCGCCACTACATTAGCACATTCATGATGAACTTACCGGAAACATAGTGCCGCCCCATTGCAGCGCAAGAAGAAGGCAAACTAAGATCAGCATGTATCGAAATTAATACTTAGCGACTGCAGGAATGAGAAGAGAAGCCCCTATGAAATCCATGCGCCGCATCTTCTCTCTTAAGCTTAGCATTTCAGCATTGCGTTTAGGTGGGTTAAAGAAGAAAAAGATCATCAGCACTGCGGCGCCTCCGAGGGGCAGATTGATGTAGAAGCTATTGTCAACTTTGGTTTTCATCCTACAAACCACCACCTCCATGTCAGGTAACTGTCAGTGAACGCGCCGCCTAAGATTGGCCCAAGGACGGATGACAGACCAAACATAGCGCTAAAAATTCCGACAAAAATTGGTCTTTTGCGCAATGGCACGGAAAAGCCAACAATGGTCAGACCGCCCGAAAAGATCCCCGCTGAACCGCAACCAGCGATTGTTCTGCCAATGATCAACCACATACAGCCGATCCGATTTCAAAAACGACCAGCGCAATGAGAAATGTCCACTTTACGGAAAAGACGGAGTAGATTCGGCCAAGGGTCGGCTGAAGAGCGCAGCTAGTGAGGAGGTAGGCAGACGCATACCATGATACGTCGTCTAGGGACTGAAACGTGTCTGTGATTTTCGGGATCGCTGTGGCCAATATGGAGTTATCTAGAGATGTAAGAAACACTCCCAGGCAAAGAGCCATGAAAATGAGTGCCAGTTTCCAGCCTTTGGGGTAAATTTCCTCATCTTCCTCTGTACCTTGCACTCTCGTTATCTCTACCGCATCTTGTGGTTCAAGACATTCGTGCGCTGTTTCGAAAGATTGCTTCTCGTCACCTCGTCGATGTTTAGCTTCATATCCTGTACTCCTTGATGTGGAGGCATTCCCTTATCTCCGTCTTTCATCGTTTTCCGTTTGCTGAACCGTATACCTCTTGTATACCGGCCAAACATACCATGATCTTCTTTCTGCATCCTTCAGTCGTCGCCTGTTGACAATCGTATCCATCGGGTGACCTTCGTCGTATTTTCGTATTCGCTTTGTGGGGTTCGATGTCCTGAGATGGAATTTAAGGTTATGCGGTCCGGATACAGCGAAGCAGACGCGGTTAACGAGAGGCTAGGATGATTGGACACGACGGAGATCAAAATTCTACGTAGCACTCAACCTGCTCATCAAAGTCTGAAATAGTCAAAATCAGATATTAAATAAAACGAAAATGAGCACAATTCAATAACTCACAAACATGTCAGCATTCTCTGCCTTTCTCACTGGCGAAGCAGTGTAAGAGAGCAGTGTAATGAAGACCGTTGTCGGGAAGTTAGTCTGATTATTCCCGTTATTTTTGGGAGGTTGTGCGCGAGCTTACACAAGGAGAATAACTCTTCCCGACACGAAAATATTTGTTTCCGCAACTGTAATTGACATAGTCCATAAGACGCTGGCTTAGGTAGGGGCACCGATCTTCTTGCGATATTAATCGGTATTCTTAGAGATGGGGCTTTTCGGGCCACTGAGGTTAAAGCTCACGGAAAAGCAGGCTGTAGGACTGGTAGTTGTAATTCACCTTAAGCGCGTTCACCTACAAGGAGGAGGCTAACGGCAAGCGCGAGCCAATCAGAGTCCTAAGATTGCTGAACAAAAACTCTGCTACTTCTGCTTACTGTTGGGGCTCCCGAAATACGCTCATTGAATATTTGCATTGAGATGATTTGGTTCATGTGGAGACCTGCTTTACTAGGAAAGCAGCGAAGTGAAAAGATCGAGTTGGTGGAGTTGGAAGGATGTGAGCTCAATGGGTCTGTTGGTCAACCTTTTAAGATGATATTTTATTGACTTCAATGGATTACACAGTTTGTGAGGCAGATCTCATTCTGAGCACTAAAGCGCTCATATTTGCGTCATTCGTATCTTCTTCCACAACACTCCAAAGAAACACAACTTCAAGGCTGTCTACCGGTGGGGTCCATCCGCATAGAGCTCGTTGGAGAGGAGCCTAGTGATTAGCAGAATGGTCGGGAAGGTCGCGAGGGCCTAGGTCACACCTCCAGGCCTGGTGAAGGACGCTTCGCCGGCGATACCATTGCTGCTCTAGCTATTCATTTCCTGACGAACGCGTCCTTAAACTATGCATATATCCTATGTTGACAATCATCATCTTGACGATCACCACCGTGAAGCTGATCGAAGACCTTGGAACAGAACTCTGAATGAGGGTTTGTCATCACTGGAACTGCCGGCTCCGAAAACATCAAAACATGGGATTTTGGTGGTATCCTTGATTAATGATCGCCGATGGATGGACATGTGACCTCTGCACACCGCATGGAGAAAATTGCCAAGCAATGCGAGCAATGCGAAGGGATCAGGCCAAAATGCTTCACTCGAACACTGCCGCTTTCACTCTGTTCTCTGCGTTATTTATGAGCCTCACATTCCAGACCCTATGTTCCGTGATCGTGTGATTCCACTGATTCGTCGTCGTCCCCGAACAAAAGGCATCATCACCACCACCCACCCACCAGACCCCCGAGAATCCATCCCCCGCCACGTCAACCTTCAACCCTCTCATCTAGCACTGATCAATATACTTGCATCTGACTCGCAGAAGTTCGGCTATGGCGTCTAGTCTACCCATACCACCAGTCGTTCTTCTGCTCTTTTTGTTCACATTCTTGA
>JAABUO010005296.1_pt1 | contig 15046 bp, 15 predicted proteins | sample 5559291 | NCBI WGS metagenome assembly JAABUO01 (sample SAMN10711878, study PRJNA513372) | rock metagenome | isolation source: Antarctica rocks | place: Antarctica: Victoria Land, Finger Mt sud
CGGCCGCGCTGACGTGCGTGGTCGTGAGCAGCCCCGCGCCCACGCCCGCCGCCGCGACGCCCGCGCCGGTCGCCAGGATCTTGCGCAGGAAGTCGCCGCGCCCCGTGCTCTTATCGAACGCGTCGATGATGATTTCGCGATACTCTTCCTCGGACTCGTAGAACGTCGTCATGGTGGATGATCTCCCCTATTGTGTGCGCGCTAGCGATAGCGCCGTAACTGGCGAACGGCGGCCGACACCGGCCGGACATCGTACCGCATTCACCGACCCGATCGGACGGGCTGCTAACCCTGCCTCTCCCGGACCTGTCAATACTACGCGTAAGCAAACGCCTTGGATCATGAAATTTTGGTGAATTATTTGGTGAGGCGCCGTCGATACCGGCCGGACATCGCGCCGCGCCCACCAACCCGACCGATACGGGGCGGGGTGTTCGCCCCGCCCTCATGCTCGGGCCTGCCAGTACTACGCGCGGGGGAGCGCTTTAGATCACGACGGTGTTCAAGAACCGCCGGACCACGGTCTGTGAAAAGTCGCCTTCTCCTTCGCCCCCTCCGCCCGTGGCTAACTGGCCCCCCGGCCGCGGGCGGCGGTCCAGCGCGCCTCCGGGGGAACCTGGGGAGATGGCTCCCCCCAGACCCCGCCAGAGGCGCGTGGGGATCGACGGCTGCGGCCATACTCGACACGTCACAGATCCGACCGCCGGACGTCTGGCGTGGCGCATAAGCGCGCAAACGTATACGATAGAGTAGATAGGACAGTCAGGAGGCGCGGCGTGCGGAACGGGATAGGGGGAAGGGCGCGGGCAAGAGCGCCGCGGGGGAGCGTGACACGCGCGCGCGCCCGTTTGCCCCGTTTGCGTCCACGGGGCTGGAGCGCGCTCGTGCTGGCGTTCGCGGCGCTCGTCGGCTTGACCTTCGCGCTGCGTCCCGCCACGCCCGTTTACGGGGCGCCGCCCGCGCCCGACTTCACGTTGCCCCTCGCCTCGGGCGGACATGGCACGCTCGCGCTGCGCTCGCTGCGCGGCCACCCCATCCTGCTCAACTTCTTTCAGTCCGACTGCGGGCCATGCCTCGACGAGATGCCCGTCTTGAAGCGGACGGCTCACACATACCACAGGAACGGCGTCGTCGTGCTTGGAATATCGACGCTCGGCGACACCGCCGACGCCGCGCGACGGCTCGCGTTGGCCGATCGACTGCCCTTCCCAACCGTCGCGGACGCCAGCCAAGGCGTGGCCTGGCAATACGGTGTGGGATACACGCCCTCGACGGTTTTTATCGACGCGCACGGGCGCGTTCAGGGCCAGTACATCGGGCAGTTGAGCGACGCTCTCGTCCGCGACGGCCTGGCCCAGGCGGGAGCAATCACCTGTGACACGTGCGCCTCGGTCGAGCGCCCGACGCTTGGAGGCGGAACGATAGCCGCGACCGACAGCCACACCTTCAGCGCCGATCTCCTGTTCCCGCAGCCCTACCCAGCCAAGCCTTTCGCCCTGCGCGACCAGCGCGGTGCGGTTGTCACGCCCGCCGGCTTGAAAGGGAAGGCCGTCGCGCTCGTCTTCCTCAGCGCCCTGTGCCACGAACAATGTCCCCTCGTCGGGAAAGCGCTCAGCGACGTCCACCGGCGCCTCGGCCGCGACGCCGCGCGCTTCGCGATCGTGGCGATCAGCGTCGACCCCGAAGATGATACGCCGTATGCAACCTATAAGTTCGCGATCGAGTCCGGCTGGCAGGGCACGGAGTGGCACTACCTCACGGCTCCGCGCTCCGTCCTGAGCCGTATCTGGCGCGACTACTTCGTCACCGCCGAGGCGCCGCCACCTATCTTCAAATCGACGGGACAGGGCATCGTGCATGACGCAAGCCTCTACCTGATCGACCCACGGGGCAACCTGCGCGGGTACGACAACACGCCTTTCCTCGCATCACGCGTGACGGCCTCCGTACGCGCCCTACTCAACTCCGCCCAGTCGTAGCTACGCTACGCGTAGGACATCTAGTAGCCAGGTAGCCAGGAGGATATCATGGGCCACAGCGCACTTTACCGACTCGCCGCTGTCGTGGCGCTGCCGGTCGGGCTCCTGCTGAGCAACGCGACAACCGGCCAGGCCTGCTCGCTCGACAACAAGCCCTCGATGCTGGCCGACGGACGGCTCGCACAGCTTAACCTGCGTCAACCGACGACGTCGGCCCAACTCGCGACGTGGGCGCCCTTCGTCTTCACACAAGGCTATCGCGTTCACCAGACAATCGCTCTGAGCGAAGATCGCCGACAGTTGGCGCGTGTGCTCACCGCCGCGGCGATGCGCCTGACGCCGCGCTGGCAGTTCGGCGACGGTCTGACCGCGGCCGGCTGGAGCGTGCGCCACGCCTATGCCCGACCAGGACACTGGCGCGTCGAGGTCGACGTCTACTATCCCGCGGCCCATCATTGGTACAGCATCGACCAGGTGTCCGTCGCCGTTCGTTGAGCAATTCGTCGCCCTTCGTAAGGCGATTAGATGAGGGGGACCGAAAGATATGAGGACGTGGCCGTGGGCATGGACGGGGGCGACGTTGGCGGCGCGCCTCCTCCTGGGGATCGTCTTCGCCCTCTCCGCCCTGACCAAGATCACGGCGCCCGGCATCTTCCGCTCCGGGGTCGCCTCGTACGGCCTGCTCCCGCCGGCCCTGGTGGGACCGTTCGCCGCGGCCCTGCCGTGGATCGAGGCGCTCGTGGCGCTCTACCTGTTCGCGGGACTCTTCCTGCGCGTCACGGCCGTCGTGACCGCGCTGCTGCTCGTCATGTTCACGGGCGCGCTGGCGATTAGCCTGGTCCACGGCAACACCGGCCACTCCTGCGGCTGCCTGCCAACCTCCGGCCCGTTGGGCTCCCTACCGCTCGTCACCTGGCTGGCCGGCGGGGCGACCATCACGCCCTTCGACGTCGTCCGCGATCTCATCTTCATCCTGCTCGCGGCCGTCATCTTCCGGGGCGACCGCGCGACCCTGAGCCTCGACGGTTTGCTCTTCAAGCCAGCCCCGATCGACGACGGCGATGACGCCGATGAAGAAGCGGACGATACGTTCGCGCCTCTGCCTCACACCACTGTCGCGACCCGAAGCGCCGGCCGGAATGTATGATGACGGGAGGCCGGGAGGTCGTAAGGTCAGGGCCGCGACGTGACAGACGCGGGCAGACGTTGTACGCTAACCGCTAATGACTATTAGCCGAACAGGCTCAGGAGCAATGACAGATGGCGCAAAAGCAAACACCGAACGGTAGACGGCCGGGACAGGGACAGGCGCACGCGACGCGGGCCGCGGGCCGCGACAACGTCGCGACCATGACGGCGGGGACGGCCTCGGTCGAGCGTGGCGCGCCGGCCGGCCGGCGCGCCCGGCAGCGCGCCGCCGCCGCCGAGGCGGCGCGTCGACGACGGCTGATCACTATTCTGGGCGCGGTGACGGGCGTCGTGGTCGTCGCGATCATCGTCATCGCGGTTCTGCTCAACACCGTCTTCGCGCAGAAAGCGAACGCGAACGCCCTCACCAACCCCAATGGCCTCTCTTCCCAGAACCCGCCGCCCGGCCCACTCGCCGTGGGGACGAAGGCGCCGGACTTCAACCTCGCCACCGTCGACGGGAAGCACTACAGCCTCGCCGGGCTGCACGGACACCCGGCCCTGGTCGAGTACTTCGCCGTGTGGTGTCCCCACTGCCAGCATATGGCGGGGATCCTTAATGGAGTCGAGGCCAACTACACATCGGCCGGATTGCAATCGGTGGCCATCATGGCCAGCCCCTATGGCAAAGACTTTGAAACCAGCGGCCAGACCGATACGCGCCTGGCCGACAAGAGCGACATCGCGTGGTTCAAGAGCACGTTCAATGTAAGCCAGCCGCTCCTGATCGACCCGAACTTCGCCACGGTCAACGCCTACAACGCCTTCAGCTACCCGACGATCTACATCCTCGACCGCAACGGCGTCATCCGCTACGTCAGCCAGGGCGACGCGACGGCCCAGCAACTGGCCGCCGGCGTCAACGCGGCCGAGAAGGGCGTGAACACGAACGCCGGCTCCGCCAGCGGCGCGTCGTCACCCGCCCACTAATCCGGCGCGCCCGTCACAGGGGGAAAGGGGGGACTTTTAGGGGTAGGTTTGTCACGAGAGAGGGAGGGTCGGAGGGCTTCGCCCTCCGTGTTACCTCTCTCGTGGAGGAGTGGGCAGCGACGCTGCCCACCCCTCCACACAAAAAACCTACCCTTGTACGGATAAGGGATAGGGATAGGGGCGCATAACTATCCAGACGGGTCGGGGTCGCCGGCTAAAAGATATCGAGCGGCAGCAGGGCGGACACGACCCAGTTGGGCGGATCGACGACCTCGCTGATGGTAAGGTCGACCGCCACGCTGCACAGGATGTACGCGTCGGCGGCGGCGAGCCCGTGCTCGGCGCCCAGGTAGGCGATCATCCCGCGCACGGCCTGGCGCGTCGCCTCCATCAGATCCGGCGCGACCCCGGCGACCCCGTAGCGCGGCCCCGGCAGCGGAACCTGTGGCGTGCGGTACTCCGGGCTAGCGCGGCGGCGGCCGCGCCGCAGGTCGAAGCGCAGCGTCACCGTCGCCGCGCACTCGATCCCCGTCCCACAGATTTCGCCGTCGCCCTGCGCGGCGTGGACATCGCCGACCGAGAAGAGGGCGCCGTCGACGGCCACGGGCAGGAACAGCGCGCTCCCCGCCACGAGCCCGCGCACGTCGAGGTTGCCTCCGACGGCTCGGGGCGGGGTCGTAGCGTGCTCGCCCGCCTCGGCTGGGGCCACGCCCATCACGCCGCAGAACGGCTGTTGCGGCGCCCGCACGGCCATCAGTGGACGCCTCCCCGCATCGGTAGCGGGGGCCCAGGGCACGGCGCGCTCGCCGCGTAGATCCCATAGCACGCGCGCGCCCTCGGCGAACGCGTCCCCCAGCACGCCGCCCCCCGGCCGGAAGCCGGTCCAACCCCACTCCCGGGGGATGATCTCCACGACGTCGACGACGAGGGTATCGCCGAGGCGCGCTCCGCGCACGGCGATGGGGCCGCACATGGGGTGGCCGCGCCCGCTGGCGGATCGCAGCCCGCGTCCGGCCGACAGCGGGAGGGGAGCGGCCCAGGGCGGCGCGTCGACCGCGCCGTCGGACGCGTCGACCGTGGCGAAGGTGACGGTGTCGCCGGGGTCGACGACGAGCGCCGGGGGAAGACCGTTATCCCAGGCGCGGTGTAGCGCGTCGGGGGGGCAGCGCCACGGTGTCATACGGTCACCCGGCGTTGGCGGTGTTGCTCGCGCCCGCCATCGCCCGCCGCGCGATCTCCTCAGCGTCGTCGAGGACCATATGCTGATCGGGCCGCATCAGCACGAAGAAGAACAGGACGCTGAGCGTGGCCGCGTCGATGAAAGCGCTCGGTCCCCACATGACGTAGCCGCCGAGGCGCTGGTCGTCGAGCGGCGAAAGGCCCCACATGCGCGGCTGCGCGGCGTAGAAAGGGTACCACAGCTTATCGCGTGAAGAGATCAACAGGGCCAGCCCATCGGTCGGGATGGCCGCCGTCCAGATGTAGAGCATCCGCACGCCGACATGCACGCGGTCGCGACCCGGCGCCGGCTGGATGATGACCCACCAGTACAGCAGCGCCGTAAACAGGAAGCATAGGTGCTCGATCAGGTGGATGCCCTCGTTGCGTAGCGCGGCCTGATAGAACACGGGAATGTGCCAGGCGATGAACGCGCCGACGTAGAGCGGCCACGTCAGCGCCGGCGAGACGAGCGCGCGGCTCAACGCGTGCAGCCACGGCGTGCGCCGATTCGCCCGCGCCACCCAGCGCACGAGCCCGTGCGGGGCGCCGACGAGAAGGACGGGGATGGGCTTGCCCAACAGCAGCAAGGGAGGGGCGACCGCCAGCAGCAACAGGTGCTGCGCCATGTGCAGAGTCAGAAGCCGCCCGGCGAAGGCGTCGATCGGCGAAAGCAACGCGAGCGCGAGCGCGACCAGCCCCAGCGCGAAGAGGGGCGCGTGCCGCCACCCGACGGCGCGCCCGAAGCGGCCGCGCCGATCGAGTTCACGCAGGCCCGCGACGTAGACCGCGGCGACGAGCGCGAGCCCGAGCACGACACTCGGCTCGAACGTCCACGCGGAGAGAAAGGTGGAGAGCGGCATGCCTTAGTATAGCAATGGGAACCTTCACCTGAGGCGAGAAATGGGATGGAGACAAAAAGAGGGGTGGGCGATCAGGGACTCGAACCCGGGACCTCACGGATGTGAACCGTGCGCTCTAACCAGCTGAGCTAATCGCCCTTACGTGTCGTCGCGCTTACCTCGTGGGCAGGCCACGGATGCGCGCAACAGGAATATACCACAATCGGTGGTGAGTAGCCAGTAGCCGGCAGCCAGTAAGCGACAACCAGCGATTGGACACTCCAATCCCGCGACAGGCAAGGCCATATCGCGGTTGCTGGTTACCGACGACGGGCTACCGACTACTAGCAAGCGCGCGCTGGGACGCTGGGACGCTGGGGACAGGACAGCGGTCCCGCCGGGCGAACCCCGACTACCTAGGACCTAACGATGGCGCGGTGAACTGTAGTATCCGGCTACTTGCTGCGCGGGAGCGTTGTACGACGCGACGCGGACGGCCCCGACGAAGCGAGGACCCCAATATCCATCGTACACGTTGTCGACCTTTACCCCGACGCTGAAGTTGTCGGCTCCAACCATCTGGCCGCCGCCAATGTAAATTGCCGCGTGAGAGAGTCCGGCGTGGAACGTGTTGGCGAAAATCAACACATCACCGGGCTCGAGAGCGCCGGCGGCGACATGCGGATAGCTGTAATACAGCGCCCCGACATCCTCCGGCGTGTTGTACCCAAATTGACTGTAGACCCAATGGACAAAGCCGGTGCAGCTGAAGCCGGTGGACGGCGTGTCGCCGGAGTACGCGTAGCGTGAGCCCACGTACGCCAGGGCGGTGCTGACGATGCTCGAGCCCGAGAGGCGGGCGGAAGAGGGGGAATGGGTCCGAGGGGAGGCCGCGAGGGCCGAAGGGACTGGGGAAAAACTCGCGACGGCGAGGGTGCCGGCGAGCGCGAGGCTGATGAACGTGCGTGTCAAAAGGTCTCCTCCCTGTGACTAGCGTGTATCCCACCCGCCGGAGAGTCCCAGCACTTTCCGACAGCGAAATACAGGCAGAAGCCTAGCACACCCCGTTTGAGTGTGTCAAATCGAACGCGCGGTTATGCGGCGCAAGTTGCGGCTTTTTGCGTCTACATTCGCCTAATCTGTTGCAAATAATCGACAAAAACCGCTTAACTCACGCCGCGCGCATCAAAAATCACAGCTTCTCGCGCACCGCGACCACTAACTTTTTGTCCTCTTCGAATAGGCTTTCCTGAACACGCGCATGCTCTTCCGCGAGCGCCAGCAGGCCGTCGAGCGTCTGCCCTTGCGGACGCGCCAGGCGGCTGGCCAGGGAGTGGCGCGCGTTCTCCAGATCGTGCGCCGCCGCGACCAACCCCGCCACCTCCTCGTCATAGATCGGAGTCCCTCCGAGCGATGGAACGGGCCGGCGCTCGACGCGCGCGCGGTCCCCGCCGCGTCGCCGGGCGCGGCCCGACTCCGGCGTCCGCCCCTGCCCCTGGCCCTCGCGCGCGGACACGACGGGCGCGTCGTCGGGCGCCGACCGAGGCAAGACGCCGCGCGCCCGCGCCTCCAGGTAGTCGGCGTAACTCCCCTCATAGACACGCACGACCCCGTCGTCGACGACCCACACCGCCGTGGCGAGCGCGTCGATGAAGTAGCGATCGTGCGAGACGAACAGCATCGTGCCGTCGTAGTCGCGCAGCACCCCCTCGAGGGCGTCGCGCGACGCGATGTCGAGGTGATTCGTCGGCTCGTCGAGCAGCAGCGTGTTGGCCCCTTGCAGCGTCAGACGCGCCAGGGCGACGCGGCTGCGCTCGCCGCCGCTGAGGTCGCCCACGCGCTTGAAGGCATCCTCGCCCCCGAAGAGAAAGCGCCCCAGCAGCCCCCGCGCGGCCTCCTCGCCCATCGGGCGCGCGTCCTGGACCGCCCGTAGAACGGTCCAATCGTGGCGCAGGCCCTCGTGGGACTGCGCATAGTAGCCAACCTCGACGTTCGTCCCCCAGGCGAACGACCCTCCAAGCGGCGGGATCTCGCCCACGAGCGTGCGCAGCAACGTCGACTTCCCCGAGCCGTTGGGCCCGATGAGCGCGATACGCTGACCGCGGGGGACCTGCGTGTTGGGGAGGGCCAGCAGCCCCTTGCCAGGGTAGCCGACGCGCAGCCGGACGGTCGAGAGCACGATCTCGCCGCTGCGCGCCCCCGCGCCGAGCCGCAGCCCCCCCATGGCCCGCGCGGCTTGGGGGGCCGCGTCGAGCCGCTCCACGCGGTCGAGACGCTTCTGGCGTCCGCGCGCCTCCTTCGCCCGCTGGCCCGCGCTGTTGCGCCGAATGAACTCCTCCGTCTTCGCGATCGACGTGCGCTGCGACTCGAACTCCTTTTGCTGGCGTCGCCGCCGCTCCGCGCGCAGGTAGAGGTAGCGGCTGTAGGGGGCCGGGTAGCTCTCGGCCTTCCCCCCCACGACCTCGACCGTGCGGCGCGTCACCTTGTCCAGGAAATAGCGGTCGTGCGAGACGACGACGAGGCCACCGCGCCAGCCCAGCAGGAACGTTTCGAGCCACTCGGTCGTCTCAAGGTCGAGGTGGTTCGTCGGTTCGTCGAGCAGCAGGAAGTCGGGCTCCTCCAGCAGCAGGCGCGCTAGACGGGCGCGCGTGCGCTGCCCCCCGCTCAACGTCGCCGCCGGCCGGTCCCATAGGTCGCGCGCGAAGCCGAGGCCGCTCAGAACGGCCTCGACACGGCTCTCGTAGGTGTAGCCGCCCCGCTCCTCGAAACGGGCCAGCAGGTCGGTATACTCCTCCAGCAGGGTCAGGTCCCAGGCGGCGGGGTTGAAGCCCGTCGCGGCCAGGCGCGCCTCCAGTTCTTTGAGGCGCGCCGCCCAATCCCGCAGGGTGGCGAAGACGGCGAACATCGCCTCGCGTAAGGTACGGTCGGAGCGAAACTTGGCCTCCTGCGGCAGGTAGCCCAGGCGCAGGCCGCGCGCGAGATGCGCCGTGCCGGCGTCGGGCTTCTCCTGCCCCGCGATGATGCGCAGCATGGTCGACTTGCCCGCCCCGTTGGCGCCGACGAGCCCCACGCGCTCGCCGCGCTCGAACCGCGCGCTCAGCCCATCGAGCGCCCGCAGCGCGCCAAACGATTTACTGATGTTCTGTAAAGTAATGACTGCCATTCAATCTCCGCTACGAGTAGGATTATTGAGGATCACTATGTCTGGCGCCGCCGACAATAGTGCGTGAGTGCGTGCCATTGAGGATCACTATGTCTGGCACCGCGGACAATAGTGCGTGCCGCGGCCGGCGACGATGTCGCGCTCGATGGGCGTCCCGCAGACGGGGCACGGCGCGTCCGTCTTGCGGAAGACGCTCAATTCTTCCTGATAGCCGCCGAGGCGCCCCCACGTCGTGCGGTAGTCGCTGAACGAGGTCCCGCCGCTCCCGATCGCGCGCCGCAGCACGTGGACGATGGCCGCGTGCAGGGCCACGACCTCGGCGGCCGCCAGGGATTGCAGCGCGCGCCGGGGGTTGATACGCGCGAGGAACAACGCCTCGTCGACGTAGATATTGCCCAGGCCGGCCACGAGGCGCTGGTCGAGCAGGGCGGCCTTGACGGCGCCGCGCCGCTCCGCCACGCGCTCCGCGAACAGCTCCGGCGTGAACTCCTCCTCCAGTGGCTCGGGGCCGAGCGCCGCGAACGAGCGCAGCGGGACGCTCTCGCCCGCCGGCACGAGGTACCAGCGCCCGAACTTGCGCGTATCGGCGAAGCGCAGTTCATCGCCGTCGGCGAACCGCAGCGCGAGGCGCGTGTAGGGGTCGCGCGGACTCGCGACAGGCTCGATCGTGATGCGGCCGGTCATGCGCAGGTGCGCCAGCAAGCGCGCCCCCTCGCCAAGGTGAATGACAACGTACTTCGCGCGACGGCCCACGCTCTCGATCCGCGCGCCGACGAGTTCGGCCGCGAATCGACCTGGTTCAGGGTAGCCGATCGTGCGGGTCCACAGAACATCGACCGCCACGATCGTGCGCCCCGGCAACCGCGCCTGCAACTCCCGAGCGACGGTCTCTACCTCGGGCAATTCAGGCATCACCCCTCCTCTCACACAAACATAACCAAAAGTCCCATGGGCACCGCTTCCTACCTCAACGTACCATTAGACAAACACGAAATAGGGAGCTCTACCATGTCGAAGGTGATCAAACGACTGGACCGGTGGGACGTGCCCGTCGCCCCGGTCCCGCCACACGCGCCGGTTCCGCCACACGCGCCGCGCTCTCGCCGCGCGCCGGGTCGCGACGGCGTCGATGGACCTGAGCGCCGACATCGCGGCCGGGCGCCCGCCCGTGTCCGCGCGCGGTCAGCTTCTCGACGTCTCGCCCGCGGGGTGTTGCATCCGCCTGGCGCGCGGCGGCGAACTCATGCGCGTGCGCCGGGCAGGGCTCGCCGCCGACAGCGACGCGCGCGTGACGCTTCCGGCACGCGCGGGCGAGTCCGGACTTCCCGGACTTGTCTGCGCGGGCAAGGTCGTGGCCATCGACGATGACCTCTCGGGAGCGGGAACGACGACGGTACGCGTCCGCTTCCGCCTACTCCCACCCACGACACGGCACGCGCTGCTGAATTGGGTCGGCGAACTGACGACACGGGCGTTTCAGGAACGCCACGCCTCGTCGGCGCGAATCACCCGAATCACGGGAGAGCTATAGGGGGCGTACAGCGGAGAGGGGGACGCTGACGAAACCTGACCGGCCGGCGCCGTTGAGCAAGGGGCCGATAGCGGCGCCCGGTCAGGTCTCTTCGTCTAGCGTCCCCTACTCTCCCTACTTACGCCTTCCGCACGTTTATGCGCTCGCCGTCGCCGGGGGAACCGCGCGTCCGCTGTCGTAGCGACGCCGGCCGCCGCGCCGGCGGCGCGGCGCCGAACGCAACCCCGTCGACTCCGGGGCCGCGACCGACGGGGTCGGTGGAGTAGGTAGGGTCGACGGAGTAGCCGGGCCAAACGTGATCGGCGCCACACTCACACCCCGCCGTCGGGGCGCCGCGTAGGGCACCGGGGGATGCGCGGGCCCGCGCCCGGCGAGCATGCACGCCATGCAGATGTTGTTGGCATCGACAGCGCAGTCGAAGATGGGAACGTAGCGGTCGCACGACATACACACGCGCGCGTCGCGGCCAACCGCTGTGACGGGGGCTTCCCACACCGTGCCCCCCGGGGACTCGCCGACGCGCACGGCGCGCCCCGCCCCGAGGCCATACGTGAAGGTGAACAAGAGAAAAGTGCGTTCCGCGTCCTCGCGGGTTGCACTGATTGTCCGCAAGCGGAGCAATCTATCGCCTCGTACGATCGAGACATCGGCGCTGTCCGGCAGGTGATGCTTGATATCATCCTGCCGCGGCCGTGTCGCAAGCACCATACGGTGCCTCCTTTAGCTATCGTTACTCGGCCCCTCACTTTAAAGTGTATCGAACGGGCGCCTTCCGGGCAACGCCGCCCGACAGTGCGATAGGGCGACAGTGCGACGGTTTATCTCTCGGGAACTTGGGAACAGGGCATGCCCAAGTGCCACAAAGAAGCGTATAATAGACGCTATGAGCAAAGAACGCGAGGTACACACCCGCTTCATCCAATCTCGGCTCCCCACCGACCTGTACGAGTGGCTGCGCCTGCGCGGCTTCCTCCTCCGACAGAGCATGAATAGCGTCGTGCTCGAGGCGATCGGCGAATACCGCGACGCCGTCGAGGCGGGACAGGCGGCCCCGTCGAAAGATGGGTTGGGGCACGAAGAGACGATCAAGTACAATGTGCGCGTCGACGACAACCTCTACGAGTGGCTACGCACAACCGCCTTCTACGCGCGCATCTCGATCAACGTCCTCTTCGTCCGCGCGCTCATGCTCTATCGCGAGAGGCGCCCCGACACCCCCGCGGCAGCCCCACACAGTAGTCCGTCAAGCCCTGTTTAAAGCGGACTCAACTCAGCAAAACGCGCAGTAAGGTCCCGATCGTCTCGTCGGTCACGCGCCGCCGGGTCGGCATGACGAGCCAGCGCGCCCCCTCGCTCGACACCGCATAGAAGAGCGCGGTGAGATCGCGCGCCGGGGGGTCGACGTGGACGCGCGCCAGGCCGCCCGGACAGAAGACCGGTTCGTTGCGCCACGCGTCGTAGGCGAGCGCCTCGACCTCGAAAAGCAGCCGGCGGCCGCCGTAGTAGATGGCCTTGGAGGGCGGGGAGATGACCTCTTCGCGGTGGAAACGCCGCCCATCCGGGCCGACCCACCCGTTCACGCGGTCGACGACGCGATCTATCAGGCCCCACAGCTCCGCGATCCCGGTGTCGCGGGCGGCCACAGCCCGCGCCACGGTGGCCGCCCGCTGCGCGGCGCGCCGCTCCGCTTGCCCCATCTCGCGCGCGAGGCTGTCTTCCCAGGAATTAGTCATCGCCGGTCACAACTTGACGAAATAGCTGTTGCACGCGAGGTCGATCAGGTCTTTGGCAAGCATGGGGCGAACGCCGAGGTAGCGGGCGATGTCGACGAGTTGGTCGAGCAGGTCGCGTGGGTGACACGAGGCGATCTCGAGGCCGCGCTTGCCGTAGTATTCGGACAGGATGTAGACCACCGCCGCCTCGTTGAACTCGATCCCCTTGGCGTCGCAGTTGCGCCGGAAGATCTCGCGATATTCCTCGTTCGTGGGGGCACCGACCTCGATCTTATAGCGAATGCGGCGCAGGAAGGCGGCGTCGCACAGGTCGGCCGGCCTCTGGTTCGTCGAGAATATGATGAGTTCGTCGAACGGGACCTTGATCTTCGACCCATTGGCCAGAGTCAGATAATCGACGCGCTTCTCCAACGGCACGATCCAGCGGTTGAGCAGGTCCACGGGCTGCACCCGCTGGCGGCCGAAGTCGTCGATCAAGAACATGCCGCAGTTCGCCTTCATCTGCAGCGGCGCCTCGTAGACCCGCGCCTCCTCCTGATAGCCCAACTCCAGCGTGTCGAGCGTCAACTCGCCCCCGGCGATGACGACGGGGCGGCGCGACAAAACCCAACGTCCGTCGACGGTCTCGTCGCCCTGATTGTCGACGCTATCGGCGACGGCGCGGTGATGCACTTCGTCGAACACCCGCACGATCTGCCCGTCGATGAGCACGGCGTGGGGGATATAGATATGACCGCCCAGGAGCGCCGAGGCAACCTCGGCGATGCTTGTCTTGCCGTTGCCCGGGGGACCGAACAGGAACAGACTTTTACCGGAGTTGATGGCCGGCCCGAGTTGGTCGATGATCCTGCGCGGCAGCACCATGCGCGCGAACGCCCTGCCGATCGCGTCGCGGCTGACGACGACCTCCTTGATGCTCTGCCGCGTCACCGAGGCGCAGTACGCCTCGAAGGGCACGGGGCACGGTCCGGCGTACCGCGACCGCTCGAGGAGCTCGCGGATCTTCTCCATACCCTTGTCCGTGACGGCGTACCGGTACCCCACGGCCAGCGGCCCCGTCCCGCCCCGCACCTCCACTAACGACTGGGCCTTGAGACCTTCCAGCACGCGGTCGACGACGTTGTTGTAGGGGAGACACAGGGCGGACGCCACGCCGCCGCCCGTGATCACGCCGTTGAAATAGACGATTTTGAGCGCGAGATCGGCTACGAAGCCCGGATCGAGACCGGTCTCCTCGATACTTACGGGCTTCGGGGGCGCGAACGAGGCCGCCGTGTGCATGGCGAGGGGTGACGGCGGCGGGGGCGCGGGAGCCGTGATCATGGGCGATAACCTCCTGGATACGCACTCCTACTGTCGACCCTCCAGCGCGGGCCCGCAATCCCCCCTCTGGGCTGGCCCTGTTAGCGCCTGCCACGCGGGGCCACGTCAGCGGACCGCATCGGTTTAGGGTATAGAGACGCTTCTTGCTATCATGGAGATGATGACTGACGAGACCCCACGGCGCACGGGGCACGGAGACGCCGCGCCGACTTTCCGCTTCCGCGTCCTGGTGGACGTGCGCTTCCGCGATCTCGACGCGCTGGGCCACGTCAACAACGCCGTCTATTTCACCTATTTCGAGATCGCGCGCATCGCGTATATGGAGGCCGTTCACGAACGCACGCGCGACATCCGGGGCCGCGGGCTCGTCATCGCCGAGGCGCAGTGCCGCTACCGCTCGGCCGCGCTGTACGGCGAGCGCCTCCTCATCGAGGTCGCGGCCGTGGGAGTGCGCAGTAGATCGTTCGACCTGCGCTACCGCGTGACGACCGAGGAGGGCGGGCGGCTCGTGGCCGAGGGACGCACCGTGCAGGTCGCCTACGATAGCCAAACCGGGCGCGCCGCCGCGCTCGACCCGGCCCTGCGGTCCGCCATCGCCCGTCACGAGGGCGCCACACTCGGGTCGAACCGGGAGGGATAGAAGCATATGCACCTGGGCGTTCTCGCCGCCTTCGTGGCCGGCGTCGTCTCTTTTCTCTCCCCCTGCGTCTTCCCGCTCGTGCCGGGCTACCTGTCGTACCTGGCAGGCACGACGGTACGGGAGGCGGGCGCCGAGGCCGGCGCGCGCTGGCGCGTCACCCTGCACGCCGCCTTCTTCGTGCTCGGCTTCATCCTCATCTTCGTCATGCTCGGGGCGGTCGCCAGCAGCATCGGGGTCGTCCTCAAGGAGCACCAACTCGCCCTGCGGCACGTGTCGGGCGTCCTGATCATCCTTTTCGGCGTCGCGCTGACGGGGCTCTTACCGCTGCCGTTCCTGCAACGTGAGCGCCGACTGCACATCGAGCAGGGCGAACCGGCCCTGCTGCGCTCGGCGCTCATCGGACTCGCCTTCGGCGCCGGCTGGACCCCCTGCATCGGCCCCATTCTGGGGTCCATCTTTATGCTGGCCCAAGAGTCCACCACGCTGGCGCAAGGCGTCT
>JAABUO010005297.1_pt1 | contig 15039 bp, 24 predicted proteins | sample 5559291 | NCBI WGS metagenome assembly JAABUO01 (sample SAMN10711878, study PRJNA513372) | rock metagenome | isolation source: Antarctica rocks | place: Antarctica: Victoria Land, Finger Mt sud
TTGAATGACTTCTGTCATTCAAACTCAGCATTCTCAGAATTCACTGAACTGATTTTTTGTCTGTTGGGTCCTAGTTGCCCCCCAGGACATTAAACATATCGAATCGAATCGAAAATATGTTGTTTTCCCAGTTATTGTCTGTTGACTCACCTGATGAGTCCTAAAGACAAGAAATGTAAATTTGATTGATTGATTTTCATCTGATTGTTAAAATGGTTTCAGAGCCATTCGATCCAAAAAAAATGGTGACATTGCTTGTCAGCCAAAGGCAATACCGGATGGCTGCAGCATACATCCAGTGACTGGATTCTGCGTCTGCTGTGCTTTTGCCAAAGGCTCATTACAGAACCGCTTGTGCACTGAGCTGCCTTGAGGCCCGCTTGCAGCGACGCAAATACCGATCAACCAAGCACTATCCTGTGCGCCAGCAGTCATTTGAGGTACAGCCATCCATAGTCAGGTTAACACAGGGCGATGACCTCGGTTGTGGTCGACGTTTCCTCACAGGTACGGGGCTTGTGTGTGAATGTTCACTTTGCTTGCGGCATGGGGAGGCTTCTGTCACACCACTGCTGTCTTTAGGGACCCATCAAACTATCCTTACGAAGGAAATTTGACCATCTGCCGAAGGCCAGCCAAGTCCTGGCCGGTTTTTGCCAGGCATACAGTCTAGACCCTGCCAGATGTCAGCTGCACAAGACGAACACGAGGGTTGCAGACCATGAGACACTTGGACAGGTGCAGCCAACTACTGCATTTTGGATCAGCTGCTGTGCTTGCTATGTGCTTGAACGCCTGCATCAAGCAGGAGATCTGTACAGCAGAGGTGCTGAGCCATGCAACTCTCCTGCTCTGAAGCGTAGGGCAGCAGCATCGTCTTCCTCAGAATTGTGTTCAAGCCCACTATTGCGCTCCTGCTGGACTACGGCCTTGGCCAGATGTGGGACACTGGAGCTACTGGCTATGTTCAAGCAAGCGAAGAAGTTGCTAAAACCTGGTTCAGAGTTGCACATGTCAGCTGCATGCTGGGGTTCATTTCTGATGCAGTCTCAGATGCCAGAAAGCTGCAGTCTATAGTCGAAATCAAGCCGCTGGACATCTGTGGTTATGACTTTGAGTGCAAGGCCACTGCATCTGAAGTGGAAATGCCGGAAGCACACAGGCCAATGCTCCTGTTTGCGCAGCTGCTTGAGATGGAGTCCACAGCTTGCGTAGCAGTTGCTACCACAACAGATTTGGCTGGGATCAAATTGCCTGAAAATGTCAAGTGTGATGGGGTTGCTGTGAGGCTTCGACTTCTCACAGATCATGGGCCAAGGACCATGGTCGATAAATGCATTGACCAGTTCATGCAGCCTTCCAATGGTGGTACGCAGCAGCAGCAGCAGCAGCAGCAGCAGAATTTCAGTCGTCGGGGCCTACTGCTCAGAAGCTCCATGATGTTGCTCAAGCTGGTCTCCCTGATCATCAACGTACAGAGTAGCCGCAGCATGTACCTGTCCCAAACCATAAACTCTGTCATCACTTTGCTCACCCGAGCTCTGCACAAAGCGACAGTGAGCAGCTCAGACAATCAGGAGCATCAGCTGGCTGTGCATGCTGTGAAGCTGGTCATGACCATGCTCAAGTACCATGTCAAGCAAGGATGCAACGAAGCAACCACAGCGGCGCTGCTTGAGTTCTTGGATTGTGTGCTGGAGGGAGAGCCTGATGGCACAGTGCAGCCCTTGCTGGCACAGCTGCTGGCTTCAGGTACTGCCTTGCGTCCCCAACATAGTCTGCATGAAAACAGAAAGTCACCATCTGTCTGGCTCTGCACCTGATCTGTGTGAGTTCCCACTATCAGCTCAATACTTGCTCAACAAAGGCACAAAGCATGCGCGCATCAAAGAGGCAATGTCATCTGAAGCTTCTGCACACGTTTGCTTTTTGCTTGATGATGGTGTGGGCAAGCCACTAGTGGCAGTACTGCGTGATGTCACACACCTGTAACTGATGCCATAAGGACTGCATTGCATCCTAGTGTTGCCGAAAGCATGTCAAGATCAGCTACTCATACAGCAGACACTGCCCCTGCATCTTGCTCCAGCGGAAGCCTGATGAAGCCGCTGTTCACAGGAGGCATGGCAGTGCTTGTGACCATGCTTGAGGGGTGCCCATATGCAAGCCCCTTGGTCTGCAAGACGCTCTTCCGTCTAACTGTGTTTCAGCAGCTGCCTGACCAACAGGTGCGCCCCTTCGTGCAACCATCAACACATGCATCATTGCTGAATTGGAGACCACTCTATGTTGAGTGACATTGCCAGGCCAGTCTGTCAAAGGGCTGTGCATTGTCTGCACACCTGTAGTTTGCATTGCAACAGTAGTCTGCCCTTGTGTGTTTGCATTTACTTCAGAGTTCTCATCAACAGCAGTTGATGGCTGGTGTGCTGGACTGTAGATAGCTGCCAATAGGAGTCTGTTTGCACGCATGCGAGGCATTCCACGGCTGTCATGCATGCTGGTGCCGCCATTCCACCCAGCTGATGCTGAAATGTATGCCCTAGGTAAGTCACCTCAGCTCCTGATGCCACAGCAGCCCTTAGCTTCTGCTTGGTGCACAGGAACCAAGCTTTGCTTGCTAGTTTGGTTGCATTCTGGATGACACAGGACTGTTTGATTTGTGTCTCAACATGCACAAACGCTGTTCAGAAAAAAAATGACATGCTTCGTGCTGAAGATGTATTGTTCTAGCTGCTGACAGGAGCCCTGTTGTTGGGGTTGCATGGGCGTGCAACATGTTCAGCTATTGGCAATGGGTCTGCATTGCATGTATTGGCAGCTGGCTTCCAGATGTTTCAGAACATGCTGCAGTTACATGGTGCAACCATCATGCTTGGTGTTACAGCAGTACAAAAAGATGCAAGGCCCTTGACAGCATCCTGTGTCTTGTAGCTGCCAAGGTGTACAAGAAGGTTCCTAATTTGCTCCTACCGGCAGACAGCTACCACCTGCCTTATGTGAGGTACATCAATGACCTCGTGGCAGAGTTCCCCCTCAGTGCTCATACTCTCGTTAGCCCACTCACCGCACCTACCCAAATAGTTCAGCCTTCGCGGGGAACACCTGCTGACTCACAGCAGTCAGTGGCCAGCACAGTAGTGACAGGTGAGGCACCTGCCTCAGCAGCTGCTGATGAAGCTGCTGCCACAGCAGCGCCGCCTTCCAGTACAGCCGTGCCATCTGTCAACACAGCAGTGCCACCTGCTACAGAAGATGCCAATGCCTCTGCCATCCCTCTCAGCAGCAGTACACCAATTACCCACAACTTCTTTGATATGACATCAACAAGCCGAGCAGGCTTTGTTCTGTGGCCCCACCCAACACCATCAGCTTGGAAGGACATTCAAACAATGGCCCTCCGAGCCTTTGTGACACTGGAATGGCTCGGGAATTCCGACGTGCGGGCTAGGTTGGATCAGCAAGAGAAGGGACCAAAGTCGCGTGTCTACCTGGCCTACAGGCAGGAGCTGATTGTGCTTGTGCACCAGCTGTTGGTCGGGCACATCATGGACCCTCACCTTGACATGCAGCAGGTGGTCAGGTCAGCAACCATCTGAGGCACACCATACATACACATAGCAGATGATGCCATGCCTCTGGTCAAACTGCTGCATGCCTGTCTCTAGACTGTTTGTCATAAGTCGACGGCATACATGTCTTTGTGCTTTTGTCAGTGGGGTTGCTCTGTGTAACTTCTGCACCAAGCTGTTCTTGACGCCTTCAGTCAAGAGTAAACGCTGCACGCAACAGTTTCCGAATTGGGTGTTGACATGTATGCATGCCACGTTGTATGTGGCTCGTGGGCTGCTAACCAATTGAAGACATGTAGATAGGCCTGGTGCAGGCAAACTGAACAGCGTTGCTTACAGGTTTGGGCTTGGTCCAATACTGCAAGTATGGTGGGAGGCTCAAAGTTGCAATGCACAGCCAGCGCGGCAGGTGCTGTACCTGGGCATAGTGCTGCTAGAGCGACTACGCTCAGACAGCTCCCTTGTCACAGAAGAGACAGACTCCTTGCAAAATAAATGGAACTTTGGCCTTGAAGTGGCTGCCTTCCAGTATCTCCCAATGTTTTTAGGTGAGACTCAGCAGTCCCAAGAAACAGAAAGGACAGATGCATGTCATTGCAGCCAAACTTCAGGGCATGCCACTGTATTGTAGTCAGCCTTTTGAGTTTGGGTGTGTGATGGTCTGACAAGGCTCGTATCTCTGTCCTTCTGTGAAGGTTAACAAATGCTCATGCGCAGGCGTTTGTGATAGCTCGAGACAGGTGCATCTTGCTACAGATGCATTTCTTGCAACCCTTAACAGTACGCCCCACAGCAAGGCAGCCCTTGAGCTATTGAATCCACCCACCCATTGGCATGTCTACATGACACGGGTACAGACAGAGGCTGCCAAGCCAGACTCACTACAGTGGCTGATCACCTTCCTGAACATGAGCGCATGCGTGGCACGCTTATGCACTGTGGAGGCTGAAGCAGGACCTGAGGAGCCGCAGCCCAAGCCCTTCCGTGCTGCTATTCTGCAGAGAAACACCCTGGAGGTAGTGTGCGACAGCATTCTGCAGGCCATAGAGGTAACCAGCTGCGTCATCATCCAGCACTGCAGCTGCATACAATCTTTATTTTGTTCACAACTTATGCTGATGTGCATTGGTAGCCGCAGACCAGGTCTTGCAATGGCATACATTGCAACACAGGCATTAACCCTGTTGTGTACATTACGCTGAAGTGCTAGATCATGGCTCAGGCTGGAGCAAGCAATAACATGGCAGCATAACATGCCATGGACAGAGACAAAGCGTGCCCTTTGTGCAGGTACCCCTGCCATGGTCCATAGAGCTGTGTGTTGCCCTGACGCGGGCTCTGTGGAGGATGGAGGGCTTATTCAATTCAAACGGCCATGTGGATGCGGTCAAGGCAAGCAATGCAGGCCCTCCTAATCATGTCCTCATGATAAGGCAACCAGCTACATTCTGCATAGTGTCACAATCCAGCTCCTTTCCCATGCCTTTTAATGATGACAGTGTTTGTGTGCAACAGTCAGTTATTGCACAAGTGGTGGCGTAGGTACTTATGGGTTTCACAATTGCACACTGATTACTCATGACTACATGTGTCATCCATCAAGGTCTGTACACCGTGACTGCTGCAGCACTGTTGATGAACTGCTGTGCACTTGACCTGAGCTTTCCCTGGACACCAGCTAATCAGCCTTGACAACAAGATGTGATTTGTTATGTTGCAGCATGGTCCTGGGCTGCAAGGCCCCCTCATGAAGCTGCTGGGCCAGTTGCATCTGGCCACCAGCAATGTCAGCCTGCAGCGACAGATGCTCATGGCTGCCGCACATACTCAAATGATGCTACAAGCTGCTCAGTATTCTCAGATTCAGACTCTGACTCCTGGCGACATGCTGTTTTGGGATCAGAAGCTGGTCCGGGTGGGTCTTTTGTGTGGACAATTTGTTGGTTTTAGTCATGTCAACATCCAACTGCATATGCAAAGCGGCGACCGTAGAGTTTTTATATGCTGAGAAGCCTTGCATGTCAGTCATGGGTCTGCTTATGCACGAATCGGGCTGAGTGTAGAGCCTTGATGGCCCAGGCTGTTGCAAAACACTCTTTTGGGGCAGAACTAGATTGTCTGCTACTGGGCTTACAGCCTTCAGCATGGTGTCAGTACAAGGTGCCATTTCACCTTTGAAAAACGTGTTTGCTGAATGCAAAGCAGCAGTCATGCTGAAGCTGACTTGTAGCTGTAGACCCAGGCAGTTGCATGATAGATGAGGTGGGTGGTGGTGTCCGCAGGGTCTCAGCAAGCTGATGACAAATCTTATAGCACGCCACTGGCAAGGGGGTGCCGATGCTGTTGTAGCTCACCCTGCATATGTACACATTGGGCTGCCCAACCAGGAGCTGCCCAACCAAAGACTGTGTCTGCTGCACCTTGCAAATTCCACTCCCCTTGAGGCAGAGGACTGGCGGTACTTTGGGAAGCATGCGTTGCCCCTGGTGTTGAAGACCTGGGTGGAGTTGGCAAAACCAGCATGACGCAGTTCTGTGCCGGAATGCAAGAGATGCAGATGTTGAGTATAGCGGTCTATATCACAACTCTATGTGAGTCTCGCTGCACATGCAAAGGGACTGGTCTGTGTGTGCATGCATGTCGTACTACGTGCTCCTTGCTAACGAATTGTGTTAAGGCATATGACACCTGGCAGACTTCAGGCTTGTTCCTGCAACCAGCACATGGATGCATTGACATAGCAATCCAAACTTATGTGCATGCTGTGGCTTACCAGTCTTTTGCTGCACTCATGTGACACATACAAACTGTTGCACAGACTTCAAATGCTGTGTGCCTTTCTTGCGATGACTGAGGCGCTTGGTGTGGTATGCAGCTTGCTACAGGCACACCAGGGCTGAAGGGGACACAGCCCCCTACCCTGGGGATGCTGCCTTTGCACTCATGCAGGCTATGTTCATCTGCCTATGGCGGGTGGGAGATGTGAACAAGGAGCTTGCACTTCTCACTCTCGACCGCTGCAAAGCACTGGGTACCTCCATTGATGTCGCAGCGGCAGAGCAGAGAACTGTTGTGTTGAACAGCTGCTTAGACAAAGGCGTGGCGTCAATCAGTAAGTCATGCGGTGCATACATGCTTGTGGTCTGGATTCCAGTCACTGGATGGCCCAGGCAGTCAGGGCAGCCTTGAGAGGGATCATGTCACAACTTTGTGTTGTCCAGTCGTCACTTGCACGACTTTGTTGCTGTATAACCTGTGAGCAGCTGCATTGGAAGCAGCTACATACCTTCATGCCGAACATGCTGGAATATTACCTCCTTGAAGCGGTAGGTGGGCTTGAGCTGGGTCCGCCACCAGATTGGGTGTGTTCACGGTTTAGGGAATCAATGTGAAGCACTGCCTGGTGCTTGAACAGTATACACAGAGCAAGCTGATGCAGAGAGTACAATCTTGACATCAGCATATCCGACTTGAGTGTGTCGCAGCATTGTCTACTTACACTATGCTGAAGTCTTCTGTCTCTTGTGCAGACCAAAGCCTGCCTGGCTTGCAACAAATACGTGAGGATCCCAAATGGCGGGCTGCCATTGCCGAACAGCAAGGCCGCTTCTTTGCCATGGACACTGCAGCAAGTCTCACATCACACATTGACTATGTCAAAGACAGCCACATCCTTTCTGTGGAGGCTTTGGCTGATATTGTATGGTGCTATCCTGCTTTGAGGGTGAGACTTGTTCCCAAGCCTGCAGGGAACAGGCTTCATGGCCAGCCATATCTTCTGATGAAAGACAGTGTACCAGAACAGCATGTGACGCATCCACAGCGTCGAAGGCTGGAGCATATTGCATACCTGCGCAACATGAGCTGCATCCCTCTTGTGCTGCACTCATCATGTTATGTGTGTGTTTATTCAGCTCAATACTTTGCATCTTGTGCATTGTTGCACAAGTAAGGTACCTCAGCGCACCATGTTCTGGTGCTACTGCTTGTGTGAGCAACGTGTGTCTGCGTACTGCAGGACCATGTGATGACGTCACAGGCTGCTGACATCACAGGCGTGCAGGCTGACAGCGACCCACCGCATGCAGAGAGAGCAGCAGCTGCTGAGGCAGCTGCACAGCAGTTGCTTGCCGAAGAGGAGAGGGAGGCTGCTAAAGCGGCTGCCAAGAAGAGCAAGAAGCAGAAACAGAAGGTCAAGAAGCAGTTACGACAGCAGCAGCAGCAGCAGGAGCCATCCACTCCAGAGGATGCAGGCTCACCAACAACATCAGACCATGAGCAGTACTCTGATGGATTGGCAGCAGCAGTCACAGCAGGAGACGGTACGTCAGCAGAGGCAGGTAGCATCTCACCGGCCACACCTGATGCTTCCAGTCAGGCACCGAGTGGCTCAGACAGACAGACTCATCACCCCCATACACTAGTTTCTGACCCACAAGCCCTGTTCAGTGTTACAGACCGGCCGTTGCATGATCTGTCCACTGCTGATTCACATGGAGCAGCAGGCTTGCATCCAAGACAGGGTGCATCAGGCCTGGCAGATGCATCTCATGCCGAGGGTGCCGCCACCGTCACAAGCAGCTGTGAGCATCTGGATATGGCTGATACTGGGCAGATAGCAAGGCTGCTATCATGTCCAATCACCAAGGTGGGTCCCATTGCCGTGAGGACATCCACCTGCAAGCTGCTTGGACCTAGTCACACTGTCTGCTGTTGCCTGCTGCATAGTGCTGCAGTTCAGCCGTCGATGATGTGCTGGTACAGCTGTTTGCCATGCTGTGCTGTGCTGTGTGGGGCTGTGATGAGTGATCTGCTGCTGCAGAAGCTGATGGTGGAGCCTGTGATTGCTGCTGATGGGCATACCTATGAGAGGAGCGCCATGAAGCACTGGCTACAGCAAAATGATACGTCTCCAGTCACCCACCTGCCTCTCCCTCACAAGCGGCTAGTATCCAATGTTGTCATCAGATCTGCCATACTGAACCACCCGCAGCAGCTGCAGTGGCACTGACTGCTGAATGACACATATCGGCCAGGCTGGGACAGACAGATGTGAGAGGCCTCAGCAGCCAGGCAGCTTCTGCTCTTTTGGGCTACTCTATGTGAGTGCACTCCCCAGGTGACTGTGTGCTTTGTCTCCATGTAGCAACAGCAGCAGTGTCCAGAATGCCTTGTCCTTGCTGGCAGTGTTTGTCAGCAACTGATTTTGGTCACTGACAGTCATGTTGTGGATATGTGATCTGTAACGCTGCTTGTATTGCACGCTACACTCCTGGATCATGTACTACCTGAATGACATGTCGGATTTGATATGCACAGCACGATCAAGTGAACAGATGACAGCCTGCAAGCTTCATCATGCACCTGCTTGGTGTGCTTGGCATGCTGTGCACAGCTCAATTTTGTCAGTTGTTTGCCATCAGCTGAACTGACACCGTGCATTTCGGTAGATGATGCCATGCTGCTTCCAGTCACTTGCGCCAGTCCTTGTGCAGTGGGTGATGACAGTTGCATAGCTACGTTTGCATGTGAGCATCAATGTACTTGTATCAAATCATGCAAGCATCAGATAGTCTCCATCGGTGCTGTTGTCGAGTGCAGGCTGTACACAATGAGTCAGGTCTTGGTGTTCTGGCTTGGCTTCAAAGGATGAAGGTTGTTGCAGGTTGTAAGCTACAGCTTCTGTCGGCTGGCCTTGGAGCTGACCTGAATCTGCCTGCATGAACTCTAGATGCGCACAACTCTGACCTAAGGCTGAAAATCAATGCATGGCTTGATCTGCACATTGACTGCTGTGGAGTTGTGATTAGCCTCAAAAGCTAAACTTGGTTGTAACTGCAACAGTATCTTTGCATTGGGCTGGGCTTCACACACAGAATGCGCATTCTACAGAATATGTTCACCTCACAGCTTCAAACAAGCTTGCAATTGATTGCCGAGCTCTGCTCAGTAAGTGCAGCTTGACCCTGTGACCGTCACACTCATTTGCGGGTCGAACTGCAGGCATGCCAGACAGTTAAAAACAAGCCATCGAAGCCAGGCAGCGAATGCATTCATGCCCGTCCCAACGTGTGATGATGTGGTTGACCCCGCAAACCTGCTGCATATTACAGTAGAGTTCATTATCATCTGGTAGTTTTCAGGCCACAAATCAAGCTACGTCCGCGACACCGCCAATAGTGCAAACAAATATGGTTCGATGGGGACTCCATCATCACCAGGCTGCTGTGCTGTCAGACCGCCAATCGTGGTAACAGGAACAAGATGGAGATACACCGGTTGTTAACTCAACCCTGAAGTTCGATGCCGCTGATAATATCAGTCTGATATGTGAGCAGAGCAGAAGCTCAAGACGCAACACACGTGATTCATAACATCATAACATGTGTGAATTGAGATCCAGCGGATATCGAAGGCGAGCTCAATCAGGGTGTTTCAGAACTGGCTCTACACACATTCATGGTCTAGACTTGCCACTGCCATTGGCAGAGATGACAGAATTCATATACATCAGCTAGGAACAGGCAAAATTTGTTCAAGACGTGCAACAATGGAGGTCAAGGCTAAAAGAAGGCCATCACAAGCTTTCAGTTTCAACAAGGCCTACATGAAGTGGCGCGACATTTAGCAACCTGTAGACCGGATATTATCACTGACGCTGAAAGCTTGCTCATACACTTGTGTACTGGGTCTTATTTGTACAGTTAGCGCACTGCGGCGCTATTTTGTCAATACCATGTCAACAAGGTCAAAACAACAAAATGGACAACAACCACCCAGACCAGATATTCAAGTAGTCTTTTTACTTCTTCATATTGGCAGGAGACACCATATATGGCGTCCAGTGTAGTCTACCAGTATCAATGCCAATTGTCTTCTGCGCAGCTGCTGTCCTCATATGTTCATCAATGATTCTGGGTGTGACCGAAATGATGTGGTCTCCTTTCCAGTACTTGATTAAGCCCAGAGACTCCAGGGTCTTGACTATGTCATCAGTGCGAATGGCTGTCAGCTCAGCTATCTCCTTGATTGACAGATGATGCCGGTGCTCCCTCAGCAAATCCAGCAGAACTCTGGTCCAGTAGCTGCGGTAGCTCACCTGTGCCAGGGACACACCTTTAGTTGTGATTGTAGCGTCAAATGTCATGCATGTTATAAACCCAATCTGGTGCGATACAGGTGCAGTAAATATGTGCACCAGCGACGGCAAAGGTGCAGTACTCACTTGCTGTGCCTTGCTCTGCATGATTGCTGCGGCTATATGACATCAGGCAGAGTGCATTGAGCAGAGCATGTCGGGACAAACATTGCCCTCACCTGTCCCAAGTCTGACAGTGGCCTTTCAGGAGTGCCAACACGGTTCTCTTTCCTTGACAGCTCATAGCTGAAGGAGATGAGGAAACGCCCGTAGCCCTTGCGCTGATAGGGTGGCAAGGTGAGAATGCAAGCCAAGTTGTAACCCTCCACACTGTGCTTCTCCTTGCTGAAGTATCCCACAATGTGATACCTGCAAAAAGGCTCTATGTTGTCCATCACAATGATTGAGGGTGACGCAGGGACAGATGCTGGACATTCAATATGAAGCAGCGCAGTGGCAGCCATCGGGCCTGTTTCAGTACTGGACACTTGCAATTTTGACCTATAACATGGTCAACATCTGGCCACAGCAGGCTGATAGGACTATCAAAGTTTATTCTCTCATACACCGCATACATGGCCAAGACACAGTATCAGATCACACAAATTTTGAGACTGTGCAGCAAGATGCTTGCGTCTGCAGGAGCGCACCCCTCTGCATCGCACTCGCAAAGTATGTAGAAGAGGAAAGGGTCCACATCATAGTACAGCGTCTTGTGATCCAAGAACAGCTTGCTGAGCAGGCACAGGCTCTGACAGTAAACCTTGTTCTTCTTGCCGTCCACCTGCCAGCATACAGCAGCACTCCTGTCAGTGCTGGTCATCCCAAGCTCACAAGCAGAGCCGCGTGACACACCCATAGACCGGCTGAAAAGCACACAGACAGTGACTGAAACAACCAACACACAGTCGTCTGACGGTACCACCAAACGCTGCATGCTGATGCTTGCACAGCACATGCAGTCCATACTTTTGATCATCATATAGCCTGACCGGTGTTCAGACTGGGCTCACCTCAAACACAGCGATGGTGGGTGTGGTGGCACAGTCCCCAGGATAGTGACCAGGATCTGGGGACCTGTATATCTCATCCCCTGGGGGATGCCTCAATGGTGTTTTGGCTAGATGCCTAACCAGAGTCTTCTTTTTCTTAAAGTACTTGAGCGTATACTCGCATATATACAGCTTCTTTTCAGAAGCAAAGGGCTCAGGATATGGGGAGTAGTACCAGGTGTCAATGTCGTACCGTCCAAGCTCCACCACCTGCAACAGATCAGCAGCCAGGTAATGAGTGCCAGATTCAAAACATTGTTGCCCCCACACATATTCAATCAGGTACTTACCTCTATGTTCTTTACTTTCGTTTTCTCCTGATGCTCCTTCTCCAAGTGCTGATCTATGGGAGCCAGCTCTTCAACATTCTGCAAATGCACAAGTTGGCCCTTGTTTTAACAAGTACGGGGGAGAGTCGGAAGCTGAAAGCTATTCACACAGCTGCAAAGCTTACTGGAGCAGTGTGGTGGATCTCATCATACCGCCGCTTCAATCGTCGAGTCATCTTTTGAGTGATGTCAGCAGCAGCTGCTGCATCCCTGTCAAGCAAAACAGCAACTTAAGTCATTGTTTATGGTGCATATGATTACAGGTCTAGACACATGCAGTGAGCAGACACTTACGCAAGACCACTGGATGTGTGTGACAGCAGTGGTTGCTGAGCAGCTTGAGCACCATCATAAGCTGACACCTTGTCTGCTACAACCCACTCGTCAAGCCTTTTATCCACTGCATCAACATCAATGTCACAAACTGAACATACAGGTCTGCATGCATGTGAGCAGCAACAATGCCCAGCAACTCTGCTACGTTGATTAGAATGGCAGCACAAAGCATGCACCCAATACAAAATGCATTTGCTTACAGTCTACATAGTGGACATAGTATGAGAATGTGTCTGGCTCCAACTTTTTCTGCTCCACTATCTCTGCAATGTCTGCACTACCAAAAAGTTCCTCAGTCATTGGAGGAACGGAAGGTCGCAGGAAAAGCTACTCAGTGAGACTGTGGTCATGTTACAAAACTCACGTTGGCCTGAGTCAAAGCTTGCCACACACAGCACCCTGGAACCAATCGCATGACTCAACGGATCCTGCAGTTGACACAAGGCGGTATGAAGATTGTGATTGAGAGCAGCAGTTGGATCCTCTTGTTGACAGCTGCAGAAGCTGCCAATACGTACCTCCAGGTCGCTCTTTGGCAAAGTGACGAGGCTTCCCTGAGTTCGTCGAGGATGAGATAAAGCGTTCAGGTGCTCACCCACAGCCATCAGTAGGTTCCGACATGAGCCACCTGCTTTTTGCGCTCAAACGTTGCCTTAGAAATGCTGATCAGAAATTCCCGCGTGAGTCTTCTTCGAATGCATCGTCACTGTAGGGTTTGAATTCTGGTTGTACTTCAATTGATGGGTCAGACACATCGTGTATGCCCAACCGTCAGCAGCGTTCTGTGGCTACTCATCACAAAACCGACAGTCAAAATCGCGGGGCACGGGCAGACAATGCAACTTGCCATGTCATGCTTCTGCCATGAATCTTTACCGCCCCCTCGTAAGCACTACCACTATGCAGTATGAGCAGCAGGTAAGTACCTCATCCGCTCAGTGCTGTTGTGCACAAGTGCCAACGTATGGCAACACAAATCGAAGAGCATATGATAGATTTGTACGATCCTACTCTTTGATGCCTTGCAGGAAATTGCTGATGGTCTTCTGAATGGCCTCTGCATAGTCCTCCTGAGGCATGTGTCCCATCTGCAGTTCAAGATGGCTCCTATTCAGTTACACAGCCTCAGCATCAAACGTCAGTCTGACAGGACTGAATCCTGCAGCTGATTGCAGATTGTAGGGGCCAAATGCATGGTAGGTCATATACATTCTTCCAACACATACTGCCCTCATCTACATGCAAAGCTGCATGTGGAACATTGGACACCACATCCCCATTGCAATGGTTTCAGCGAGGTGTAAGCAACAATGTGAGCCTGACTCACCCGAGTGGACAGTTGCGCAAGCTCAAAGTTGGTGCGCATATCATCCAAGAAGGCAAAGGTGGTTTTGATGTTGATGAAAGGGTCATTCTGCCCAAACAGCAGCAGGGTAGGTTTCCTCCAGGTCCTGCATGCTGACTCCACCTTGGCCAACAGAGTTGGAAAGTCCACCTGAGACAGCATGTGCACGCTTGGTCAGGTGCAAAGCAAGCCTAATCACATCATGTCACAAGTATGGTGCAGCGGCAACCTCAGCAATATGTGCTCATGTGTCTGCATCAGCAACTTATAGTAAGCTGACATGCTGTATGATGCTTAAGTGACTGGGTCTGGTGCAGCAGCTTTGCTGCAATGGGGTGCAGGTAAGCTACCTCTGGATCTGTCAATTTTTGCAACTCCCTTGACACTTGTGCATGAGCTGGCAACCAACACAACACATGAATCCTTTGTGAGAATGCAAGGCTCAGATGACAGCAAGGACGCAGCAGGCGGCCTTCCTGTGCAGCCACACTGTATGAGATCAGCATTGCAAGCAGCCGACAGCCTGTTGCTGCTGGTATCACAAAGTAGTTCACATGCAATCATGCGCCCTGGCTAGGCGCGGTCATGCAAGGGGCCAAGCAATTAGCTTTGTTCTCAGTCACGCTGGCAACACAAGGGTGGTGTTACTGCACAATGTACTGATGTTGTAAAGAGCTGGCACGGTTGCTGTCACAAGTGCTGCCTGAAGAGCGATGGTGTGAGAAGGGGCAGTGCTGCACCTGATTCATAGTTTCGGCAATGGCCACACTGCCAGGGCCTGGCTCTTGATATGCTATGTCATATCCTTCAGCAACGTTCCATTGCATCTGGTATGAGCTACCGCCAGCATTGTATGTGGCTCCATCAAATCGCTTTTTCTGCATATAGCACACTGAGTGATGCACAACTGGGCATGTGCATGCATACAAAACTGGTGTTGCCTTACAGCAGCAGGACTCTTACAAGGATGTTGGGCAAGTACGACCAGCACTCAGGCAACACGCAGCATTGAGCATCATGTGGGCAAGCAACCAGGAAACATTAGACCACGCAACCGGACACTAGCCCACAATACAACTTGATGCTTGCAGGAATCATGCCAAGGGCAGGAGCTGACGTTAGGGTCTGGGCGGAGAAAGGCCATTCGGTTCTTGTATGCAGCCAGCTCTGGTCGCAGCTTAGACTTAGCACCCAATGGAGTGTTCAAAATCACCATCTTTTCCACTTTATCAGGGTTCTGCATTGCCCACAGCATAGCGTACTGGCC
>JAABUO010005298.1_pt1 | contig 15038 bp, 21 predicted proteins | sample 5559291 | NCBI WGS metagenome assembly JAABUO01 (sample SAMN10711878, study PRJNA513372) | rock metagenome | isolation source: Antarctica rocks | place: Antarctica: Victoria Land, Finger Mt sud
TCAATGCTGGTTGAATGCCCTACTGCAAGCACGCTTGCTTTAAGTCATGCAATATTATGGATAATCATGGGTGTCTGAGGGGCTTTTCGCTGCAGGTGCCCTTCACCAGCCAGGGCCCCGGCACATGTGACCCCACCAACACCACTGGCACCCCCCCTTGGTGGATCCCGCTGCCTTTCACAACAAACTTTGAAGACCAACTGAACTGGAGCATCCAGTTGGACACATGCATTGGGGGTCATGCAGCTCTCATCAATGTCGATCCAGGCACACAGTGGGTGAAGCTGAATGCTGGCCAGTATGGCTTTTACCGTGTGAACTACACACAGCCCATGTGGGCATCTTTGGCGGCTGCTGCGGCAGTTTCTGAAGGTGGGGCAGGAACGGTGTTGGGCAGCGAGGATCTGGCAGGGCTGTTGGACGATGCCTACCAGCTGTCTAGGGCTGGTCAACTCTCCATCACTGTCTATCTTGACCTGATCAGGTAATCCTATATGAATGAAATACGCGCTGTGCATTCTCATGTGGCTGTTCCTCCATGGAGTGACTGTTGTGTTTGTACATATTTGCTTTACAACAACAGATGCAGAGGCGACTGTTGCAACAGCCAAGATGACATGCATGTTGTTGCTCCCTGAGGCAATTGCCAGAGTGACTGGTCTCTCCATAGCTTGCAATGGCAGTGACCAGAGCAGACAGCGTGATAGCAGCAATATGTCCACTGCAAAGGAATGCATACCAAGATCAGAGCCATACAAGTCTAGCATTTTTGTGACAGTTGTAACAGTCACATGTCACATGTATAGTCACATGTGGGGCATCACTCCATGATTGCAACCACAATCAAAATGGCAGCAGCGCCTATTGCAGGTCGCTATGTCAGCAATAAAAAAGAGCACATATTGTGACACACTTTGACCTGTCATCACGAATCATGCTGTCCCATGATGTAACCATGAGTGGGCACCAAATGCAGGTCTCTAGCACAGAGGCCAGAGCCCTTGGTGTCTGCATGGCTTGTGGGGGCCTCTCCCCTGGTCCAGATCTACCAGAGTCTGTCCATGGCAGAGGGCGAGGCCTCCTGTGCAGCAGAGTGGGCAACCTTTGTGCAGCAAAACATCTCCAATCCTGTCGTCGCTAATGTTACTGCAGGTAATGACTGCCTACAGTCGCCAATTTTACTGCAGATAATGACTGCCTGTCTGTGGCTTGACACTTTCTGCAATCATGCTGTTTGATCACTGTCACTTCAACTTTGTCAATGCATGTTGCTGTGTGTCAAACATCATTGCCAAAAATGCTGCTGCATGGACAGGGAGTAGGCCAACTTTCTGGTGTCAAACTTTCGACTATTTGGAACAATGCTGTATTGTTTGGTGTTCACAAGCTGAAGTCGCACCATTATATTCGTGATGCTCAAAACAAGCCTGCTGACTTGCATCGCATGCACCTGATGCTTGTTTGCTAAGCCCGTGCGTTGAATGTTAGTATATATATTGTTAAATGATTGCACGGCATGCCAGCAGGGCAATCATTATGCCAAGTCATGTGTTGCCGAGCATGTGCATGCCTCTCCTGTTGGGCCTGATGTGTGCTCAGCTTTCTATTCTTGCCGTGTGCTGTTCACTGCAATGCCAGGATGACACATGTCTGCTATACACAGCTTCCCTACAGCTGTCACACCTTTATGGTCTGTTTTGCATTGGTCATGTCAAAACGTTGGACATATGAATGATCATCCCCTAATTGCTCTGCAGGCACAACCAAGGGGGTGTCCATCACTGGCACCATCTCTGGTGCAGACGCTGACTCAGAGTCTTTGAGGTTGCTAAGGCCTACTCTGCTATCACTGGCTGGCTACTTCAACACGACTGCTGTGTCGCAGGAAGCTGTACAGTTACTCCAGGTAAGCATTGAATGACAGCTGCAAACCCCAAATCCCAACACTTGGCTGTGTTTCGTTGCTCTGAATTCTGCAGTGCATCTATGCTGCTTCCCATATGATGACCATGCTTGAAGATGATTCTGTATCACATGATCATCAGAGTGCTTACACACATGTTCTTGTTCACCAGCAATCTGCAAAGCACTCTTTGTTAGACCTGATTGTACACTCAGCGTAAGAGCTTTTGCTGCTGTTTGAAGTGAGTGTGGGAAGGGCTGTTCTGCACAGCTGTGCTGCATTTGATATTCACAGCTGTCTGCTGCCAGTCAGGGCAGGAGAGTAGGGTCCTTGTGCACAAAGGCACCGCCTGCAGAATCACACAAATGCTGTGACAATATGCTGCAAAACACTGCGTCTAAAACAGCGGACGGCCTGTGCATATACCAGAAACACTGCATAGCTGTTGGACTAAGCAGCTTTCCGGTCTGTTGATGTCCGTTCTGACCTAACACATCAGGCAAAACAGGCTGGTCTGATCTTTGCCACTAGCATGTTGATTGAGTGCTGTTTCATACACAGGATAATTCCAATGATGTGCTTGGGATTGACCCGGATGTCCGGCAGCTTGTCTACACACAAGCAGTGGCCAACGGCGGTGCGGCTAGCTACAACATCATGCAGGGCTTATACCTGAGCGTAAGTTGCCACTGATTGTCACTGTGCGTCTGTTTGTGCCGCTGTTTGTACGCAAATGCGCCGTGGTGTGTGATGCAGTTGATGTATAAATCGTAGTGATTCTGTCATTACAAGGAGGCTCCGAGCAGCATGAGTACATGAGGGCAGACATGTATGCCTTGCACGGACGTTCGCCTCGTGATGTTACTTGCCAGCACTGCATGCATGCAGAGAGAAACAGATGCTTGTCCAGTTCAAGCAAGCACCGGTCTGCCTGATTGCGCCACACCATACGCAGATTTGTTATCTGACATATGACTGGAGGCATCTGGCATGTTGTTGGAGCTCATGTTCTTACCTTCATGCGGCCAGCAGGTTTCTAGATGTGGGCTAATCCAACAAAATCTCCCTCAGAAAGACACTCGCGATGCTAACTCCCGCCGTGTCTAAGTTATACTTTCCACTATGAAACAGATGTTGCTGTAAGAACAGTCACATTCCTATGTCCCCAAGAGTGGCTATTCACCCCACACTCCAAATGCACCAGCTGCACACATAACGCCAGTGGTCTGACACAGTCTCAAATTTGGATGGTGATCTGATGGTGTGGGTGCTGCATGCACGTGACCAATACCTGACTCATCCCAGGAGGATCAGGACCCAGCAGCTTCTGTTCACACCATTGGCTGTGACAATGGAGATGGTTGATGCCAAGGTCTAAATTCTTGCCAACTCTTCAGGAGCTCCTCAACAACCAGTAATGCCATACATGCATGCTGGCAACAAGTCAGAGATAGATCTTGGCTGATGAGCTTGCACCCAAAGCAGTTTTGTAAAGGCTTGGCCAGACGTGCTAGCAGGTCTCACGACACTATGGCTTGTGACCCCATCACAACATTCATTGAACTTCCACTTTTGTGTGCAGGTGAGTGACCCATCACAAAAGGAGCCTGAAATGACAGCTTCCTGCCTGACCCAAAATTCCCTGACCTGCAACAGCAAACCAAACGCACACTGCTGAACTCAATGACTTACCTCCGACAACGCCTCAAGTGTTGAAACACTGAGTTTTACTGATAAATACACTAATCAATTTGATATTTATGATGGTGCCCTTTCATACGATGATGTGTTTACACCCACAGACAATTCAATGTCCGCCGGCATAAAACAGTATTTGAAGATTAAGATGTGAATACCGCTGGTTTGCAGGCTAGTGATCCATCAGAGAAGGAGCGCAACCTGGCAGCTCTAGCCTATGCCAGGGACTCTGACCTGAGGCAGCAGACATTAGAGATGGTCTTGGATGACTCTGTGAGGTCCCAAGATACATTGAGTCTGCTGGCTGGCGTGGCGGTGCGATCCAATGCTGCAGCGCATGCAGCATGGAGCTTCTTGACAGAGTACGCTGGCTCAGAATGAATGTTAGCGATAGGCCTAACACATGCAAGTCGAAGGCATGCTTTGAGTGATGCAGCTGCTGCTCAGAGTGCAACAGCAACTTTTGTGTGTTCCCGGGCAGCAGCATGTCCCGCAATACAGCAGCACTTGCTGCACAGATCTTCCTGATGGCATTGAGCTGCAACATGTCATCCATGTGGCATTGTAAACTTGCTCTGATGCAGCAGTGTCTGGTGCAACAACCACAGAGCATGCAGCATGGATGTTGTTGATTGAAGTCTGGTTGCTGATGCAGCTGTGGTTGCAGAGATCAGTCAACAGGCTGGTTGCTGCTGCAGCAGTTGCTTGTGACTAGTTTCAAGATAAAGTTGTGTCTTGATGGTGTTGAGTGATATGCAGGAACTGGACAGCGCTGTTTCAGAAACTGGGAGGAGACAACGAAGCTAGCAGGATGATGGGGAAAGCCACTCAGAGCATAGCCTCCCACTTTGCGGCTCAGTCACAAATAGATGCGGTGAGTGGCCCCTTTTGGAATATGCACGTTGGTATTTGTTCCGGTGTTTGTGATGAGGAGCCGAGGCAGTGCTGCAATGTGCCCGAGGTTCTGGTTTTGGCTGTTGACTTGCAAGAAACTTGTGCTTGTCGATTTTTTTGTGTCTGGATGCATCACTCATATGACTGGAAAATCCTGAACACCAGGACTGGTACCTGGCCTATTTGCTACTAGCTTGCAACAAAGCACTGGCCACAAATATGCTGATGTATGGTGCGCGTGTGTGCTCAGGTGAATGCTTTGTTTACTGCCCACGAGCAGTACCTCTCAGAGCGCAGCTATTTTGACAACAGCATCGACAGCATACAAGCCAATATTCAGTGGTTACAGTTGAATGCAGAGCAGGTCTGCCTGTGGCTTGCATCGTAAGCCACAGGGGCTTCAAGTAGTACCTTGGGGCTGCGTGCTGCAGCTGCCTTCAGAAGCAATGTACTGTGTCTTCTTGATCTGTGTGCAGCTCCCTGCTCAGACTTCATACCAGGCATTGTACCAAGCTCTGCAAATTAGTGTATGCTTGGGAACGTGTATCAATCTATCAAGGAGACTTCATACAAGCAGACGCTGAGTCAGAACGCGCCGACACGCAGTAAGCAGCTACGTGAGTGTAACGTGATCAGCATTACATGAGTATAACTTGATCAGCTGCATGAGGTCTAGCTGCTTTAAGTATTAGACGAAACTTTCAACTGTGGATTAGCTGTAGTTCACGTAAGCTAATTTCCGTCAATTTGTTCGCGGCATGGAGTCCCCATTGGCACAACGGCCGTAAACTGCCTGTCAGCTTCGTTAATCACGGTTGTTCGATTGCGAGCAGGGTGGGAGACAGGCACCGGCTGGTTACACAGCTGTCCGTGCAAAATCGTCAAAGCCCTCGCCTCATTCGAAAGACTTTGCTCCTTGTGTTGCTCCTTTCATCTTACACGGCGTGGTAAACCAGATCTTGAAGGATGTGGACTATTCTGGAGCCTTGTATGCGTCCTGGGGGCGATCGCCGCGGCATTGTCCCGTTCATTAGAGTAAGCGCATATGAGCATAGTGGTTATAACATTCGATGCTGCTGAAGCTGTGTCGGTGGGCAAGGTGAGTAACACATAACACCGAACGCGTTGCTCTTGGTGCGCAGGCGGTCGTGGCAGAGTTGTTAGGTACTGCAATCTTCGTTTTCTTTTCGACAGGTAACGCACTGCGCTGGCTCGCGTCTTTGGTCGCCACTCACGGCCGTTCTCTACTGTTTAAGCTGAGCTACAAGCGTGCTTGTTGCAGCCACTGTGACGTCCGGGTGTCACACAGCAGACGTAGCAGCAGACTCCGGCTCTGGTAGCAATACTTCCTTGACCAATGGTATGCTCGGCAACCGCCCCGGCTATGCAGCGCCTTCTCTGGCTCCAAGTGGTCTCACTTTCTGTACACTCTTGTCCTGCAGCTGTCCCAGGCTCGTGCTTTCTGAGCAGTACTACAGCACTTCTCAACATCGCTTTGGCGTTTGGCTTCACAATCTTTGTGGTGATCTTTGTCACAGCACCCTTCTCAGGTGAGTGGCAAGGTTGATGTGAACTTAAAGCTGCATATGCACCAGACTTGACACAAAGGTGCCTGCAGGTGGCCATATCAATCCTGCTGTCTCTTTTGCCTTCTTCCTTGCCCAGAAGATCTCTTTGATCAGAGGAATTTGCTACATCATTGTTCAGGTGAGCCCTGTTACTCAATTCAATTCAAACCTTGGCGCCAGCACAGCGCTCCTGCAGGCTTTGGGTTCTCACGCAATACCGGATACTGTATGTTTCCATTTGCAGGTCCTGCAGCTTGTCATGCTGCCATAGCATCACTGCCACCGTTTCAGCTTTGCATTCAGCATTTCGCACAGCCCAACAGGTCCTGACATCTTATTGCAGTCAGTATACTTACCAATTTTGTAGCACCATGGCATCTGTTGCTTCAACAAAAGCAACAGGCTGCTAACACTCTGCAACGTTACAACTGTGCAGTGCGCTGGAGCAGCCATAGCATCCATCCTGCTCAAGGGCTTAGACTCCACAGGCTACAAGGCTGCTGCTGGAGCTTCCAACCAGATCAATCATGCTGCTGGGGCCACCATCGGCAGGGCTCTCGGCTTTGAGATAGTTTTGACGTATGTATTACCAAGCTCTGCCAGTGTTGTATAATTTCCAGCTAATGGTCCTCTGTGGGTTGGTGTCCGCTTTCAAGGCCCTGCCTATGTGGCTGTGTGTTGCTGCATACTCAATGCACAGACTGGCTCGACATTCACCCAAGCATGAATACACCTGCACAGCCCTCAGAGCAAAGTCATGGTGGCTGACGAGTCTGACAAGCACACCCTTCTGAAGCTGAATTTTGTTTTCCTTCCCTTGTGCAGATTTGCATTCGTGTTTGTCATCATGGCAGCAACGGACTCAGTGCAAACAACCAAGACCATCTCATTGCAGGTATTGTCCCCAATCTGTGCATTTGTGGCTGAAGCTCTCACCACTGGTCAGCCTCTGCATCGTATTCAGTGTCTCACGATGTGCATTTGTCTGCCTGGCAAAATTCCTAGTCACATGCAAGGCAGCTATGTATCTGTAACTGACGTGCTGCACCTCTTACATCGTTTACTGATAAGTTGTTGCCATATTTTTGACCAAAAATTGTGTGCCTAGCAGTGTAGTGTAGGGTACTTTGATGCTTGTTGATGTCTTTGCAGGTCTTGGCTCCCTTAGCTATTGGCATGACGCTATTTGTACGCCGTCTGATGCTTGTGTTGATGTTTTTGCAGGTTTTGGCTCCCTTGGCTATTGGTATGGCGCTATTCGTGTGCCATCTGATAGCAATCCCTGTTGATGGATGCTCGTAAGTGCCTTGCAGCCTTGCATCAACACCCCCACTTGATCCCCACCTGCAGGCAATCTGCACAACTTGACAGCAATGCAAGGTCATGTTTCTGCAATCATTGCCTGCCTGCATCACACTTACACTTCAGCTCTCCACCAGTGTTTGCCCTGGCTCTGAATCTAGTCATGCAGCAAACTCTTGCCATCACGCACATGACAGCCTTGTAAGTAGACGTCAGGTTGGCTGCAATCAGGCATGTTGTGTTGTGTCATTTCAGCACTTGTTTGGGCCTTTGGTGGTGCTGAGAGTGTGTCTGCCCTGCAGTGTGAACCCTGCAAGATCCTTCGGGCCTGCGGTTGTCAGTCGCACTTTCCATGAGTACTGGATCTTCTGGGTGGGGCCTTTGACTGGAGCTTTTTGCGCTGCCGTCATCTACCAAAGCTTCAAAGCCAGGGTGAGATACCCTGGACTGCACGGCAGTCAATGCGATTAATTCATACGCTCAGGAATTATTATGAAATGGCGCCATAAAACATAAATCATGCTTGCCTTGAGCAAGCACCCTCATCCATGTGGTCCAGACATGTACCAGTATGTAGGTAGGTGCATTGAAAGTCAAGGCACATACTGACAGCTCAGACAACAATTAGTGCAGCATAACATTTGCCTGCTGCCCTCCTGGGGCTGCAACCCTCCTCAAGTGTGTTCTGTCATAGTTCTGACTCTGTCCATGGACACTTGAAAACCATCAAGATATGTCAAAACAGTATTTGTCAAAGCAAAACATGTCAACGTCAGTATGTAGAAAGTACGTCATACTGCTGTTGAAGCCTTGTCTGACTGCTGGAGCATGCTATTGCAGGATGATGACATGAGGATTGGGCACATTGGCCACCGGAAGAAGAACGGCCCGCTGCCAGAGGACTCTGCTGCAGGGCATGATTTGGAGGCTGCACATCTGAATAGTCTGAATAATGCCACGGAGATTGGCAAGCCTGTCACACATGCACGTCCATCCAGCCATGCACCTGGGCCCTCTGTTGAGGCTGGAATGCCAGTCACCCACATGTCACACTTCCAAACTGCTGTCTGAGGGATAACCTATTCAAAGGGTGTCGGCAATTTTGGGCTAACCAAGCACAAGCTTGCATCCAAAGCATACTGGGTAACTGCATGTAAGACTGCTACTGATTTGCATTTTGTTATCTTTTTTAGCCCATTGTGTGAGCTGTGATTTCGAGGCAGTTTCTGCTGTGTTTTTTGGTAGACAATGAGCAATGCCATGTATGGCGATGTCATGTCTGTTGAGGTGATGTACAGCATTACTGTGGTCATGTCAACAGTCCTGCCCGTGTACAGAATGAATTGGGTTTTACCTTGAAATTGTCATTTAAAGGTGTTCAACCTTTTCAGATAGTGCGAATAACATCATGAACAATATCTTGATGATCATTCTGATTAATATGATGTGGTGCTATCTCTACGGCCTGCGTGCTCACTGCATGAAGGGAATGAATGTTTGTCTGCTGACTGGTCGTTAGAAGAGATGTCTTTAAAGCTTCTGCAGAAACACGAGATATGCACCCAGCCTCGCAATGTAGCTCCAGCTGGAGTGCACTGTGCTAATACCTCCAGTGTTCTTGACCATCAGGCCTGGATCTATGATAGCATTGAGCAGACACTTCAGCTCACATACCTTTAGCCGTACTCTGCTCACCGGTTCAGGCTACCTCATACCTGTGAAGCAACTTGACCCGGGACCCGGTCCAAAGTGGCAAAAGCTGCACACATTGGACTTGAAAATGTTGCGCCTGATGTAGCCAGGACTATTCAAGCTTACCGTACTACACTGAGGACGCTTCTGCGGAGTCCTGGTGTTGGCGCCGCATTTTGCTTGTTTGCGTGTTCCTGACATGTTCAGCATGATACGGAACCCGCTGAAAAGGCGCAGCGCGTCGCCTTTGCTTGGCGCACTGTTGTGTTATGCAAAGCGCACGGGCTCGACGCGCAGATCCTGAAGAGCTTGCAGGCAGTTTTGTGTCTTCGATCTCCTATCACATCTAGCGCCGCCGCACAGACCTGCTATTCCTGTAGGCCGAACATGGCCGATCCTTGAAGTCGATTACGTGGTGCAGACCTTGCAAAGACGCTGGTCAGTCTTGCCATGTGTGGCAGCATACTTAAAGCACGTTTGCAGCAACAGATCCCGTGCTTCACCGTCTTTTGCTCTGCAGTCCGGTCAGGCACAGATGGCTGGTGTCGGAGGTTGTGCAGTGGCCTGGCAACACAAAGTTGGTGACTGCTGTGGCACTCAATCACGGTGAGGTCTGTCTTGTGTACAGAAATCTGCAGTAGTCTGCAAGCGCACCCTGCATTCGGTTGCCGTTTCAGGAGAACACCTGACCTAGACCTCCAAGCTAGTGCGGTGTGTGCAAGTCTTTGTTGTTCTTGTCCTGTGACTCAGTGTTTACGGACTGAAACTCATCGATTGGTGACGATGTTGCTGAAGCTTACAAGCTCTCAGTCTCATCCTTTGTTTTGTCTCCTTGCACAGCACTAAAGCCCAAACTGCCACTGTAGACAAGGTGGTCAGCTATCACGGCTGTTTCAAGTTCACTTTGCATCACCCAGATTGTCATTATGGAAAACAGAGGTGGTCAAGAGCCTGGCCACACAGTGTACGGTACGAGCAGGAATGACTATCGTGTATGCGCTTTGATTCTCTGTCAACTGGCAAAACCAGAAGACATGTGCCGATGCAGTTGGGAACTTGCCTTTTGCAATCACTATAGACGCAGTCGTGTCCATTCTGAGCCAAACTGGTCAAGTGCGACAGTTCAGGTACAGCTTCATCTCTTGCCCCTGTCTGCTTGTGTTGCTCGACACCCCTACGATTTGACTCCTGCTGCTTCTGTGCCTGGCATGCAATGTCTCATGTCACAAGCACACCAATGTCAACCTGTCCCATGACAGCAGTGCTGCTGTGACAGCCGTCATTGCAAAATTCCTGCCAGTGTCCTGACAGTGCCACTCATCAGCAGCCAAGCATAGGCTTGTGAGAGTGGTCAGCTGCTGCAGACTGGTGACAGACAGACAGACAGGCAGGCAGAGGGGATTTGGATTCTGTGAGTACTACCATCAGGCTTCAGCTCATGCTGCCATAAAGCGGATTGACGGCCAGGAGTTGCAGGGAAGGCGGCTCAAGGTGGCTGCTCTGGGAGGCAGCGGTGAGTCATCCACCCTCATCATCCCAATGAAGTGCCTTCAAGCTAAGCAGAGCCAGGCTATGCAAGCTGACCCATACACAATGCAGCCACTGCTTTTGCAGCCTGTCAAGAAGCATGTCACACTACCGGCTTCTTCAATACAGATCATGAAGTCATGAGCATTGGGTGTTTTCTTGCTCTGCTGTAAACACTTTTTCCATCTCAAAGCTGGATATGGCTAAACACGCAACACACTTTGACAGCATATGTTATTGCATGCATTCCAGCTGGTTGCTCGGTCAGTCTAATGTTGTGTTGGCTGGTGCTACAGACGAGCCAGGCAAGCATGATGAGAGACCTGAGCGGTCTCAAAGGCCTGACAGACCTCAGAGGCCTGAGGGACCTCACAGACCTGACCATCAGGCTTCTTCTTCTCAGGTGGGGAGACAACACTCACTCCAGCACATCCAACCATCAGAGAACTGCCTTCAGCATATCTGACTGCCTCACCAACACCGTTACTGCTGCCTGAAGTGCATGCCTATGCGGAATGCCCTAGACTCTACCTGTACATGCAGCTCTTAGACGCTGCACATTTCTCGCTTGCTGTCAAAGCTTGGTAAGAGTATGGGTGACAACAGGACAACTGCTGCAACGTCTGGTGAAATTACCAGTAATGGACAGCCATTCGGTGGAGACACGCTTGCATGTTGCTTGTGATCGCAGGCAGCTGCAAAGCGTGCGCGTCCCTCCAGCAGTGACACAGAGCATGAGCCGCCACAGGCCAGACCACGACTAATGCCCCCTCCGCCTCCCTCTCTCCCCTCCCAGGCACTCGCACACACGCCCAGACTCAAGCAGCGCCAGACCGAAGCTGCAAAAGTGCTCAACCTGTTCAACACAGACGAGTATACGATACATCTTGCAAAGCACTTGCCTTCCAACCTCCTACACATCTGGCTCCAGCGTGAGCAGGACACATGCCTGTTCAGTGTTCGGCTGGTTGGGGACGTAGATCATCCAGATCAGCATGTGGGCATTGGGCTGGCTGATCTGCTGAGCGCCAGCTTGTGGGCCAAGATCAGCTATGATCACAAGGATGACATGCAGACATGTGACTGGACTGCCAGGGGTGCTGTGCATGTTGTGGTGCCTGTGAGTACTTCACCGGCAGCCGTCAGGAAGGTGGTGCAGGCGCTTTACAGTGGCAAGATTCATTTGGGCGATGATGCAGAAGAGATCTTGCTGCTGGCAAGTGCCATGCAGGTAATCCAACATGGGGGCTGGGCTGTGCTGTGCTGTGCTGTGCTGTGCTGTGCTGTGCTGTGCTGTGCTGTGCTGTGCTGTGCTGCTCTGCTGCTCATATGTCGAGAGTCCTCCTGGATGAGTGCTCCCTCTGTAGACAATCCTCACTGCAATAGAAGATTGCTAGCTCAACAGCTCAGCTGTGACTTGAATTGACAGCAAATCTCGGCTGGCCCAACAAAGAGTGCTTCCTGTTGCTGCAGATTGAGGCAGTGACAGATGCCTGCATCCAGTTTCTGCTTCAGCCCGACCAGCTCTCAGCCCAGCAGCTTGTTGAGTTGTATCAAACCTGCTACCTGACCATGCCTGAGACTCAGAAGCAAGCCTTGCAGCTGCTGGTCAACATGCCGTGGACAGATACAGTATACGCTGCACTGTGTGAGGTCTTTACAGACTTGGTGCAGCAGCCGCAGCTGTGCAAAGAGCTGCTGCTTAGTGAAGGCTGTGGCAACATGTGTGGAATGCAGGTAGGGCATGTCATGTCATGCCCTGCCTGTCTGACTGTGTGTTTGTCTGAATGGTTGGCTGGCTGCGCTGCTTATGGCTGATGCTGAGACAACATAGACCAACACTGCTGGGCTTTGTTTCACAGCCCTTCGGCCTTCGCCCTTGTTTCTTAGCTTGATTTTGTTAGAAAATGCACAGGCTCATGTCCTCCTCCACCGCCCACCCCCACCTCTTCGATTCGCCTGGTCTCAAGCTTGACCTTTCTGCCAAGTCGTCACATGAAGTTACTTTCACAAGGCTTGTGCTGCACGCAGGTTTGTGACTTGCTGACAGCCTCCGGCCTCTCAACCTCAGACAGCTTGCTACCAGAGCTGCTCCAGTTCTCCACCTTTGAGAGCTGCGAGATGCGCTGCTTGAGCACCATGGTTCAGGCAGACGTGAAGGCAGCTTCCAGAGAGCTGCTGGAGGCCTGTGTCACGCACAGAGATGGCAGAGCCTGGCTGGGACTCAACAGGACCACCAAGTCACGAGCCACCAGTAGATGCACTAGTCTCATCTCCAGCTCCTCTACCAGGAAGGAGCAAGTTGTGAGACGGTTCCACATGCTGGATGGCTGCCGCACTGTGTTTGAGCTCACCATTCCCTCCAGAGGTAAGCAGCTTCAGATTCATGTGGAGATGCAACACGGGCTGCAATCTTAGATGTGACGTGGAGCTTGAGCCACCTTGAGCTTGCTGCCCTTGCAGTCTGTTGGTGACAGGCTATCCCTGTATGCAAGCAAATGCAAGCAAAGCTGATCTGTAGTCTGTGTAGCTTGATATGCAGGTTCAATTGTGCAGTCATGTACAAGAGCTGCGTGTGCCTCTGCCTGTTCAATCTCCCAATATGCATGCGTGGGCAAAGTTCATGGCTGGTTTCTGGACATGCCTCAGTGCATGTGGTTATCAAGTGCATGGCAGCACCCTTTGCTGAGCTGCACTTGGTGTGTGAGGGTCCACACCGCTTATCTCAACCTCATTGTGTTTTGCAGCTGAATCGCAGTTAGCGTTGTGTTGGTTTTGCAGATAGTGACAAAGCTTGCACCCTAGTGCTGACAGATGCAAAGATTGGTGACAACATCCAGCGCGCTGGATTGTATTTGTTGCATCACAAGGCTCCCTTTGTGAAGCCCCTCATGAGCGTGGCAGTTGATGCACACACCACCGAAGTTGTGCTCCCAATGACTGGCAGACAGTTTGGGGATGCAGTTCGGGATAGTTGCCTAATTGATCTTGGACTGTACACACAGCGTATGTAAGAGACGCCAGCAAAATGATCAGCCATTTAGGTTTGCAGTGAGCTTGCTGAAACAGTGATGTCACATGTGCCTTGCATTGAATGTTTCTTGCTCTGCAAGAGAGCAACCAGCAGTCCCTGCGTTCATATTAGAAAATTTGTATTGGGTACTGGACAGGGTATGGCATGACATGCTGCAGTTTCTGTGTACATTTTGCCAGGTATCTCATCAAGGGTGTCGAGTGCTGCAAGCCTGGCTATCATCGTGTAAATTTTGCTAGGATGTATGTCTTGCTGCTCTGTATATCTTTTGAGCAAGAGTGTTCTGTCAATGTTGATTGACATCCATCTCTCAGTGAATCACCTCCCAGCCTTGTGATAGAATCAAGTGTCGATGCCCATCATTTGAGTTATTTGTTGGCTCACCCATATGCTTAGGACTGTGGAGCTTGACCAATTATGCAAGCCTCTTGTGGTCGCAGCGAAAGCCTTGCTGCCAGCTGATGAATGTTTCTTTGCTAAGTGTCTTTCCATAAACTTAAGATGGAAACACTCATCGCTGACGTCCACTGTAAAGGACAGAACTGCAGTTGCTGGCATGATCAACAACCACTGAGATACTGAAGGCAGCCAGAGCTCGCTTTGCAGGAGCGCAAAGTTTGCAATTGTCTTGTTTTCAAGATGCAAACCAGCGAATGCCTTGACTGATGCGTCTCAGTCGCCTCAAGTTGAGCATCTGCTAGAGGCGCAGATACATAGCTCATCATGCTGTTCCATGACGGCATTGGACTCGATATCTGTCACACAAGGTACCAGCATGCTCAAACAGACATGGAGCTCTGTACGTGAACAAAATTGCAAGCCCAACAGCTGGCAGAAACATTTGAATGGCGTCAATGTTATTACTAGGTGCATATGCATACCGCACCAGACAATCACCTCTTCAGCAAGGGTGCATGGCAAAGATAAGTTGATGCAGTGGTCAATGATCATAGATAGTATCACCAAGGGAATTGCTGAACAGCAACATTCAAAGTTTGATGACTCCCACTGCAGCTGTGCAGGAGAGAGCACACTCTCCTGCACCTCAAAGCTTTGCTGGTTTGAGCTTCAGTCAAATTTGCGACTGTCTGTCACCTGCAAGTGAGCAAAACCCGGTGACCGTGTCATACAGGCCCTGTTCAGGGCTTAGGGTGATGCTGCATGCATTTCAGAGGCTACCCTTTCACTTGGCTGTTTGAGCTATTGCTGCCAGGATCAGAGGTGGCCATCATGACACGGGGCGATTTATTGTTAACAAGGATCTGCCTTCCCTGAGCAACCTTCTGCTGAATGTGAACCTGCTTGATTACATCATCACACAAAGCATTGCGCTCAAAACTTTGGCATAACTGAGCAAAAATGGGAAAACACTCAAGAAACTCAATGCTCCAAAAAAGCCACAAAATTGTTTGTGAAGCAG
>JAABUO010005299.1_pt1 | contig 15038 bp, 16 predicted proteins | sample 5559291 | NCBI WGS metagenome assembly JAABUO01 (sample SAMN10711878, study PRJNA513372) | rock metagenome | isolation source: Antarctica rocks | place: Antarctica: Victoria Land, Finger Mt sud
TGTTTGCTAAGAGCACCAACTTGATGGGTGTAAAATTCGACCATCCTTGTGCTATTTCCGATGTGTCTCAACCCGCTGAAAAGCCCATCGGCAACAATGGACCTCAGACAATCACTTCGACACTCTTCTCTCGGCCAGTATGGTGCGTTTGAGCTCTCTAACATCATGAAAATATCCAAAACATCGAACGTCGCTGTAAGTAAAGAAAGAGAAGCGCTCTCTTCAACTAATGGCGGTAGAAAAGTTAAACACCCGAGCATTCTGTCCCAAAACAATCGATCGAGCCCGCTACGAGAAAGGAAGGCACGGTTTACTTTCGGTAGAATGGCGCCCAGCATTGAGACCCCTTTGGCCTTGATCGAAACGTCTGAATCGTCCAAAAACATCAATAAAATGGGGTACATCTCGTGCCAGACCAATTCGATCTGTGGACCGGTCATGAAAATGCAAGCAAACAACCAATAAGCAAGGAAAGAAGGGTCTCTCATTGCCGCATAGTTTCCAGGCTTTAATGTACTTTCATCAATTGGAGAGTTAACAGAAAAGCCCTTATCATGAACTGACTTCAACTGTGCCAAATATTGCATAGCTAAGTCAGACATAGCTTGCCCTGCCATGCCATTGGTAGCATCGAGAGCAATGATAAGTTCCTTGACAAGAAGTCGTAATTTGCTGTCCTTATAATTGTCGGAGGCAAATTCGTGCATTGATAGGACGTCTATCATTTCTCGACATTGAGTTTCATCTACTCCCACCTCACATACTAAATTCTTTAGTTCTTGTACTCGTGCTTGAATTTCATGCAAAGTCAATTGCTTTAGGCCTTCTCGAAGTCCGGCGATCTCATACGATACAGCATCGCATTGCATCCCGTCGATGTTAATTTGGGGTTGCATCGGTTCATCCGAAGCTACGGCAACACCAAGTCTGCGCCATTATCCATATTAACTGCTGCACATGGCAATATTGGGCTTTGTCCGACTCCACTTCACGCTGTACGTGAAGTTCACTTCACGCTGTACGTGAAGTGTTCAACCATACAAGCCACTGGAGTGGACGAGCAACTCTTCTCAAATAGCGAATCTGAAAACAGGTGCCATTCTCATTTTTCAGAGAATGGTGATGCAACCCGAGAAGAAGCAATGCCGTGAGCTTCAAATGACACCTCATGTTGAAATGGCTATCGATCCCCAAGAGCCATCAATAAGGATTGGAGTCTTGGAAATGACTCGCCGGCTAGGAATATATGGGTGGCGACTTCTATCTCCGAACGCCGTGACAGCATTACGCATAGAGAAGATACCAGGTGCACTAACTAACAAGGTATGTTAGGGTTTTGCTAAAACCAAATAACAACTAGGTCTTCGTAGTATCCCCCCCGGAGGTAAGTGGATCCAAAGGTGAAACGGAATTTCCAGAAAATCTTATCCTAAAAATCTACGGGAACAACTTGAATGAGCTGGTAGATCGACATCTCGAGCTTGCTGCTCTGCAAAGATTGTCTAGGGAGAATATAGGGCCCAAATTGCTTGGAACCTGCACAAACGGTCGGTTGGAAAAATACCTGAAAGCAACCCCGGTTGACGCCATAGAATTCAGAAGCCCTCGGTGCAACCTTTTATTGGCCACAAGGATGAAGGAACTTCATGAACATGTACAACTTGAAGGTCATGAGAGAAGTATGGGACCTTTAGTCTTTCGAACATTGGAACGATGGGCGATGAATGCTCAAACTCTGCTGCCGGAGAGTGAGGTCATAGAGGTATTGGGATCGCCATGGGCACCTTTTTTAGACGCTTTGTCGTCATATACCCGTTTTTTACGGGATTATTATGTCGACGAAAATTCGTTAAATCGACTCCTCATATTCGCACATAATGATGTAAGTGAGCTGACCGGTCTTTTCCTGACTCAAGATCCAACCTGGGAATTTATTGCAAATCGTACCAACTGACGAAGGAAGACCGGATTCCACCAGCACAAGCTTAGCCATAATTGACTTCGAATATGCTGGTCCAAACGTCCGTGGGTATGAGATCTCAAATTATTTTGTAATGAATAATGTAGTTGGCACTAACAAAAGTGTGAGTGGATGGCTGATTACACCTCTCCAGATTGTCCTTGGCTATTGGACGAAACAAAATTTCCAAACCTGAAGCAGCGTCAAGACTTTGTGCGTGACTATGCGAGGGTAGGGCCCCATGAAGACCACATGACAGATTGTGAAGTGAATTTTCAAGCTTTAATGAAAGAAATCAGCATATGGCGTCCGGTTTGCAATGCAAATTGGGCTCTTTGGGCGATAATACAAGGACGAAACAGGGAAGAGCATTGTCTAGGGCAGAAGGACCTCATTTTGGAAGGTGACAGCGAAGGAATTGGGTTCAACGGCCCGCCAGAATTTGACTACATGGCGTATGCAAGACAGAGAGCTATGCTGTTCTGGGGGGACTTGGCGAAAAGTAGCACAATAGGATTTGAGATACCGGGAGCGAAGATGATTAACGACGAGATCCATACTTGACGACTACAATAATAATCATCCAGTATACACTTTAGACATCCTTCTGACCACCAATTTTTGGAAGTTCCCCATTTGGCCTCACTGCCGATAATACATCTACCTCTATTGAAAGTTAGGAACCCGGCTTAAGGGAAATCCTTATGTTCTATGTTTCAGCTCACAACGCACGTTTAAGATGTAGTGGACATCATACCAGTTCCGACTCAGATGCCATATACATTCTGCCTACTTCTGTCACATCCGTTGGTGAAGTTCACAAACATTACGAAAAATTCGTTTTCCCATCTTCCTCACTCGACTGGAAGGCCGTCCGTCAGAGAAGTCGAATAATATAACGCTTTCTACTGGAAGTGGGAACCAAATTTTTCCTTGTTCTGTGATTCGAGGTGCCAAACTGGATCTGAGATGTGGTGCGTGTCACGTCGGTATCGATATGGCTGCTATGTAGTCTGTCAAGTTCCATGCTGTCCGTAAATAAAAGAGATATATTCAAAGACTACGTTGTTCGCTTTTCCCATCTAGTCTATCGATAATGGTAGGGGCAATGAGGACCCGTTGGGACCGATCAACTGATTCCAACCCACAGAAGTTACCTGGACGACAACGACATAAACAACGTCAACAAGTCTATAAATTAGCTCTATGTCATGCGATTGCGACCAAGAGTCTATCGAACACTTCGAAACTGTGAATTGGAATCTACTTTCACATCATGATTCCTATTTTGCAAAGGCAGTATCTCACAACTCTAGCCATCTATTAGACACTGTTCAACATGATAATCGGGTGCAACATACGCCAAACCCACAGGCATTTGAGGCTGATTTGAAACATTTCAAAGAGCTTTTTTCTAAGCTAAAGTTCTCTTACTTGGAGCAAGAGACAAAAGAAAAGTTCCTGCGTGCCATTCTAGATGATCCGCCTTTAGTGATTGAAGCATCTTACATCGAATGGCTACAGAATCAAAACGAGCTCTCAAAAAAGGCACTGAAAGACGGAAAAACATATGTAGATGGTCTATCGACACAATTGGAGGAAAAGAGTCTTTTCATATGTGAGGAGTACGAGAAATTGAAGAGCTCAGTTGCCAATGCCGAAAAGCTGCTACTGGAAATATCCGAAATGGAAGAAGCTATACATGTCATAAATGAAGAAGAAGGAGAATACTCAAGCCAATGCTTGCCACTCTCAGAAATTTTAGATGCCTTGTCAGCACAAAAAGCGCAGTTGAAGGCACTTGAAATTCAATTAGAGGGGAAGGAGGAGGAGAGACGTAATGTGGGCAGAGAACTCAACACAGCAACACATAGTTCTCAGAAACTTGAAGAGGACTTTCGGTGCGAGCACAAAATAGCGAATGAACTCATTCGTTCGCGTACCACCGAGGGAGATCGTGTCTCATTTCAGCGGAAAGTAGGCAGATGGTATCAGCGTGTAATGAGGGTCCAGGAGCAGCTTGCGCAATACACAGATGTTCAATTGAAGGAACTCGATCAATTGCTCTATGTCACACTCGCAAGCGAGCAACAAAGTTTCCAACTCGCCCTAGAATTCTCAGACAATGTCTTCGCCGCTGCTACATGTACAACTCCTTGCAAGATACGTTACGACGATCTCTTAGATGTCTGTCGTTTGCGCAATGATCCCGCCCTTTTTGTCGAAGAATTTCGATCATACTTAAATCGGTTGACATAATGGAGTATTAACAATCAATACAATTATCTTGAACTTGCTTGGAATAATCTTCTTCCGTCGGTAGAGTCGTCTAAACTAGTCGAGTATCTACGTCCCCAGTTCGGAGGCTGTCTCCGCAAGAATGCCCCAACGGCACCAAGATACCCTTCATGACGTAGGAAATAGGCCGTTTTAGTCCCTTCAGACCAGAACTTTATCGCGTAGGATAGAGTTTGCATTGTCGACATATGGCCTCGTATAAACGTGCCTCCAAAATAGATGTGCCGTAAATTATGCTTCTGGGCTTGTAGATAGGCAATTTGACCAATGTTATTACTCACAGCGTAAAGCAAGCTTTTGCTCATATCCTCCTCGCGAAATCGCGGATTTGTCTGTAATCGCCCATCTTTATCGGCAGTGAAGCGATTTTTGAAAACCTTACCAAAAGAACTAGCTATGGTGCTTGATTTGAGCCCCACCTTTCCATAATCTGCTCCGTAGATATCCCCAACAAGCATGTCCACTTCAGCATTATTACCTGAGTCGGCGAGAGCAAGCATTTCTAAGTAAATGACACAGTTTTAAATCCACACTCACCATCAAAAGTCTTTGCATTTGTGAGAAGACTTAGCAAGCCCCACAAAGTACCGCCCCCCAGAGATGAGCCACCTATTCGCGTAAAGAGCTGAGGGCCTTCTACTTTTATGATGGACACCCCAGAGCCGATATTGACAAGCTTCTTTAGTACGTATTAAAGATTGAGATACCAAGTACGGATAAATGTCCTGCCTCAGTTCCAGGAAATGCATAGGATCTTGTTCCGAATGTGTGAATACCTCGCCAGGTATTTCTGTGATAAAGAAGTCTAGGCCGGCAATGAGACACTCCATTTCATCTTCCCTAACAATTGCTACGCCCAACTTACTTTTAAAATCGTCATAGTATTTGAAGGCTCCGCCGCCAGTGGCCATGACGGTCATATTTAACTTCGTCTTCTTTAACAATGATGAGATATAGGCAATACAGTCATCAATACGCTCTGTTTCAAATTTGATGAAAGTTAGTCTACCTCCCATCGCATTGGAATCTCTCGAGAAGAAGACAACCTTTGCTAGACTTCCCCCAATGTCTACGGCAATGTGCGATACTTCAGAAGTGTGATTTGGCAAAAGTATGTCACTGCTTTCTGCTGTCCTGATTGAAGAGTTTATATCACCGTTCTCCTCTTCATTGCTAATGAACGCTCCTGTGACATTTATTCGGATTGAAGGGGGATTGAGTATCTTTAGACTAGCTTCTGAAGTTAAGTCTGTTTGTGAAATACTTCGTGGCCTTGGTGATTTTTTCTCGGGGCCCAAGGATTGCATGCTAGGAAAGCGGGTTCAAAACTACGGTTTTGAAACTTTTAAACTTTACAAATTATCTCTCAGCTCAGAAATCTAAAAGTAACCAGTAACCCATTTCTTTGCACTTACTAGCAATAAGGCTGAGGTGAAAGAACTGACAAGCTGGTAAAACGCTAGCTGGTAGTAAAGGCCGATACTCTCTCTTTGTCTTTCAAACCTTTTCACCGACATGCAATGCTAAACCATCTGGGAATCCTGGAGGTCTATAAAGTCAAGAGACACAGAAGATAGAGGAGAATGTTTTGACAGTGATAGAGGAGGTCGTTCATGAATAAATGGAATTGAGATCCATATCGCTCCTTGGTTACAAAGGTGAAAAATCAAAGCACCCCTCTCGGGTGTCCATCTTCTGCTATTCATATAGCTCTTTGCTCTGGTGCAAGTGAAAGTTGCCGGAACGTCTCACAATTAACGACTTTCTAGCGTAGATCGTCAACGGTTTAAACACCACGACTATTATGCTTTTTTCAAAACCTTAGACTCTGCTTCTCGGGGAATGGTCCCTGTTCTCGAGTAGCCCATGAAATACAATATGCGATTCATGGCCAGAAACATCTGGACAGCGTTAGTCAACAGAAGCACATTTCTATACCGTGAATGGCAAATTGCCCATTGTCGTCATTGTCCATGTCTCGCTTCTTAATAAAGAGGATCGCAAGGCGAGTACGGTCGCCATCATGTGCCCAAAATCACCAAAAAGTAGTGCCACTAACATGTTTCGGACGACTAATTCGTCTTTTGCGGTGCGAAGCACGGCTGTAGAGCAAAGGGCTAGGAGCATATAGACGTTCGCCAGCTGATATATGACAGCCAATACTCTGGGATCAGATACTCCCTCCGGCGAGTTAAGTAGGGATTGTGGAGCCCAAAACCCCGCTACGAAGGCTGCAGACGTCGAAATCGGTTCCAATGTAACAAAGATCCATCCAAAGTAGCCTTGCAAACTGTCAACCACCATTCGGAGTCCCTTTGCTTCGAGCCAGGTTATGGATATACTACTAGTATCCTGAATAGTATCCTGTACCACACTACACGTGATTTTCCACACGTGATTTACTAGAACAATTCCTTCCCCCGAATTTCTACTATGTGTACCAGACTCGATGTCCTAAGCCGGCCCCCGTGGACTGGCTACTAGTGACACCTGACGTCTTCCTCAAGAATAATGGAGCTTGAAGGTGACACTGGCGGAGTTCAATTGCCATTTTAAGCATTGCGGTATTTGAGAACGGTGGGAATGACCACTTTCGATGTGATGGGCTTTCTGTCCACGAATAGTAACGACCCTGTCTTGAATTCTCAGGAGAATAAGCTCCATTCTATCCAAGCAGCTGTTAAGGGTAGGGGTTGGCCGAGCACAAGACGTGTGTACCAAAAGTGGACAAAAGAGGAAACCGATCATCTGTTGTTAGGATGCAAGAGACATGGAGTCGGCAACTGGAAGGCTATTCTGAGTGATCCGGAGCTGCGATTCAACGGCAGGTCTACTGTCGATTTGAAGGACCGCTTTCGCATAAGTGTGCCGGAGGACTATCGTCGGTTATACCCTGGGACCAAGGGCAAACCAACACGGTTAAAAGATTTCCAGGTGGAAGGTAATACGCGGAAAGTCAAAAGAAGAGATAGAGTCCCATTTGCACCGATAGAAGACGAAAGTATATTCAAAGGGTACCAGACACATGGGCCACGTTGGGCAAAAATATTGGAGGATCCCAAGCTTACGTTTGATATGAAGAGGGTGCGCAGTGATCTTCGCGATCGCTTTCGAATACTTGACCCTGATGCATACGCTGATCGTCAAGTCATGTTTGATAAAACAGCGCCATCCCATGAAGAAGCGCCGCAATCGAGGAGGTCAAAGGTGCGCGAAAGAAAAAAGAAACGTGAACAAATGGCCTGTAAGATTTCGCAGCAGCTCGAGGGCGACGAGGGGCGACGAAAGAAGGCCGGTGGCAGTCCACAGCGGAGCGAACCATCTTCATATAGCCTCTACTCCGCCAACATTCCAGAAGTGGACTTAGAGATGAAACCAGCGATGAGTTCCGGAGGAGAAAGCATGTCTGCCTCTCCTCGAGTGACCTATGAAAACGGTCTGAGCTGCACAGAACTGAGTATTGATGCTCCATTATTATCACCACTTGTTGAGGATGTGGCAGATGACGCTCAAGCGCAAATCCAAAAACTCATCTGGGACCCTATCTACCAACACCGTGATGACAGCTAATATTACCTACATCAATGTCGAACGCGAAATCGGTAGGCTTTCTAGCAACAAGGGATTGCCAAATATCCCAAAGTGTAATATTTGACCCACCCTCGCTAGCTTACTAATAGCCATTTGTAACGTAATTTAATGACCATACGGTATGTTCCAAGCTCTCAACTCGGCGCCACTTAGAGTCTCCAAATTGTCTAGATTATGCCTTCGCATTGCTGCCACATAATCTTCCCAACCAACCCCCGACCACATGATAGTTACACGATAGCTTACACCGCTTCCGCCTTCTCGACATTTAGGCTGGATGCGAAAATATCAGCTTACTACAAATACAAGCAGTCCATGACAAATGATCGGGACGTTCTCCACTCTTCTCTTTTTCCGAAAGAAAGAGGCTCGACAGTATTGGTAACTGACGTGCTCGACACCTCTTCAGCGTGGCTCATACGTGAGATTGTCGACTCAGGTATCGAATCAAGTATGGTCATCATAGTGTCTTTTTCCAGAAGTGTATCTTTCTATACACGATTACTTTCAAAACTTGTATGGCTACCTTTTCATTTGGTCATAGTCTAACAGCATCAGAGAGCTCACCCTGACAAACCAGATTTTGAGATCGTCAATGGCCTAGAGATCTTACATAGCGGAGATGGTGATACCATGAGCACACTTGAATGCTGGCTGTCGCCCAAGCTTCGTCATAACCCGACGTTTCTTCTATTGGACAGAATAGACGTAGCACTCGCACATACGCCAGCTGCGACGCTGTTTCAAACCATCTTAAAACTAAAAGACTTGTGTCAATGCACCTTCGTCTTCATCAATGGCGACTCCGCACTCACCCGCGACGCTGCCCTTCATGAACTTGAATACCAGCATCAGTCCTTTTTAATGCTAGTCGCTCATGCCTCTGCAAGGTTACTATCAGTACGACCATTACAAACTGGGTTGGCAAAAGACGTTACGGGAATCCTTCGAATAACTTATGGAGGGAGTACCTATGGCAATCATACCGATGTAGGGTCTCTTGAAGTTCTTTATTTTGCGGACGAGACTTTGCACATTCTTCACCGTAGCTGAGGATGACTGGAAATGCTGTATCCTCCCATAGTTTTTTTTTAAAATAGATGTGATGGCTTGATACAAGGAGGAACCCGGGGGAAGAATAGGTCACCCGTGACTTGTCAAAAATTAGAGTTTTAGAGTTGCCCAATCAGCCCGCTGGCAGCCAACCTCCGCAAATTAAATCCGCGACCAGCCACGCCACGCCCATCGCCGACGACTGACCACCCCAATAGAAACCTTCCGCAAATGGATTTCATTTGGCCGCAACAAGCAGGCCGTGCGCACAGTGCGTTTATTGCGTGGCAGGTATTACAAATGCAGGGTCAGTGGCCGTCCTCTGGAGTGACTGTGGCTAATAATCATCCCAATCGCGCCAATGCGCGTGCTTCTATGGGCGTTTGCGACTTCAGCTTCTGCTTTCCCACGTTTATGGAGGAGAACACCAGGCTTAGACATCGGTATCGGGATTGACATTCCACTGAATGATCTTCAGCCTGGAGAGACGTATGTCTATTCTACAGGCTATCAATTTGAAATTACCAATGGAGATTTCACGACGACTATACTTGAAACGTTTGGACCGACCAAAACTGTGGCACCTGGTCTTACTTCTCGCACCTCAACGCCAAATGTACCTGAGAGCCCAACCTTATCTCCGCCTGCTGCACCCTTGATCCCGACTGTCACCCCACCAACAGCCACTTCGATATTCACATCTGGGCCAAATTCTATAAGTACGACACTACCACCAATAGTTTCTCCGTCATCTCAAGTGTTTTCTCTTCCATCTACAGCGATAATCACCACATCTTCGGAGACTTTTCCCCACACATTCAGCTCGTCGCCGGGTCTAAGCAGTGGCATTTTACAGACCTCTCCAAGTATTGGTACACCGAGAAATACTGGTTCAGAGAGTCTGCGACCGACCTCAGATATAGCATCTGCTATACCGTCTTCTTCCGCTCTGGACCCCAGCCGAATTTCCTTATCCATCCTCCCCTCGGAAGTTTCGACAACTCGAGCGGTATCAACCACATTCTCGAAGTCCCGCATTTTGCACTCTTCGATGAGTGACCAAAATAGCCAAGGGTTGTCAAGTCAATCAAGCTCAATAACATCTTCTCTGTTCCCTTTGCCATCGGCACCAGTCCAAACGTCTAGTGGTGTGGTAGACCCTAGCATGCCACCGCGGTCCTCGACTACACAGTCATTTCAAAGCATGCCTTTTGTTACTTCGCAGCAGCCTCTATTCACATCGTCTGCTGGAACGTCCACACAGTCGTCCAGGGTGCTATACTCGACCGCCACCTCGCTAAGTCAGACTTCGAATATAGTCTCGTCGGGTCTGAGTTCTTCTACATTCATCACTAGTCGCACCGAAAACCCCACAACGAGTATTCCTCTTTCGACTTCATCTCCTCAACCCCCTCCCGCGATCTCGTCGCCTAGCTCTCAGTTTCAAATTCAGGCGCTTACTTATTCTCCTTACAGTAATGACGGCTCGTGTAAAACCGCACAGCAAGTTCTAGCAGACCTAGAAATTATAGCTTCCAAAAACATTCCTCGTATTCGGGTGTATGGCACAGACTGTGGATCGGTGCAGACCATAGGAGCCGCTGTTATTCATTACGGGCTAGTACTCGACCAAGGCTTTTATATTGACCCGACTGGTGTTGATAGTATTGATGCTGGAGTGCAAGAATTTATTCAATGGGCAAGTGCAGGCAACTGGCAGCGCGTTTATATGATCCTTGTGGGCAACGAATCGATCAACAACGGATTCACAAACATCGATACTTTACTGTCCAAAATCGCATCAGTGAAATCTCAACTCCAAGCGAGTGGGTATGACGGGCCAATATCTACAGCTGAACCTCCGAATACATTCATTAACAACCCGAGTCTTTGTATGTCGTCAGCTTTAGACTTTGTAGGCATCAATGCACAGCCTTATTTTGATCAAAGCACATCTGCTAGCTCAGCAGGCACATTTGTACTTTCGCAGATCTCGCAAACTCAGAGTGCTTGTGGCGGAAAGACTGTATACATAACGGAGACTGGGTACCCTTCGGCTGGTGATGTGAATGGCGATAATGTGCCCAGTAAACCGAATCAGATCATAGCTATTAAAGCGATTGAGCAGGCAACACAAGGTTTTGCAACCTTTTTTACGATGTACAATGATCTTTGGAAGCCACCAGGTCCCTTCAATGTCGAGCAGAGTTTCGGAATCATAGATATCATTTAGGAAAGCAAGTCATAACTTTGCGCTCGACCGTGCATGCCTTTGTATTGTTTCCCAGCCCAGGTGCCCTAACGGGCGGAAAGCTTTTGCGTGAATACTAGCAGTACTGCTGGAAGCTTGTCGCGTGGCCACGCGAGCCGCAATCCCTTGTGAAATTACCGCAAGCTGAAATATAAGCTACATTCCATAAATTCAACTTACTCTGAAAAGCGCAAAGCTGCTTCCAAAAGTCCATGCGGACCTGGGATCAAAATTTGACTGCTGTGAGTATAGGGCGTGGAGAGATTCAAGTTGCGGCAGGTTGGGGTATACGGATAGAGGTGCGTCGAGGAAACCATGAAAACTCAATACTGCACCATTATAGGGGATGGAAAAAGGCTGAAGAAGGTTGCACAGATCAGAAAGTGGATGACCAATTGTTGATAGTTCCCAATCTAAAATCCCAATCACCCTGCATTGCGTCGAATGGAACACCAGGTTGTCAATTTTGAAATCACCATGGACAATGCTGCAGCGTTCTTCAGGTATATTCGACTTGGAGTAATCAACGATCTCTTTAATATGAGGTATTTCCCCAGTCAATTCCCCAGTCTCCACATCTTTGGCTTCTGCTTGACTCTTTGAGATGGTGGATAGAGTTTTAATTTGTCTTTGATAGAAACCAGTGGTCTTGCCATAATTTTGTAACCCTGCAGCTAGAAAGTCGACAGAGTGAAGGGTTGAAAGTGTTTCTATTGCACTCTCCCAACATGCATATCGTTCAGACGGTGTGAGACCTGGAAATCCGGGATCATGGAATATGCGGCCATGTAAGAATTCCATAATCTAAATGTTAGCACATAATTTGCTACTGACGAACGTAGAAAGGAGTTCCCAGGATGGCCTCGTCACGACATAATGTATAAACTTTGGGCGTTGGGATTGAAAGTGGTTGTAGAGCCTTCAATACGGCAAATTCACGTTCCACCGCATGTGCAGTCTTGCTCAAGAGCTGCCCAGAAGGTTTTTTTCTCAAGACGAATTTCTGACCAGTACGGTCTGTGAGTAAGTAGGTCGGATTGCTCTGGCCGTAACCAAATTGCTTGAGTTCGAATGGTAAACTTATGTTTGGCAGCACTTCTTTGATGTACTCTGACAGTTTGGCATTGTCAATTGGATGCCTGACCTTTCCAACAAGGTCCTCTGTGTCTGATCTCCCATCACTCATTTCCAGGTTGTCAAACGAAAGTAGATCCTTCCACGGCTTCCCTCCAGACTTGCATATTATTGATGCGATCAATCACGTGAGTGCACTTGTTCCTCGGTATTATCACTCAAACGACAACGTTTACATCTCCCATTACAAGCATGTACATATCGTTTCAGAAGCTCCCAGGAAGCCTGTCAATCCCTTTCTCGTTCTCGCCTCTTTCTGCAGATTTTCGTGACAGTCGGACGAGGTTTACTTCAGGATTTCCTGTCCACGCTGTTTGCTGGTGATGACGTGCGAAAGCTGAGTAGGCTACCCCACGATGCTTGTCGCGAACGTACACGTATGCTAGCCGCAAACAAAGAGCTCCAATGCCCCAAAGCAAACCTCCAACGGGAGCAGCGACAAACGCCCCCAAAACACTCCAGTCAGCTGCATACAATCCATTTTCCAAAATCAATAGTTGGGCAGCTTGAAACACGTCACCATAGAAGACTAGACCGAAAAAGAAAATGGTGAGTATCCCTCCCAAGCCAGATACGATGACCTCGAACCCTTGTAGAAAGTAAAAGGTATCCAACAATCCTAGCATCATAACCGGCATTGCTGCGGCCGACACTAGATCAGAAATCAACAAGATCTGCAAAATATTGGGAGCGCGCAGAGCCAATACCACAACGGGAAATATTATTAATATGACCAAACCCCTTACATAGATCAAAGGCAATTTGTTTCTGAATAGATTTTGAGATGCAGTCGATACCATGGCGGACTGATAAGAGTCAAACACAGCCGTTGACAAAGCCACGGCAAAGACAATTACAATTCCGACAACCCAGCCGGGGAGCTGAGCTATTAGCAGGAAGAAAGCGGTGGGCCCATCTTGTTCAATGTTTGTAATCACACCAGCCCAGACTGCAACTACACCAGTGAACCCCACCAAAGTCAAAAATATGGTGACCATGATCGTTGCCAGCAAACATCCCCAGAATAAGTCCTTATCAGATTTTGCAGAAAATGCGCGGAGCCAAAAGTTAGCGAGAAAATAATCGTTAAAAGTAATTGCAACAGGAAAGATATAGAGCAACTGCCATCCAAGTAAGCTTCCTTTAGTCAATCCACTCTGCTCAATCGTGTCCCGGTTGATGTCGACTTTGACTCCGATTGCCACAGAACAGATAATGAGCAGCAGCAAAATCATTGCTCCTTGGATGTTGTCTGTGAAGAAAGATGTGATAAAACCACCGAGAGCTTCAATTAATCTTCATCTCGAGGAGCATTCTTACTCGTATAGATTGTCGTAACAACACACTCAACAATGACGACGGGCAAACTATTGAGCCCCGTAAGAGCTTCAATGACTTGACTCAAAGCCGACAATTCCGAAATCATGTAGAGAAACATTGTAACGAGACTACAGTCAGCCATATCGTCGGCCACACAAACGTCAAGAATGTCAGCCACAGTCCGGTAAGAACGCCAAAACGCTCGTGGGCCCATTCCGTCAAGACGAATCCATCCGGACATTGCCTTCGAATTGCAGGAGTAAGCCAAGCAAATGTCATAATTGGAAGAGAAGAGGCGAACGCATAGATGATTACCCCTTGCACTCCGGAGATGGTGCCCAATTGCGGGTATGCAAAGAGGACACCACTACCCATAGCTGTATATTAGAATTACTCAAATAAGAAGATGGTTTGGCATCACATTTCCCACGCAAGTATTAACTTGATCGAGTGCAGCGGTACAATCTCAGCCTACCGTTCATGGGATGTTAAACCACGAACATGCAAGCGCCCGCAGTGAGCCAAGAGCTTACCTATGTATCGATTCATTCGCTTTCAATGCCTCCATGGAAAACAGCCAAGCCATCTTTAGTCTCTACTACTCACCAGAAGCAATAAAATTGAGTGCAAGCGGGAAAGCTAGAGTGGCATAAGCAAAAGCTCCGGTCTGGCAACTTACCGGTTTGTGTCCTTTGGGCAGCGAGAAAATTCCCTTTCGAAGACTTCGTCAGCGCAATGTAGACGCCAGTCACGAGGAAGAGCCCATAGGTCAGGTAGATGATTGCATTGGAGGCTTCAAAAGAGGGAAGACCCATTGTTAAGATCCGGTTCCTGCGTGCTCCCAATATGTACCCGTCCAAAATCGTCGAGACTAAAGCCTAAATGGGACGAGGTGCCCATGATGAGGAGTGGAGACAGAGCAAGCAAGGAAGAGGAAGTATACTTAATAACTGGATTAAGAGTCAGTCTCATCCTCGACTGGAAGTCCGATTCCCGAGGTCCACACTCCGCCCATGACTACGTTTGCCTCTGGTGTTTTGATGTGTCTAGATAGTAAGCATCTCCTCATGGAGTCCACGTACGCATAAAGCAGCCAGGCGCCAAACACCGGTTTGGCGAGGACGTCGAGGATGCCGTAGAAGGTGATTTCCTGGTCTACAGTAATGAGGTATCTGCCCTCAGAGATGGCCCAGGCAATTGGGTACATGGTCCAGATCACCAGCACGAAGAGGGAGATTCCATTGAAGAGCTTTGCTACCTTTGCTCCCCGCACAAAAGCGTTTCGTCGACCGGTAACGGCCAACTGCACGACAATGTAGATGTAAGCAAGACAGCTAAAGGCATAGAATCCTAAAGGTCAGCACACATCCTGTCGCCCATGACATACCCCACTTGTACTTGGATTGTGGGACCAAGGCGGCAAAGAGGCCA
>JAABUO010005300.1_pt1 | contig 15033 bp, 15 predicted proteins | sample 5559291 | NCBI WGS metagenome assembly JAABUO01 (sample SAMN10711878, study PRJNA513372) | rock metagenome | isolation source: Antarctica rocks | place: Antarctica: Victoria Land, Finger Mt sud
AGCCGACGCTGGTCTGCCTGGGCCACGTGTTCCGCAAGCAGCGGCGCTGGGGCGAGGCGGTCGCCGCGTTCGAGAAGGCGCTCGGCCTCTGCCCCGGCCAGCCCGGCACGCACGCCGCGCTGGGCTATACGCACCACCTGCAGGCGCGCCCCGGCGCGGCGCCCCCTCCCGCAGCCCGCAGCCCGAGCACGCAGGCTCGACCCGGATCAGGGAGCGCGCCAGCCCATGGTCCGCGCGCTGCCGGCATCGCGGCGGACGAGCCCGGCGCCAGGTGGCACGCAACAGGGCATTGCCAAAGAGCCATGAAGGTGGCCCGGTCCTGCGTGCTGGGACGCCCTCAGCGCCGCCCGGCGCGGGGCCGCTCCGCGCAGGGCGGCAGCGAAGCCAGATGGCAGCAAACGCGACAGCGCCGACATGTGGGCCACACCCCGAGCGCGCGTGGCCGGGCCTGGCGGCGGGGCGCAGCGCGGCCGGGCAGGCCGTGCCTGGGCAGCGACGCGCCGCGCCAAGCCCACAGGGCCCGGAGGCCAGAACACCGCGCCCGCAGGCTCGTCGGCGTGCGCAGGGCGGCCCAGAGGCGGCGGCGCGGCCGAGCGCTGCCTGCTGAAGTCACCGCAGTTTCAGAAGGCGAGCGCGCTGCGCGCAGGCGCTGGGTGGCGCCGAGCGGGGCGGCCTGGAGGCGGCGATCGAGCACTACCACAAGGCGCTCGGCTTGCGGCCAGAAGACACGTTCACGGCCGAAATGCTGACGGCCGCGCTACGCGCTGCGGCCGAGATGGAGGACCCCGCGGCGCTGTAGAGTTTGCGGCCGGTGGACACGTTTACGGCAGAGATGCTGACCGCCGCGCTGCGCGCGGCCGCCGAGATGGAGGATTTTGCTGCGCTGCAGAGCTCGCGCCGTCCAGGCAGCCTGCGGCGCCGCTACGGGCCGCACAACAGACGGTCTCGTGGGCGCTGCGCTCGGCGGCGGCGGGCACGGGTGTTGTGCGCTGCGGCGCTACATGCAGCGGTGTCCAGAGCGATCTCGTTTGCACGTTTGTGGTGCTGGTGCCGCTCCTGGCACCCTCAGCCCTCAACGCAGACGAGCCTGAGAGCCTGCACTGCTTGGCAGCGTGCGCGCTTGCGCCAGTTGACAAGCCTTGGCGCGCGCCTGTCGGCAGGCAGCGCGCGCCGGAACACATGCATGGCATGATCTCAGATGTATGTGCCAGGCAAAAGGCTTCCAGTGCAACATGCGAGCCTGCGAGCGCCAGGCGCTTGGCACATGCGATTGATTTTCCGCACGCCCAGCGCCTGCGCATAGATGCGTCGCATACGCAGCATTTTTTGTGGTATGTGTTGCACTCCCCGTCACACACGATGCCGCCAGCCGATGCGCATTTAAGCAAAGTAGCCCCACAGCCTCTCCTCATGTCAGAACCGGGACACCGCGGATACCCTGTCCGGCACACCCCGGCTACGGCTCGCCGGCGCGCTGCAGGCTCAGCAGCAGGTCCCACGCGGCCATCTTGCGCTGCGCGCGCAGGCGCACCGCGGCCAGCGCGCCTGGCGGCGGCGGCGCAGCCGCGCCGCCCGCGGCCTCCCGCAGCAGCACGCCCGCATGCGCCAGCACAAAGGCCGGCCGCGAGCGCAGCTCCTCGCGCCCCTGCAGGTTCAGGCCGGCTCCATCAGCGCGTGCGCACTGCCCGCGGGCCGCATGAGGCACGTCATGCAGTGCGCACTGCTCGCGTGTGCAATGCGGCAGGTGCAGCGGGCGGGCGCGGCCAGGCAAATGCCAGAGGCTCAGAGCGCTGGGGACCCAGGCACATCCGCGCAGACAGCAGTCGGCCTGCCGACGGCCAACCATGTGCGGCATGCATGTGCACGCCGTACGGCTTGCGGCTCGGATTAAGACCAGGGCATGGAGCAGCGCTGAAGCTCCCAGCCTCAGTGACACCTTGACGCTCTCAACACGACGGCTCGGGGACCACCTCCGCATAGTGCGCGGCCAGCGCGGCGTAGATACAGCCGCCCGGCACGTCAGCGCCGCCTCCGTCCTCGCGCGCCAGGGCCTCGGGGGCCGCATCTTCGGCGAGCCCCGCGGCATCCGCGGCCGCCAGCGCGGCGAGGTCGGCCGCCAGCGGCGCCGCGCCGGGCGCCGCCAGCAGCTCCGCGCAGCGCGCCGCTAGTGCCGCGCGCGCGTACGCCATGCCCGGGTCGCCGTCGTGGGCCGGCGCCCCAGCAGCGGCCCCTGGCTCCCCCGCGCTGGGCCCCGCTGCGCCGGCGTCGCCGCCGCCGGCGGGCGCGCCGGCGGGGATGCGCACGCCGCCCACAGCAGCAAAGCCCGGCCCCGCCTCTGAGTCGGCGCCGCAGTCCTCGCGGCTGCGCGCGGCGCGGCCCTCTGCGGCGCCCCGCGCGCCGCCGTTACCCGCCCCGTCAGAGCTGCCAGCGCCGCGCTCGCTCGCATCGGAGCCGCGCTGGCTGCTGCCGGGGCCATGCGGCGGCCCACCGCCGTCAGCGTCTGCGGCCAGCGTCCGCAGCAGCGCCACTAAGCGCATGTCGGCCCGCCCGCCGACAGCCACCTGGCGGGTCAAAAACAGGGCTCAGCCACACGGCGGGCACGTAGCAGGCGTCGCAGAGAGCTCGTGAGCTCGAGCGGCAGCCCAACACAGACCCTTCATGAACTGATGGGAAGCTGGCACTGCCTGTCTAGCGGTATGTGTCAATGTGTCAATAAGGTTACCCCTGCCGTGCCATGCAATCGTGCGTGCTCTTATTCTGCAGGCAGCGCTGCGCAACGCAGAGACGACGGAGACGTGCAGCCGCGGCGCCACAGGCGCAGGCGGCCGGGCAACGGCTCACGGTCAGCCGCTGCCGGTCCGCCGCAGCGAATGGCTCCTCGTCGGGCGTTGGCGCGGGGTCGCTGCTGCCCGCGCCCTGCGCCAGCGCGGCCGTCGTGGCCGCCGCCATGCGCGCGTCGCGCTGCGGCCCAGGCATGGACAGGCCCTGCGTCGCCGCCCGGGTCAGCCTCCGCCAGGCGTGCAGACGCCCAGACATCTCCTGCCAGATCGTAGGTACACAGGCGCTCGGCAGTGCCTGCAAGCGCTGCAGCAAGCGCGGCCGGCGGTTGACAGCACGGACCCAGCCGACACACGCATGTTTGACAGGTTCCAGCACCAGACCAAGCGCTCCGCACCCTGCTCCCGCTTGGCACCGTTTGCCATTTTGTGGTTTTGTCAGAGCGCTTGCCGCAAGCGGCCCCCAGCGCCTCCCGCGCGCACCGGCGGCGGGCAGGCGGCCACAGCCCACGCGGCCGCCTCGGCTACGCCGCTGAACAGCTCCATGGCAGCCGCGGGGTTGTGCTCGGGCACAAAGCCGTACATGGTCAAGAAGGCCGCATTGCCCTGGCTCGCGTAGGGTATCAGCGCCTCGGAGCCCTCCTCCACCGCACAGGTCGCCGAAAGCACCTGCCGGCGCGCCGGCCGCCCGCGTGCGCGCGTGCAGGCCGCTGCCGAGGGTCCGGCGCGCATGTACTATGGGCAGCAGCCTCTCCTACTCACTGCTTGATCACCTACATCCCTGCTGTACCACTCTGGGGCGCCGTGTCGCGTCCACAGAAGGGCGCCTGCACGCTCGTGTGAGGGGCCAGCGCACCATCTCCCACTGGCCGCACGCGGCCCGCTCGGGCGGCACGATGTCCCACCTGCGCGCAAAATATCTGTCGGGCGCCGCCCGCGCGCCCCAAGCCCGCGCGAGGCGTAGCGGCGTCAGGGCATGTTCCGCCGCCTTATTGCCCAAGAGCGCACGCACAGCTTGTGTGGGCGCAGGGCGCGTGCGCTGCGCGCATTGCGGCGCCGCGCAGCACGCGTCACGCGCGTGGCACGACCAGGCCGAGCAGGACATGCTCGACCCGCGCGCCCCAAGGAGCTCCCTCGGAGGCCACCGTCATGAGATGGATTCCATGCTATGGGGAGGGGGACGGCAAAGCCGGCCAGCCGCACTCCAGGGCACAGGCTCGCGCCGACGCTCGCGGGCATCACCTGACGTTGCTGCCGTCGGCGGCATACTGCAGCGCCGGCACAGACTCCGGCCCCGCGTGGTTCAGCAAGTCGAGCAGCGGCACGAGCATGCGCACGCCGACGCCGCCGCCCGGCGCCGCCGACCCGAACGTGCGCGACAGCACCACCTGCGTAGGGCCATGATAAGGTTGAGCTTAGGGACAGCACCACCCTGCGCAGGGCCTTGAGCGGGGTCGCGAGCGCCACAAGCAGGCAGGGCCGCCTGCAGCAGGGCAAGCTACCAGCAGGAGCAGCGACCCGGCGGCTTGCTGCACTGCAAGGCAGGCGCCTACAGCACCCAGCCCCATGGTTCCGGCCGCACAAAGCGGACGGCGGCGCGCACCGAACAGCGGAGTGGGAGGACGCCCGCGGCTTCCGCCCCATGCAGCTGCCAGCAAGGCGCGCTGTAGCAGGCTCAGAGCAGGACCGACACCGGTGCGCGCGCCATGCAGCAGCCAGTGAGGCGTGCTAGTGTCCTGGAGCCGTGGGCCCGCGCCGAGCGCACCGAGAGCGCCCACGCGAAGCGCGCGCCGTCCGCGCCGCCCAGCGCGTGCGCCGGGTCGGCCACGCCGGCGAACTGCTCCGCCGCGTAACGCCGCACGCGCGCGACGTCGCCGGCCGGCGGCGCGCCCTCCAGCGCCGCCAGCGCCTCGGGCCCCAGCGCGCCGTACACGCTGGGAACGGCCTCCGGCAGGATCTGCGTCATATTGTAGGGTTGGGACAGGGTATAATCAGGCGAGCCGCCCTGTCGTCGAGTCGGCCGCGCGCGCCCTGTCGTCGGGTCGGCCGCGCGCGCCGCTGCCGCGTGGCGCCGAACACCACTGCGAGAGCTCTGTAGCGGCGCGGAGGTAGGCGGCTTGCCCCCGCACTGGGTGCCCGGGGGCGAGCCGGCACTCGCGCTCATGACCAGTCATGCCCAGTCATGCCCTGATCCACACACAAAGCGCACGCATCAGATTCACTAACCGCGCCCGAACGAGGTGCGGACACCGCTTGCTTGGCTTGGCATGCATGGGCGCCGCGCGCGCCCGCAGGTAGGCCGCCCAGGGCGAGGCGGCGCCGGCCGCGCGCTGGCGCAGCAGCCGCGCGGCCAGGCGCGTGGCCCAGTGGCCGCCGCGGCCCAGCAGCGCGTCGGACTCCTCGTCGCCCGCGTGGTCGGTCAGCGCCAGGCGCAGCGGCACGCGCGCCAGCGCCTCGCCCTCCGCCGCATCCTGCGCGCGTGACGCGGTCTTTCCTCGCTTGTGCCCGTTGCGTGCATGCGGACTCTGCAACCCGCCTTGTCGCTTACACATATCAATATATGTGGTAACATCAACATGGAAAGGCCCGCCAGCAGGGCAGGGCCATGCATGCAACGAGACGTTCTGCCCGGCGCTGTGAGCACAGGGCACGTCCCCATGCAAGGCGCGGTCAGGGTTGCAAGCTGGCTTGCAGTCGGCCCTGTCGTGGCTGGACACAACCACATCGTGGCTAGCAAGCGGCGCAGGCCGCTCCGGTGCTGGCAGCCCGCAAGCAGGCTCGGCAGCAGCAGGCCCGCAAGCGCGCCTGCACGAAGAGCAGGCCCCGCTCGCCGCTGTAGCCCTCGTACACGGCGAGCTTGCTGTCCGCAGCGCCCACGCCCGTGCCGCCTGCCCCGCCCCGGGGCCGCACACTGTTCAGGGGACCTGCGCTGCACTGCAGCACACTCCTAGACTGTGTTTCTGCTCTCCGCTTGCGGCGCCAGACCTGCAACGTCGTTTTGCAACAAGCCTTCACTTCGCTGACTTCCTGCAGCGTGGCTCTGGCTTGCAGTGCGGCTCTATGCCTGGTGACAGGACTGGCGGAGGGACGGCCCACCGTTAGCCAGGAGCCACACTAGGAAGTCCTGGAGCGGGCTCAATGCCTGCTCAGAGCGCTCTGCCTGGGCAGCACGCAGCGCCCAGCGCTTGACGGCACGCCCGTGCGCGCGAGCTTGGTGCGTATGTTGACATGCTTGTCTCGGCTGCAACGCATAAAGTTTGCACTGGCACTGCAACCACGCTTTCTGCGGTGTGCAGCGCAACTGGTTGCGCCCGAGCGGTCCCCGCTGCCCCACGAGGCCAGGCATTCTCCAAGGTGCTTTGAGTGCTCCTACAGACAGTCTTTGTTCAGTGCATCATTGAAAGCATGTTAATGATGCTCGTCATGCCATCCAACTCGAGCTGCTGAGGCTTTCTGGCCCCACACAAGGACTATGCAAGCCACAGCCTTCCCCATGAGCTTCTGTGCACGCCACGAGCATGCGGCTGTGCTCAGCTGCTCCCAGCTGGCCCTATCTGTGAGGGCTTCAGACTGAACAGCCCAGTCAGTTGTGGGAAAAGCTTGGCCTGATTGCCGCAGCCACTCCAGAAGGCCCAACGCAAGACCATGCAGGGCGGCGGAGGACGGCGCGCGTTTAGAAAGGCGAGCACGCATCAACATTACGCGCACTCTGTTGCCTGTTGTTGCATAGCTGTCTTGCTGCATGTAGCTGCCGTGTACACAACTGCTTGCTGCAGTAGGCTACCTCCATCATCAAACAGCGTTTGCCAGCGCTCCCTCTCAAACTCCGAGGCCGTGAGCGTGCAGGACTACTCGCTGCTGCGAGACGGCACCGCCTCACGAGACGTCTTCCACGATGTGGAGGGTGGGAAGAAGAGGTCGGCGAGCGCGCTGCGCCTGCTGGGCCTGGCCAAGGCGGAGGCGCTGGTGCGGCCCGCTCGTTGTCCTCTGCGTGAGGCTCACGCTGGACGCCTGCCAATACGCTCTGCTGACGCGGGTGCTCTGAGTTTGTGCCCTTTGAAGGTACTCAGAGCCTTCACGCGCACCCTGTGCTGTTGTAGTGCTGGTGCGGCATGCGCCCGTGGTGAGCTGCGCGAAAGTGGCATGGCAGCCGCAAAACACTGGCACGACTTCAGTGCTATTGTGCCCAACAGGCACGGCGACGCAAAGCAACCTGACGGAGTCAAATATGCGCATGCTGCTTGTCAGCGGTGTAGCTGTTGCGGCGCTGCCGAATCTTAGCGAACAGCTTGAAATCAACGCTGATGCGTGCATAAGCACTGCCTCTTTGTTATGTTTCGCGCTGGTGGGGGCAACATGGAGGCTACATCTTGCTGACGGCAGCCTGGAACCAAGCCTGGGGCCAAACGATTCAGGGCAGATTTTCCATGGAGAGTTGCTAGCCGTCAGGTGTTGCTGAGATGCTGTGTCGCAAGGGCACGCAGTGCCTGCCATGACAGTGGTCATGGCTGGCACTGCTCGTGAGAGGCCGGCGTCCGCGACAGCGCCCAAGCGCACCAACCAGAGACCCTCCGCACGCCCGTGCTAGCGAACAGCCCGGCGCCTGCACAGCAGGGATGGCACTGGCGCAGCCTGGACAGCCGCGCTGAGGAGCGCTGCTGCGCGCGCGCGCGCAGTGCCTGACTGTGGCCACGCTGGCGCTGCTGGTCAGCAGCCTGGCGACGGTCGCGGTGCCCAAGCTGGCGGGCAGCCTGATCGACGTGTGCATCCAGTTCGGGCAGGAGGGCGGCCGCGCGCAGGCCAAGCGCCACCTGGACACGATGCTGTTCCAGATCCTGGGCATCTTGGCGGTCGGCGGCGTCGCGACTGGCGTGCGCAGCTGGCGCGCGCCCCGCCGGCCCTGCGGCTGCGGGGCTGTGCGCGCGCCCCGCCGGCCCTGCGGCTGCGGGGCTGCGCGCGCGCGGCTTGTGTGCTGCGCGCTGCTCCTGCAGAGGAATTTTTGTGCAGTGTTGCGACTCGCGTGTGGAGCTGCTGCGGGATAGCGTGAGTGCGCAGCGCGCCAGCCGCGTCTATGCAGCCTGCCTTCCAGCGTTGCCGCTCGCCAAGGCAAGCTGAAATCCATCGGCTGCCGCGCCGCAGGCTGTTCAACTCGGCGGCCGAGCGCGTGATGTGGCGCCTGCGCAACAGCCTCTTCCGCCGGCTGGTGGACCAGGAGATCGGTGCGCCTGCTGCTCTCCGTCTGCGGACAGCAGGGGGGCCAGATCTGCCTGGGGCGGCTGGCCGTGGTCCCCCGTTTGGGTACTGGCGCGCTTCGCGCCACGCTGCGCGGTCAGCCGTGGTCGGCACTGCCAGGGGCGCGAGTCCGCTGTGCTACATGAAGGTTGGTGCGCTTGCCGCCGCAAGGGCTTGCCGCCGCAAGGGGTCATGGTAGGGGCGCCATCCCGGGCAGGGGCCGGCTGCCTGGGGCGGCAGACGCGCCGGCATGTCCGCCCGGTGCTGAAGACGCCCGCCGCCACCTGGCCAGGCCTGCTGTCACATCGCTGTCGCTGAGCCGCTGCAGCTTGCACGTACGCGCGTGCGACGCCAGGCGCGCAAGCGAGCAGGCATGGATTGCATGCCGTGCCGCGCAAAATCTAGGCCAGCGTAAGAAAGTCCGCCGTGCGCTGACTACCCGCGGTCTCTGCTGGGGCGCGCAGGCTTTTTCGACCGCGTGCGCACCGGCGAGCTCATGAACCGACTGTCAGAGGCGCGGGCCACTGCGCAGGCGATTGCAGGCTGGTGCCGGTGACTGTTTCGGATGACTCTGTCCAGCTTGAGGAGGGGCGCGTCCCGCATGAGAAAGTGCTGGGGAGAGGTCGACAGGAGGCAGCCCAAAGCACTCTCGCCAATATGGTAGGATGAGCAGCGGCGCGCTGCCGTGCAAGCATCCGCGCCTGCGCCTCTGCCGCCGCCGCCGCCGCGCACAGGCTGGCTGAGCGCGCCGGCGCCCCTGTCCCTCGCCCTAATTCTGCATCAACCCTAAACTTCAACCTGCACGCGCTCGGCGCAGGACACGCGGCTGATGAAGAGCGCGGGCACGATTTCGATCTCCATCGCGCTGCGCAGCATCGTGGTGTCCATCTTCGGCGTCGTGCTCATGTTCATGACCAGCCCGCTGCTGTCCGCGCTCACGCTCGCCTGCCTGCCGGCGCGCGCCCGCGCCGGGCGGCCCCGTGGCGGGCGGCGCCGCCATGCGGGGGACGAGACCCGGGCAGGGCTTGCGGGCTGTGCATGTGCACAGTCGCCTGCCTGGTTTTACGGACGGCGTCAGTGAGCGCGTGCCTGGCGACGCTGCCCACTGCGCCTGGCCTGCGCTCTGCTGGCCCCCGGCAGCCCCCCATGCGGGCTCGGCCACAGATAGCAAACACACCGGCAAGCAGCTCGCCTCCGGCGTCGTCGTGCGGGGCTCACCGGCATGTGCTGCGCATGTGCTGCTGGCGTCGTTCCGGGTCTACTCGGGCCTCAATCGCAAGTACATCAGCGAGCAGCTCACCTCCAGCGCGGAGGCGTCGACTGTGGCGGAGGAGACGTTCGGGTCGATACGCACGGTGACCCGCATGCCGCTCTGCCGGGCTGCCGACGCGTCCCCGCCAGGGCCAGCCAGCCTGCCGTTGACCTTGCTGTGGCGGGGGAGCTTGGCAGGTGTCGCATCTCACGCCGCAGAAGCCAGGGGCCAGGTTACCTGTTGGCGCTCCCTGCGCTTGGGGACGGCGCTGCCCTGACCAGCGGCGTCCTGCATGCAGGTGCGCTCGTTTGCGAAGGAGAACGCATCGTGCGACCGGTACGGCGTGTCGCAGATGCAGGTGCTGCGCTGGGGCCTGAAGTCCGCGCACGCCTCCGGTGCGCGGCCCCGCCCGGCGCGCGCGCTCTAGCTCACTAGAAGCACAGGCTGGCTTGCTTCGGAGTGTGCGTGAACGGAGGCGTGCCGCCATGACATTGCCCGTCGCCTTGGCGTGCCCCAGCTGGTGCCCAGCGCTCAGCGGCGCCTGTTGTAAATGCATGCCGCTGCATGTTTTGCGCCGCGCCGTGATGGCGCTAAGTATGACTCCCAGGCTCCCGGCGCATGGCGCTGTGATAGGCTCCAAGCTTGCATGCACTCGCTTTGGTCACACTGCTGCCCCGGCCACATGAGAACGCCAGCACGCCTAGCCAGCATGATGGCTGGCGAGCAAATCTGGGTGCACGTAGCGCTTTCAACGCTTTTGAACAGCCGTGATGCTGGTCCGCTCATGGCTGAACCCCGGCGCCGAGCTGTGCGCCGCGCGCGCCAGGCTTCTTCTTCGGCTTCAACTCCCTGGTGGCCATGGGCTCCATCGTCACCGTGCTCTGGTTCGGCGCACGGCAGGCGCGCGCCCGCCGGCCGACCCCCCGGCGCTCGCCGTCGCTATGACAGGCCGCGCGCACGACACGTCCTCCGGCCCCGCGCAGACTGCCTGCTCCTCGTCTCTGTCAGCGCCGATGCTGGTTGCAGTGTCATCGGCGCGGCGCGCTCAGGGTCCTGGCCGTTCGTCGCCACGCAGCGGGAACCCCATGCACTGCCAGGCACCCGGGAGGATGCGGCGCCCCTTCCGGGGTGCCTTGCTGCACAGCATGGGGCTCCCGCTGCGCCATGGGGGTCCATGGCGCAGACCACCTGTACGACTTGTAACATTGAGGGCGGCGATGGCACAGCACCAGGCGTCGGTGACGACACAGACGCGGAGCAGGCAGGCTGCGCCGGGCCGCGGGACATGTTGTGCTCCATGCCCTGCGTCGTGCCTGCCCTGGCACCGTGGCGCCGCCTTGCCAGCCCTGCGCGGTCCTCACCTAGGTAACTGCGCAGGCGTCTCTGGCCAGCACCACATCTGTCAGCCATGGTCTCCTGCACCCCCCCCCCCACCCCTGCACGGCATGCATGGGAAGGCCCGGCGAAGCGCCGCAATGCAGAAGGCTATGCCTCCTTACCTCTCCCCGGCATAATCTGGTCCCAAGGGGGAAAACGCGTGTAAGATAGAAGGTACGATTCGCGCTGCGGTGGGCGGCGGTCGCGTGCCACAACCCTCGCGTCCCCCAACACGACCAGCGTTCAGCACGTCTGCATCTGATGCGCGGGGCGCGCGCGTGCAGGTGGTGGACGCGTACCTGAGCGCGGGCGACCTGAGCACGTTCATCATTTACGCGCTATACGTGGGCGCCAACGTGGGCGCGCTGGCCGGCGTCATCTCCAACCTCATCCAGGCGCGCGCGCGCCGCGCGGGCTCGCTCGCCCGCCACCACCGAGCACAGCACCTACATATAACAGATAAAAGATACTTGATACTATGGGTGCTGCTGCTACCACCAAATGTGTGTGTTGCTGCCGACAGGTATGTGCAGTTCAATGCAGTGTGCTGCCTGAGAGGCACAGGTGCTATTAGTTTGCGAGGGCGGGTTATGCTGCCTAGCTGGTGCGCCTACAAAGGAGCATGGCTCCTGGCTGAATAGAGCGTGAGAGGGCTGCAATGGCACGTCTGCCGAGCCCATCCATCAACGGCCGTCACGGTGGTGACGGGCTGTCACATGATCGATCGGCCTGCGCCCGGCGCTGCCCCCCATCACGCGCAACGCCTCTCAAGAGCATGCTGCGTGCAAAGGGCTTGCGTGATCACACACGGCGTGCAGTGCCGTCTGGAAATGGGCGCTCCGCCTGATGCCCGGAGGACCGCGCGCGCGGCCGCAGGCGGTGGGCGCGAGCGAGCGCGTGTTCGAGCTGCTGGACCGCACGCCGCAGCTGGCGGAGCCGGGCACCATGGAGCCGATGGGCGCGCCCGAGGGCGGCGACATCGACCTACAAAACGTCACGTGCGCGCGCGCTTATGTTTATCGTTGAGTCAATACGTATGCATGCGTTACAAGAGGGGCGTGCATACCTCGCTGGAGGGCCGTTCGCGGCCACGCAGATGTTTACAAAATCAGGGAGCGTGTGTCTGGGGCGAGCGAGTAGCTCTCGTCCATCTTGTGCATCTTGTGCACAGACCATTGGTAGTGTGTCTGGCAGCCTCTGCTAGCCCGCCGGCTCGCTCTGCTGAGCGTCTGCTGAGCTTCAGGGTCGCGTCTACTACATCTGTGACCGGCCTCAGGCGAGCCCCGAGGGGGCGCAGATCCGCGCTCATCGCGCCGCGAATGCGACCGCGCTGGCACCCACCCTAGCTGGGCGTGACCCCCGCCTCGCATGCAGGCCTCAGGCGGGACCCTGTGGCGCAGGTTCGCGTACCCGTCGCGCCCGGACGTCACCGTGCTGCGCGGCCTGCACGTGCCGCCCGGGCGCAAGGTGGCGCTGGTGGGGCCGTCCGGCGGCGGCAAGTCCACCATCGTCAACCTCATCCAGCGCTTTTACGACCCGCAGGTTGGGCCTCAGTTCAAGGGGCTCCGTTTGCTTTACCGAGCGCTGGCTAGCCCTGTTATCTGCAGCAACGCCAGCCGCTCATACGCCGGGGCTTTCAAGCAGACGTGTGAGGCATGTGTTTGGCTGGCACAACAGCAGTGCACCTTGCTGCTTGCAGGCAGAGCGGCTGCATGTCCTCAAGCGGGAGCCAGCTGAAATGCTCAAAAGGGCGCAGCGTGGCGTGCGCCCTGGCAGCATGACTTTATATATGCACACTTGCCCTGCGGGCGCCGAGAGCGGCGGCGTGTTCTGGTCATCAGCCTGCTGGGTACCCCACACGGCGCAGCACCAGTGCGCCGCGACGACGGGCGCGCGCGCGCGCAGAGCGGCGGCGTGTTCCTGGACGGCTGCCCGCTGCCGGCCGTGCAGCATGAGTTCCTGCACAAGCAGGTCTCCATCGTCAGCCAGGAGCCCATCCTGTTCGCGGAGAGCATCCTGTACAACATCGCGTTCGGGGCACGCGCCCCCCCCACACCATCCTTTCAAGGCGCATGGAGCTGTTTGCGGTGCAGTCACGCGGAGCTCGTGCAGCTGGAGGTCTCGCAACAGGCGGCGGTCTGTGCTGCGACTGCCAGCGGGAGGCGCGCCGGGGGCGGCGTGGGGCGCCGGACGCCGGGCGGCGGCCCGCAGAGCCTGGCGAGCGCGGCGCCGGCGCACGCCGTGCGCAGGCGCAGCGCTCTGCAAGCCGCTGCTCTGTGGACGAGCTGGGCGGCGCCCGCGCTGAGCGGCGCGCGCGCCGGGCCGCAGGTGAGCAAGCCGCACTCGATACCGCTGGCGCGCGTGGAGGAGGCCGCCAAGCTGGCCAACGCGCACGACTTCATCCAGTCCTTCCCGCAGGGCTACCACACGCAGGTGCGCCGCGCGCGCCCTGCCCCGCGCGCGCCCGCCGGTCGGCCCATCGCGTGGCTTGCCCAGAGGTGCTGGATGTCGTGCTGGCTGACCATGGTACATGACACATGACCATGTTTGAACGGACAAAACTGGTACACCATGCGCAAGGGAACAGACAGGTGAGGAAACGCTAAGCTATGGCTGCATAGCGCCCGCTGGCCGGGTCGCACGCGCGCACGGCATGCTGGTGCGCGCTGTGCGCGCTGAGGACACGCTGTGCTGCGGCAGGTGGGGGAGCGGGGGGTCCGGCTGTCGGGCGGGCAGGTGCGGCGGCCCTTCTCGTCTGCTCTACACCACAACACCCTGTTTGATCCCAGTCTCTGGCAGTGGTGGTGCCTGCAGCCACCGACGCATTTGCCTGTCGTCTGCAAGCAGCACTGCAGGCTGCAGCCCCCTGTGCCTGTGCATGTCGTCGCCTGGTCGTGAGCGTGCCGCGCCAGAGCGCCCTGGCCAGCAGTGCCTTGCGTGCGCGGTGAGCGCCCCGGCTGGCATGCCCGGGCGGCGGGCGGCGTGCGCGGAGCCTGAGCAGGGCCGGCGGTGACTGCCTCGATGCAGTGGTGAGCGTGTCGGGCCGCCGCGCGCGCAGAAGCAGCGCGTGGCCATCGCGCGCGCGATCCTGACAAAGCCGCGCGTGCTGCTGCTGGATGAGGCACGCCCCCGCTTCTACTCGTCGCGTTTTTTACGCAAGCGCCGACGTGCCCCTGCGTGTCTCACTAGCATGCCGGGTGCTGAGCGAGCATACTCTGTCACGATGAACGGGGCTGTGTGTGCTGCTGGGCACAGAGTAAAGAGATGAGCACGGTTTCAAGAATTTGAGGCTGGCGGCCTGCTGAGCGTTAGTTGATGAAAAGATAGCTGTCAAGTAGCTTGCCAGAGCTGGTGTGTGTAGTGGTCGGCTGGCTGCCAACGCCGCTGCAAGCGAAGAACGAGCTGCTGGGCATCCGGAGGCGCCGCGCCGCTGTGGGCGCTGGCGCTCTGAGATCGCCCACCGCTTTGAGGGCGCCCGGCCGCTTGGAGGGCTGGCGGGCAGCGGCGTGCCGACAGGGCGGCGCGCGCCCCGGGCCGGCAGGCCACGAGTGCGCTGGATGCGGAGAGCGAGTCGCTGGTGCAGGAGGCGCTGGACCGCGTGGCGGTCGGCCGCACGGTCATCGTCATCGCGCACCGCCTGTCCACCGTGCAGTCGGCCGCCGAGGTGGCCGTTGTGGACGGCGGCGCCATCGCCGAGCGCGGCACGCACGACGAGCTGCTCGCGGCCGGTGCGCGCGCGCCGCCGGCCAGGTTTAGGGTAGGATGTGATAGGGTATATCTAGTATATTCTAACCCTATACCCCTGCGCGCCGGGGCTGGCGCCGCTCTGCCGCGGCGTGCGCGCATGGCGCGCGCGGTTGCCCCACGGCCCGCGTTGCGCCGCAGGCGGCGTGTACGCGCAGCTGGTGCGGCGTCAGCTGCAGCCGGGCGGCGCGGCGCCGGGCGGCGGCGAGCCGGCGGTGCCGCCGGGGCCGTTTGCGGCAGCGGCGCTCGACCCTTCGAGCCCCGCGAGCCCCGAGGACCAGCTGCTCGCCAGCTTTGGCGACGCGGCGGCCGCGGCCGGCGAGGACGGCAGCGCGGTGGTCGCCGACGCGCAGGCGCGCGCCCTGATAATCTGTGTAAAAGATAGAGCAGGGTTGCAACCCCTTTGCTGGTGGTATGGTGCATGGGCCCTGCAAGTGCTTGTGAAGGCTGGTACGATCAGACGTTGCGAGGGCAGTACATGCAAAGCCGCAAAGCTCCCTTCCATGAGCTACCGAGGACTGGATCTGCGCAGCAGGTGCTGCGGGGAAGCTGAGAGCGGCATGTGCGCGCGCGCAGGCGCTCATGCGGCTGCTGCGGCGGCAGTCCACGCGCGGCCTGGTGGACGACCTGCTCGGCGACACGGTCGGCCTG
>JAABUO010005301.1_pt1 | contig 15032 bp, 12 predicted proteins | sample 5559291 | NCBI WGS metagenome assembly JAABUO01 (sample SAMN10711878, study PRJNA513372) | rock metagenome | isolation source: Antarctica rocks | place: Antarctica: Victoria Land, Finger Mt sud
AGCCGGACGGCAGCCGCACCTGGTCGGACAACCTCGGCACGGCGCCGCTCCTCATGCACGCCGTGGCGGACATCGGGCAGAGCGCCGCGCGTGCGCACCGCTGGCCGCTCCTGCCTGGTGTGCTGATCGCGATCCGCGTGCCGCGTTGCAGCACCCTCGCGCAGCGTCCCACAGGCTCCTGCCGGCCCGCCTCCGGGAGCGCACGACTGGCCGCGCTGGTCCCTCCCGAGCGTCTGTACTGGGGCGGCTGCGCATGCGATGCCAGGCGGGTTGCCTGTGCGTGCGCTGCTCCTATGTGGCATAGAGCGGCTGCTAACGCGGGCTGCATGCGCGCGCGCCGCGCAGTGGTGTTTGCTGACCCAGAGAAGTACGCCGGCCAGACGATTCCGGTCGTGCGCGAGGCCATCAGCTGGACGCAGGTCGCTGACATCCTGACCGAGGTCACCGGCACCAAAGTCAGGCGCGGTCGTCCTGCCGCCGGACGGCGCGACGCTCCCAGTGTGTTGTGGTAGAGGTTGAGAGGCATGGTAGCAGGTTGGTGTGCCGCGTCGTGGCGCATGAGCAGCGCGCAAGAGCAGTAGTGCAGCCAGGCACTGCTGCATGATGCAGGAGCGCAGCCAGGCGTTGCTGCATGCCGGCGTCGGCCACCTAGACACAATGCTCGTGGCACGGCTGCAGCACATGGGACCCTGGCGCATGTTGGCCGCACACCCGTGAAAGCAGCTGGACCCTGCATTGGCGGCACCAGCCCTGGGTCAAGCGGCTGCGCTCAGCACAGCACATGCGCGCAGGTATGCGCAGATCTCCGACGAGCAGTACGCTGGCATGCCCTTCCCGGCCGCGGGTGCGCACCCCGTGCCTCCTTCCGGGTAGTGCCCCGCCGACACTGTGCTACAGACAGTGCGCGCCGTGTGTCGGCTCGCTTGCGCGTGTAGTTACGCAGGCACGCCGCTCGTGCCGACTGCGCGCCGCAGACCGAGCGCAGCGGGCTCCATGCACGAGCCTGTTTGCCGCAGATGTGCCGGCCAGGGGTGCGCTGCGGGAGTCGTGCGACGTGTGCACAAGCAGCACAGCTGCCAGAGCCCCTCCTGCGCGGCCCGCAAGGCTGGCGGCGCGAGGCTGTGCGCCGGGGCGGCAGAGGACCTGGCGGCCATGTTCCGGTACTACCGGGAGGCCCGTACGACGTACAGCGAGCTGCGCGACCCCAAGCGCGCCATCTGCCAGGGCCCCACCTTCCGGGAGTGGGCGACTGCCAACCGCGACGCGCTCACTGCCAAGGTGAGCCAGTGAGCCGGCGCTGCTGGCCGGCGAGGCCTTGCGCGCTCGTGCGCCGGCTGTCTGCGTGTGGGCCGGAGCGGGTGTTGTGTGGATGTCTGGGCTGTATGTGGCTGCCTAACTGTGGTTGTTGTGAGTGTGTGTCATGCATGCATATCAGTCAAAGTTGCTTGTGCACCACGAAGCACCGTGTCGCGCTTGGACGATGTGTGCGTTTGTAACTTTGTGCGCCGGCGGTGACCCAATGAAATCAGCAAGCTGAAGAGTTCAGTCCAGTGTACCATTATGAAAGAAAACGTCCCGCCCTTGTTCAGAGCATGCCCATGACGCGGAGGCACGCAGTATTGCTACTTTCTCTTATCATATCAAGACAAGAGCGATGCACTGCGTGCACTGCAAGTATTCGCACATGGCTACGCCCAGTGCTGCACATCTCAGCCTGGAGGCGGCCTGTTTGTGAAACCAGGCACCCTTCTGGCACCGGCTCGCTGCGAGAAGAGTGCTGTTGTGATGACTGAAAGCTGCTGCAATAATATCCCACTCTCGGACCTTCGCTAGCAGCTGCTCACATGCCAAACGTCATGCCCCCACTTCCATCTGCCTGGGCGGGGCGGGGAGCGACTGAGGGTGCGGAGCGAACAGCACACGTGCTGTGCGCACTGGGGCGCCGGCGCGCACGGGCTGTGGGCGCCTGAGAGCAGATAGCATGCCGCCGCCTGTGCCCTCTGCGTTCCTATGGGCGACAGGGCAGGACACCTCACGCCATGGGGCTGCGCACCCCGGTGATTGGCTGGAGCGCCCGCATTCCAGTGGCGCAGTGGCGCTCACGGCCGCGCAGCGCTCGTCAGACCGCAGCTCAGGCGGCAATGCAGGCAGCATGAGCGGCGAGCATGAGCAGTGCAGCACCACTGTACTTCAGGTATTGCTACCGCAGGATGCCCGCGAGCACAGTACGCATGCGTCACACTCGTCGGCGGCCCCGCGAGAGGGCGCCCTGAGTGGCCATGGCCAGCTGCGGGACGCGCGCTCGTCCGCAGCATCGGCGAAGCTCTCTGCGGGCGGGGAGCGCGCCGCGCTGCTGGCCTCGCGCCCTGACGACTCATGCTGCGGGAAGCCCGAGCCGGCGCGGCGCGCCCGCGCGAGCAAGGCGGGCAGCGGCGACGCCGGCGCGTTTCGCTGGACGCAGCTGTGGCCGGTGCGGCTGTGTGCGGACTGCGCCAGGCGCGGACACCTGTCACGCCGGCCTGCGTCACAAGGTTGTGGTGTCGTTATGTCAAGTTTTCAGGATGGGTGGTGCATGGCGGATGCTCCTTGCGTCGCGGGTGACGCAGCTCCGTTTGGCAGTGAGGCGCTCATTCGCACTGCTATGGAGTCTGTCTGTCACCCAGGACAGCCCGCTCGCAGTCATAGTGGGTGTGGAGCCTGCTTGCGCACAACTCGCTCAGCGACTGCACAGCCGTGGACCGGCGGTGCCAGCCGAGCGTTTGACATGCTGCAGGGGCTTGTGGGCGCGGGGCGCGCTGATCATGGTGGTGTCCACGCTCATCAGCACCACCTCGGCGCTGTGCGTCAAGCTCATCGGGGACCGGGTGCCGCTATTTGAGATCGTGGTGCGCGCTCGCTGTCCGCATGCCGGACATACGCAGCCATCATGCCGTTGCACCGCGGTGCGCGGTCGCTCGGCTTGTGGACACCTGTGCGCGGACCTCCGCAGCGCCAGGGCTTGTGGCATGTTGACCCATTCACAGGGCCACGGCCTTCGCTCTGCGCTCGACACACGAGAGGCGCACACCCGCTTGGCAGCACGCAGCCCAATGGGTGTCGCCTGAAAGTGCCACGGGCGCGCGCGCAGCTCTGCAGGTCGCTCGTCAGTGCGCTGCTGTGCTGGTTCTGCGCGCGGCTGCAGCGCGTGACGAGCGTGTTTGGGCCAGTTCGGTGGTGGCCAGCGTATGCAGGCGCGCGCGGCGCGCCTGGCCCCGGGGTCACTATGTGTGCCACGCTCTGGCATGAGTGTCAGGCCTGTGTGCAGGGTGTGCCTCCCGCCGCTGCAGGCTTTTGTTAAGCGCAGGGGATGGTGCTCCGCTCACAGCCACGTCGACGCTGCGCGCAGTGCGCGGCGTGCCCGGTGCGGCGTCCATGGCTCTGTACTATGAAGCGATCGCGACGATGTCGCTGTCCGACGCGGTGCGCCACTGAGCCACCCGCAGCGAGTGTGCTGGCCGACGCAGGGCTGCCTTAGTGGCCCGCTGCTTCCTGTGCAGTACTTCTCATCCAACACCCATGGCAGAGCCAAGGGTTGGCGCAGGGGCAGGTTTGCTGCACCAGAGGGGAGTGCGGCCTTGTGTCGCGCTGCATGCACTGCCATGGGTGGAAGCGGCGGTTGGTGTGCACGCTGCAGCTGCGCCGCGGGCATGCATCAGCTGCAGACGGGCCGCGGCCGCGCGCAGATGACACTGCTGTACTCCAACCCGGCGCTGTGCGCCGTCAATCGCGTGGGTCATTGGCACGGAGGCCGTGACGGCCGTGGGCGTCGCGGGCGTGGCGGCCACCGTGGCGGGCGCTGTCTTCATCGCGCAGCCGCCAATATTGTTCGGCCAGGCCGCATGGGACGAGACGCGCATGCTGGGTGCGTCGTTGGGGCGCCTCGCTGCCTGGGCGTACGTGGTGTGGGAGCTGTGACGCAGCGGGTGGATGCCAGGCGTGGCGGTGCCTGGAGGGCCTGGCGTGCTGGGCTGAGTCGGTTACCTTTCTCTCGGTGATGCAGGCCGGACGCGCGCCCGGCTTGTCTGCGTGTCTGACGCGCACGCGTGCACGCTTGCAGGCTCCATGTCTGGCATACTGGCGGCGGTGCTGGCCGCCGTGGCGTTCACGGCCATGAAATTTGTGCCGAAGACCGAGCCCACGGTGGTGCTGGCGATGTCGTACCACACGTCAGCGGTCGCGATGTCCGCCGTGCCGCTGGCCGTGCGCCCCGTCCCCGCGCTGCAGGGGCATGCGTGTGAGCACGGTGGCCTGGTGGCACGATTGTCTCGCCATTACACATGTGCCCTGATGGATGACACAGCGCGGCGTGTCTGCTACCTGCCTCGAGTGAGTGCGATTGCGCTGTGCGCTTGTGTTCTCGGCAACAAATGAACGCTTCTGGGAGGTCTACGGGCGCTGCGTGGGCGCGGTGCCGCGCGCGAGGCCTGCGCGCGCGCGCCGCAGCTGGGCGTGCCGGACTGGCCGGTGTGGCCGAGCGGGCGCGAGCTGGGGCTGCTGGCGGGCGTGGCCGTCAGCTCGTTCCTGGGGCAGTACACGCTCAGCCGCTCCTTCCAGCCGCTCGCGGCCTCGCATGCGTCGGCCGTGAACACGCTCCAGGCGCGCTGCGCACCTGCCGGGCGATTTTTTTGGGGAAAGCTTGCATGTCTCAAAAGTGCACACCCTGCATGCGTGAGCCCAGCACAGTGTGGGCGGACATGGCGAGGCTTTAGGGCTGACCTGTTCAAGCTCGACTTCGGGCGTGCGCTGTGTTATGTATGGGCATGGCTTCCCAGCCGTACTTGATGGGCGTGCTTGGTGAGCAGGTGCTTTGGGGCCACCTGTACGGCGTCCTGCTCCTGAGCGAGCACGAGACGGTGTTTGCGGCGGGCGGCTCGGCGCTGATCGCGACCGGCGTCCTCAGCCTCAGCCTCCGCCCCAGCTCGACGCAGGAGGCTGCTGCTGCGCACGACGCGGGCGCCGCGCAGCCCCCGAGCGCGGCCCAGGCCGCGGCAGGCGGGGCGGCTGGCACGGCGGCGGCGGGCGCCGCGGCGACGGCAGACACAGAGGGCGCGCCGGGGCTCGTCGAGCCCCGGGCGGAGCTGAGGCCGCAGGCGCAGTGGGCGCTGGTGCGCTGGAGCAGGAGGCTATGCGGCTGGGCGGGGGGCCGCGCCGGCCCCACGGCTCGCCCTCGTGACCAGGGCGAGGCAGAGGGCCTGGTGGCGCGGGCTGCGGAGGCGCCCGCCGCATGGCAGGGCGCGGAGTGGCCGCGCGGACGGGGGCCGCTGGAGGGGCAGTGGGCGGGCGTGGCGGAGGGCGAGAGCGCCAGGCACACAGTTTTGCTTGTGCCCCCGGACAGGTAGGCCGTGTGAGGCCGCGCTGATCTGACAGCATGGGTGCAGCGGCGCCCAAACACGGCAGAGCAGTGCCGTTAAGGAGAGCCGGCTGATGCCGTGCCTCTTGTCAATTGCTTGCGGTAGGGCAGCTTTCCTGCTTCCCTTTTTCTATTCTTTGAATCTTGCTCGTGCACTCTGGCGTATTCAGCGAGTTTTTGCATGCATGCGGCAGCAGTCCTGTCAACCACGCTTGCTGGGTGCTGCGGCGGCCCCAGAATAGACTTTTAGTGTTTTTGAAATTGAGGGCCTGGCTATGCCAGAGCGGGCTTGCGTTTCTGGCAGCGCACGCGAAGTGCCCATTTGTGCAGGTGCACATGCACGCTGCTTGTGCCACCCTTTGATTCTGCCTGGTGCAGAGGCCGGTGGCAGTGCCTGGGTGTGGGGCGTAGTCAAGGCGCGCTTGCGTGCGCCACCTCGGGCGGCGGCGCGTGGGCGGGCGGCCGCCGCGCTCCTCAGTCTGGGCGCGGTGCGCCTTTGAGTGGGATCAGCATAGCCTGAGGTTGCTGCGCCGTGCATGCGCTGTGCAAAATGCCGGCATGCAAGCTGCCTCTGCTGGCCAACATCATCCTGAGTGTAGTGTCGGACCTGTCAGCGGCCTGCAACCACCAGCTGCTGTGCATACCCTTGGGCTGAGACAGGCTCTTGTGCCTGACGAGTAATATGTGTGCCTGACAGGTGAAGAGATGGTGGTTTCCTGAATGTAGCGCTGTCCATGTTGCTCTTGATTTTGTGAGCAGTCTCTTGCTGCTGCCTCCGCCCACCGTCATCAACAGAGGCTGAGCTTGTCCATGCCACGACCAAGCGGCCCTGTGGCAAACTTGGTGCGGTCACAGTGCACGTCGCAGCGCAACAATCCACACAATGAGCCACAGCCTCGCGCTCGCCGCCGGATGGCGTCCTGGCTTGGACGAGGCGCGCGCCCGTGGCGTGGCATGGAAAAGCGCCACAGCGCGCCCCAGGGCCGCTCGTTGTCTCCCATAGCTGATCAGTCAGGGGCGCCTAGACTGCTAAATAGCCTCCCTGTTACGCCGCCGCTGGAGTCAAGGCCGGTGCTGGTCGCCGGTGCGCGGTCGGCGGTCGAGGCGCCTTGCAGGCGCTCAGGGGTTGACGCACTTGCCGCACATCTTGCGGAGGCAGGGTGCTCCACTGTACTGGTGCCAGTCGCCGTAGACAACTTCGCAGCACAACTGCTGGTTGCTGGGGCCTGCACGGGCCGCACCGCTCTCAGCCTCCCAACACGCGGACGGACCAACGCACCCTCCGCAAGGTGGCCTTGACAGACAGTCAAGCGGCAGGCACGACCTGGCTCGCCTTGCGCTACGCAGAGTAGGGCAGACCTTGGTCCTGAGCAAGAAAGCATGACAACAACACAGCGTCAACCGTGAGTGACTGCGCAGCCCGTGCCAATGCTGCACTGGTGGCAGGCTCCTGCGTGAGGACTTTGGCCTGCACCAACTCAGGACGTGCGGGAGCGCACAGGATGTTTGGTGTTCGGCCAAGTAAAATAAAGCTGCTTCTTCTGGGTTCTGCGCTTGAGCCTGAGCAAGAGCGCGGGCGGCAGGTCTGGCAGCCTGGGTCACGTGGTCGCCATGCCGGGCACCAGCGACGTGGCAGAGGCCCCCGTCGCACAACAGCTTGCGCCCTGCGTGCCAGCGCAGGGCGCTGATCCGTCAATGCAAGCACGCAGCTGACACAGAGCACGTGGCGCATGCGTTCCCGGGGTGCGGCGTGGCAGGCGACGGCACACGGTGGCACAGCGATCAGGCACGCCAGGCGCACCTCTGAGGGCGGGCCCCACGCTCGCAGCGTGGCCGACGTGCAGGGTCACCAGGACGAGCGCGAGCAGGGGCAGCACAGAGGCAGCCATGGTCACAGAAAGCAAGCGGCGGCTGCGTGCAAAGTTAAGTAAAGGTCACTGGCTAATGTCTCTGCTGGAAATGGGGACATCTTCTGGGGCCGCGCAGGTAGGCAGCAGGGAGCACCCTAGGCCAGGTATTTAGAGCAGGTGGGTGCAATTGCACCTGGCTTCTTTGCTGGAACGATGCATTCCCCATGCAATATATAGGGTATAGTGCACCTCGTGCAGCAGATCGCAATCTCTGGGTGCCGCGTCAAGAGTCGCAGTGTCGAGTGCAGTCAGTGTTGATGTCAATGTCTTGCGCCCACCTGGCTTGGGACCAAAAACGCGGCACCGGCATGGCAGATCGCTAGTACGCGCCCCCGAAACGGCATGGCTGCCTACTATACAGTTTTCAGACAAGCGGCTGGTGGCAGATGGGTCGAGGCACAGGCTAAATAGGCCGCAAGTAGACGCCAACACGTAGCACGGAGCCGATGGTCCGGGGGTGCAAATTTGATGAGTCTGAGCTGTAGCAGGCAACTGTAAGGAGTGCGGGGGCGGCGCTGGCTGGGCCGCTGGTGCCTGGCGGCGTCAATGCTGTGCGCATAAGCTGGCTGCTGGCGTGCACTCCCGTGCCTTTGGTGGACTTCCCTTCTTGCACAGGGTATACCTGCACCAGTTGGGACACAGGACCGCTGCAGCAGCTTGGTAGAGTACATATTTTAAACGCGCGCAACCCCTGACCTGTACAGGTCTGCCTTTCTGCCTCACACACTTGCACAATGTGCAGCCACCAAAGTAGGTGTGCGCTCTGCAGGGCAGTGTACTTTGCCAGGGAGCTGTCCGCAGCACGCCCAGGCCACATCCAGCGCCAGCGGCTTGAGCCGACACTCTAGCGCGCCCAGCGCTCCAGCAAGGTCCCTCGCGGGCGCCTGTGCAAGGCTGCAGACGTCACACACCATGCCAGAGCAGGTATGCTGCTGTTATCAAGAAAAGCTCCTGTTGTGTCAACGATATGGGGCGCATTGCACGCGCGGAGACAGAGCCTGTCCCGCAAACCAGGCAGGCGCCTTCACGCCACGCAAGGTGACATGCTGCGCTCCTGCGCACTGGCACCCATTTTGTAGCTGCAAGGGAGGCAGTCACCTGCTCCACGCTGCGCTCCGGCGTGCACGCAGCAGCGCGCGGGGCGTGCGCGACAGGCGACCACCGCTGTCAGGCACGCGCTTGCAGGCGCTGGCACGCGCCCCTGTGGCCCGCGCGCCAGACCGCCTTGTGGCACGCGGTCGAGCAGAAGCGCGCGGTGCTGCAGCCGGAGCACAGCTGCGTCCGCAGGCCCGCCTCCGACGCGCCGGCCAGGTTGCCGCACCTGCGCGTGCATGCGCGCTGGTCACTCTTCAACGTGCGCGCGAGCGGGCGGCGCAGGCGGCGGGCGCGGCGCGCACCCCGACCACCAGCAGCCCATGGGGTGCAGCGCGGGCGTGGCCAGGCGCAGGTCGTCCAGGCTGGCCTGCGGCGGGGCATCGGCTGCGACGCCCGGCGCGACCTCGGCCTCAAAGCACACGATGGCGGCCGCCATGGCGGCCAGCCGGCGCTGCGAAGCAGTGCTGCTTGGCTCTGTCAGCGCTGGCACGTCCAGCTGCAGGGCAGCCTGCCGCGCGGCGCCCGCGGAGCTCAGTGAGACAGCGCCTGCCTGCGCGAGGGTGGGCAGGCGAGCTGCGGGGCGCGCGCACACCACCGCCGGCGAGTGGCCCTTGGCGGCGCGCAGCACGCCGTCCATGCGGCACGCTGCGAGCGCCGCCCTGAGCTCGCGCTCGCGCTCGGGCGCGGCGCACGCGTCCACAGAGCGCCGCGCCAGGCGCAGGGCTGCGCCCAGCGCCCCGGCGCGCACGAGCGCCGCGGCCAGCGCGCGCGACGCGCCGCACAGGCTCGCGAGCCCGCCCAGTGCCGCCGCCAGCCGCGCCTCCGCCGCCAGGGCCGGGGCGTCGCACGGACTGCCTTCAAGCGGGCAGCCTTTGCCGTCGTCGCCGACCGCTCCGCTGGGCAAGGCCTCAGCTTCGCAGGGGCGCGCCGCGCCATCGCCGCCATCTGCGCCCAGCATGCAGGCGCACGTGGGGCGCTTGTCGTCACAGCCAGGCACGCTCGCGCGCCCACTGCAAGCCCTCGGCAAGCGCCGCGTACAGCCATCGCAGGCGCGCCCGGGGCCGCATGCATCTGCACGTGTTTGGCTGCGAGCGTGCACGCATGCGCCGCACGCGCAGGAGGCAGCAACACACGCGGTCACCTGACAGCGCCCCAGCCCACTGGCAGGACTCAGGGAGGCGCGCACAGCGTTCGGCCAGCGTGCGTAGCGCCTGCACGACAAAGGGCGCCAGGCCCGCGCACGCCGACACGAGCGCCCTGCACTCGCCGGGGCTGTCGCCCGCCACGAGCCGGCCGCAGGCGCCCTGCGCGCTCGCACGGGCATGCACGCGCTCGGTCCTGGCGGCCCGCGCCGCGGCGCAACTGGTGCCCTCAGCGGCGGTGCGCGGGCCGCGCGCGCACCACCACCTCTGCCAAAAAATCCGACACCGGGTCGTCGCTGCTTGGCGCGCTATGGCTCGGGGGCGCCAGCGCGCGCACGCGCTCCGGCGGCAGGAGCAGCAGGGGCAGCAGGTGCGCGGCCGCGCACGGCAGCAGCTCCGCCGGCAGGGCGTCCGCCCGCAAAGCCGCCCCCGGGCGCAGCAGGCGTGCGACGGAGGTCGTGAGCGCATCCTGCGCCGCGCGGCGCGCGGCCGCTCACGGGCAGGCGCCAGCGCCCCTCACATGCACATCGTCGCGCCTCCGGCTGCCACACAGCGGCTGCGGCGCTGCAGCAGGCGGCGCGGCGCACCCAGAGCCCTGCGCGCCAGGCGGCGCCCGGCGCGTGCGCGGTCGCGAGCAGCTTGGCCAGCGTCGCGAGCAGCGCCTTTGCGGCCGGCGCGACGGCTGCGCCGGGGCCCGCCGCCAGCAGCACCGCCACTGCGTGCTGCACCGTTTGCACGCCGGCGGCCGCGCCGAGGCTCAGGGGCTGCCACGCCTGCATGCGCAGCGCTGCCACAGCCATGCAGCGACGCGCGGGGACGCCGTGCGCAGCCGCACGGCGCAGCACAGTCTTGGCACAGCTGTCGGGGCTCAGCGACAGGGCGACGCCGGGAGCGCGCCTGGGCCGCACACTCGGCGGCGCCGGGCCCCGCTGAGACGCCCGGAGCGTCCGGCGCGCGCCTCAGCGCGGCCTCCACCGCCGCCAGGGCGGTCGGCAGCAGGCCCTCACGCAGCTCGGCGTCGCCGCGAACCACCCCTTCGTCGACCTGCGCGCGCGACAGACGGCGCTGCGAAGGCTGCACGATGAGGGCCGCTCCAGCCGCGCAGCGTGCTCTTCACGACGCTGCCACTGCGGACTACGGCGCTGTCTGTCAAAGCGGCACATGCACCGCTGCAGCCTTGCGGCCAAACCGGCGGCATATGGCGCGCTCTTCATGCATGCATGCGCGGCCCCAGCCGAGGCCGCACCAGGTGCGACAAGGGCATCCTGCAGCGCACGAGGTCCTCGAACGTTGCCAGCAGCATATCCGGGACGGCGCTGCCCAGCGCCGCGTCGGCGTGCGCGCTCGGCTCGCGCGCTCCCTGCGCCACAGCGCGTGCCGTCACGCGTACGGCCTTCACCGGGACAGGCTCGCAGCCTCGCGCCGACTGCCCGCGCCTCTGCTGCTGGGCATCGCACAGGCCGCGCGGCCCTGATGTCAGCTCGCAACAAAGTCGTGGCCCAGCGAGCCAAGCCCAGCCGAGGCACCGTGGCGCTGCAAGTCAGAATCGGCCTGCCCATGCATGCATGACCGCTCGGCATGCAGGCTGGCGGCCAGCACGGTGAACGGCCCCGCTGAGCCAGCCGCCAGCACCAGCATCCGCCGGGCACTGCGCCCCGCCCGTGCGAGCCGGCGCCCCTCGACCGCGCACCGGTCCGGCGATGCGCTGCGAGGTCCAGTGCAGCATGGTGTACAGGTGGCGCAGGCCGCGCGCTCGTTGCTCGCCGGGCACGCGCTTGCACAGCTCCTTGGAGCTCAGCATGCCGCCCAGCGCTCCGGCGCACGCGCACGCGAGCTCGTTCGGGACCCGCCGCGGGCCTGCGGCGGAGCAATGCTGCCCTGAGCTGCGCCGGTCACGCTGAGGCGCCGCACGGCGTTGGCGGCCGTGCCCCCGGCAGACCAGGGCTGGCACTGTTTGCAAGAGCGCGGGAGCCCGGCCCTGTTGTGCACCGCGCGAGCAGCGCGGGGAGGGGGTGGTGTGCGGCGCGCACCGCGCTCCCACAGCTGCAGGCAGCGCAGCAGCAGCGGGACTACGCGGTCGCCCAGCAGCGCCTGCAGGCGCTGCTCCACCTCCGGGTCGAGCCGGCGCGCGCCGGCCTGGAGCGTGTCAGAGTGCGCCTGGATTGCGCAGCGTACGTGCTGGGTCACCATGCAGACGCTGATGTCGGCTCCGCTGGAACCGCCTGCGGGCAGTGCGCACGGTCGCGAGCGCTCGCGCCCTTGCAGCAGCTCAGCGCTCTGCGTGCGCAACACGTCGAGCGCGCACCGCAGCCCCCGTGCAGCCCCTGCTCCAGGACGCTGATGAGCAGGTCGCCCGCGGGCGCGCTGCAGAATGCCTCCAGGAACGCGGCGCACGCGGCCACGCCGGGCACCACGCTGAACAGCAGCCGCGCCGCGAGCAGGTGCTGCGGCGGCCCAGGCCGCGGTCTGCCGCACGCTCAGCGCGGGGGCTGCACGCAAGCGGGGGCGTGCGCACCTCGCAGGAGGCGAACATGACGCTCTTGCGGCGGTCTCCAAGGACTGCCAACTCGGGCGGTAATGGCGATGAGGGAGGCGGCGGGAGCGCCGGGGCGACGCTCAGCCACGCGAGCACCGCGCAGATGCCCGAATGGTACTGCGCCAGGACCGCAGACGGGGCCGCGGCCGCCCCGCCCAGCGCCTCCGCCCCATCGGCCATGCACCACTTGAACACCGCCTGCGCGGCGCGGCGCCGGCTGGGCGGCAGCCTGCGCAGGACGGGTTTGCCGCAGGCGAGCAGGCGGCGCCACACCTGCTCCAGTGCGGGTGCGCATGTAGCGAGCATGGCGCGGGCGGTGACGTTGTCCGGGCTGCTCGCCGCCAGCTCTGCCCACGCCGTGGCCACGCTCGCAGCCAGGCCATACACGTCGCACCCCGCGTACCTGCGGCCGCGTGAGGCCAAGCTGAAGAGCGCGAGCGCGGCCGCGTCGGCGGCACGCAGCCTGCAGACGGGGGCGCGTGCGTAGCGCACACTCACCCAACGGCGGCCTCGCGGATGGCCGTGCGGCGCTCGGGGCCGTCCTTCACGAAGAAGGGGCAGCTGAGCAAGGTGCAGAGCGCATGCACAGTGCGCACCAGCACCACCGCGAGCTGCGGCCCCACGCCCTGCTCCAGCCCGGCAGGCAGGGAGCACCACTCGACACGACAAACTATGCTCGCCAACATAGCGACGACTTTCGCGCCGGCGCCCCTGTACAGGAGCCTGGCTTCGTCCAGAGTCAGGCCGCTCTCCTTGGCCACAGTGGCCACAGCCAAGACGAGCTCGCTAACTAGAGGCATCAGCAGCTTCTGCACATCAGCGTGCACCAGGTCGGCAAAGTGCACGGGGCACGTGGCCGCGGCTGCCAGCGCCGGGGCCCCCGCCTCGAGCGCCCCGACCTGCGCAGCTGCCCTGGCCGCCAGGTCTGCCAGGGCAGACATCCCGGGCCTGCCGCGGCGCGGATGCAGGCTCTGTTTTTGCTGGGGGTCCTGCTCAGACAGACTAGCTTGATGGCACACTCACGGGGTGGAACGCTGGGTGGCTATTAACATATGTTGAGGCGTCAGGACACTCCCTCGCTTGAGCCCTGCGTGGTGTGGCGGCAGTCCCCTGTTGAGACTGGCCGCCTGAGGAGCCTGAGCCTGGCTGACCAAGGCCTCCACCTTGTGCACCGTACTCGCCGCTTTCTCAGCACCGGGCGGCCTTGTACGTTCCCTGCGTTGCGTGCTACCCCCCTTAGCACCGCACACAACAGCACGGGATGTTTGCATATGAGTCCAGCGATGATGGAGCAGCTGGGCCTCCAGATCTGCGCCTGGACCAGCTCCCGGCAGAGGTGCGTGCTGAGGAGCTTGCGCCCTGCCTGTCAACGCAGGGCAGCTGCGCAGGGGCCTCGCCGCGCCTCCAACGCGCGCTGCTCGGCCGCTGCAGGTCCTGCAGGCAATTGCGATTCACCTCAACAGGCACTCCAGCACATTGCCCCCAGAAGCTCTCTCCCTTCAGCTGGTTTGCAGGTGCGCACCGCATCTGCCGTACAGTGAAAGATGCAGTGTGGAGCACGCAGCAGCTGTGCGCTCACCGCAAGCGACAGGCCGTTCAAGCAGGCGCTCGAGCAGCCGTTCTGGAGCGCGCTGGAAGGGGGCCTGCGAATCAGGCTGTGGCAGGCGCTTGGACGGCCCGGCGCGCCCCCGCCTCGCTCCCTTGACCTCAGGGATCTTCTGTGTGCAACAGGGCACGCGAGCAGGGCGCACCGTAGTGCTTGCACCACACCTATATGTTGACAAGGCGCGTCAACTTGTGTCAACAGTCGCGTCGAAGCAGGCCCCGTTTGGTGCACGCACTGTCTCAATCCCTGGCTGGCGCAGGCACGCCCGAGGAAGCGGGCGCACGGCGGTGGCTCCGGGCGCATGGCGGCGCTGTCAAGTGCGTTCACGGCTGGACCCACATTCTGGGAAATATAGCGGAGGCGGAGAGCCCCGGACGCGACCTGGATGGCGGGCGGGTGACGACCTTGCTGGCCAGCCTGCCTGCGCTGACGTCCTTCCGCTTGACCGTGCTTGCCGACCCAGACCGCTGCCGTTCTGCAGCAGCCGTCCGGGCCTTATTGGCCGGGGCCGCGCGCGCGATAGGCCGCTGCTCGGGCCTGCAGCAGCTGCGTCTGCATGCCGACCTGCTCGGCAGGGAGTCGGGCCAGCTCCCAGAGGCGCTGGCGCGGGAGCTGGCCAGGGCGCACGTGCTGGAAGAGGTTGACCTGGATTTTGGGGCCCCCCGGGCCTGCCGCAGGCCGGCCACTTTCAGCCTCGCACACCTGGTGGCAGGCTTGACGAGCCTGTCGCGGCTGCGCACGCTGTGTCTGGCGGCTGACAATGTGGGCATGGAGGCCACGCTGCCCGCCTGCGTGTCGTGCCTGGCGCAGCTGACCTCCCTGACGCTCGGCATGTCTCACGGCCTGCGCTGCGCGCCCGGCTGGGCGCGCCTGCCGGCGCTTGAGCGCCTGGCGTTTGTGTACTGCGCTTTTGCGGGCGACGGCGAGGCGGCGCTGCCGGGCATGGACGCGCTGGTGGCCCTGACCAGCCTCAGCGTGAAAGAGTGCCCCAGCCTGCGGGCGCTCCCCGCGTCGCTGTGGCGGCTGTCGCAGCTGTGCAGCATCGTCCACCAGACCAGCCGGTGGGCCCTGGCGGACGTGCCGCGCAGCGAGCGGCCGGGCGCGGGCCTGCCCTCGAGTGGCGCGCCCTGCTTTGCATCTTTGAGCAGTCTCAGCCTGGTGGGGCAGAACCTGCTGCTGTTTCCGCCGGGCATCCTGGCCGCAACCCGCCTGACGTATCTCGACTTGTCGCACAGCTGCTTTGAGCAGCTGCCCGAGCGCGTGAGCGCGCTCACCGCACTCGAGGAGCTGCGCCTCGGGCGCAGTTCTGCGGCTGAACTGGAGATTGGTGGCGCCCTCGACGCCCGCGCCCTGG
>JAABUO010005303.1_pt1 | contig 15029 bp, 17 predicted proteins | sample 5559291 | NCBI WGS metagenome assembly JAABUO01 (sample SAMN10711878, study PRJNA513372) | rock metagenome | isolation source: Antarctica rocks | place: Antarctica: Victoria Land, Finger Mt sud
CGCCAAAACTAATGGATATCTTCTTCGTCGGACTCGACATGCTGTTATCGCCGCTGCTACGCCGCCGTAGCCCAATCCGTCGCTTCCTCGTACTCCCCACCAGATCATCATCGTCCTCCAATTTGCGCTTCTCACTCACCACCTCCTCATACGGAAGTGGGCCCTCTTCCTCCGCAATGGGGGAAAGTTCGGGTGCGGAAGAAGACCTCTGCATGCCTCGTAATGCTGCCGCCTCCTCGTCAATGTATGCCACCAGCGGCTTCTCGGCAGAAGTTGGCTCCTCTCCACCAAAGTACACGTCTTCCTCCACATCCTCTCGCTTTGCGTCCGACCATCGACCCACGCCATTCACGGTCGCGCCCCCCTCTGAATCCTGCGGATGCACGTGCTTGTCGAGGTTCCCTTTATGCTTCTCCACAATCTCGGCAAAGGTATCGACATATCTGACGTTTGCCAACGCCTCGCTGTATTTGTCCACCAGATGATGAATGATTGACTTCATGTTTTCCTGCTAGTTAGTCACACGTCAGCGCAATATCTTGCCTTGGAAATATACTGAAAGAACTCCAAGCACGCAGAGTTGATGAGATTGTTTTTGCAATGCGTGCTATTCATCAATGAAAGAATCGTCCCAAATAAATTGAACTTTATCAGATGCCGCGTGTAGAACTCGTCATTCAGGCCCACACATGTACGAAAGAACCGCAGCGCAGCAAGCTGCAGGAACTTCTCAGAGCTGTGTAGCAGCCATGCAATTTTGGTACTCAGATTGGAAGTCAAGACAAAGTACTTGCTGCGGAAGCTGTGCATTCGTGTGAAATAGCAAACAAGTTCACAAAGATGAGAGAAGAGGGCATTCTCCCTTCGCGAAAGGTTTATCACAGAATCTGGATCGTCGAGGGAGCTGAGCGGTTTTAGTAAGTCTTGGACGTGCTCATCGTAGAAATAGGCGAGAAACTTGTCGGCTTCTGGATCTTCTTGGCGTTGACGAAGTACAGCTTCAGAGTTCCTGCAATATGTCTCCGTCACTGGCCCAGCAAGAGGATCCAACATGACTCGCAGTGTTTCGGTAATTTGTCCTTTGAGCCCAAAGTCTTCATCCTGATGAATGAGGTCGGTAAGAACTTTGAGCAACTGAGGCGCTTCTGGGTCGTCGTTGTGTATTCGTAGTATTCTTGCTCTCACCAAAGTAGGATCATTATCCACAATTGCCGTAAGAATATCTGTAGCAGCAAGACGGATAGCGGGTGTCTCGTGCTTAAGAGCAAAATTGAAAACGTCAAAGAGGCCGTGATTAAGGAGTGCGTTGTAAGGGGCAAGGCGTGCAGAGGGTTGGAGTTGTTTGACAGTGGCACAATACTGCGCAAAGAAATAGGTTGCATCAATCTTCCATTTCTCGTCGTCAGTGTTGAAAATGTCAAAGACGGTATTGAGATAGTCGGAATTCTGTTGCAAATATTGTATGATGTCGATTTGATTAAAGAGGATAAGAGAGTGCAGTAAGCCGTAAGTTGCATCATCGATGAATCGTGCGAGTACAACGTCTTTAAAGTACTGCAGACGAAAAGTTTGATGCACTTTGCGACGAGTCTCGGCGTTATCTATGGGAACAATTTGCCGGAAGCGCACTGCGTCGGACAGGTATTCCCGGTGATTTGCTTTATGGTTTGGAAAATCGGGATCGTCTGTATTTAGCACACATACATTGCAATCATACATTCAAGGATACCAGCAAAGCCCAGGACAATTTCGTCCCGCATAGCATATTCAAATATAGACTGGTCATTCAGCAGAACTAAGTCAGCGAGGATATAGAGAAATGTACTAAAAAGCTTGACAATGTTGCATAAGCGATGCAGGTCTACTAGATTACGACCTTCCTCTGCAGAGTCGAGCAGCGGAACCAGTCGGACGAGATAATCCTGTTATCAGCGGACACTCCTAGTGGAAGTCACCCACCTCATGTAAAACGAATTTTGCAAGAGATTCTCGCCCACCTACAGACAAACTTGCCTCACGAACAATTGTCTCGATCTGATGTAAGTTCTCCAGGCTGGGAATGGGTAGGGTGACGGGGGTTAGAATAAGGACCAGGTTTTCATTCTCGTCCGACAGGACTTCATCAGAGCCGTTAACGGGGGTCAGATGATTCTGAACTTGTAGCAAAAAGTCCCAAATCTCTCGACACCCTTCTGCTTCTTGAAACGAGAGAGCCATGTCCACGCCAGTAGACCCCGTCCAGACGATTAACGTCTCTTGCTGCTTCTGGTATTCATCCTCTTTATTTATCCTTGACCGAAGCAAGATGGTACTGTTGTCCTCCTCGCTCTTGACAGTCAGGAATCCATTTCCATGCTCCTGTGGTATCTCGCGACGCTTCCGCGCCCTCTCAATTCGCCCAGTGCAGTATCCAGTGCCTCTGTCGACCCACCGCTCCTCGCAAAGCTCATATACTTTGACCCTGCGAGCCCCTTCCGGTGCTGCCAGAAATGACATACTACCGCGGAGGCGCTTCCTCTGATGTCACCACCAAATTGCCGCTAAATTGAAACACGTGACGCGCAGGGTTGAATGAATGTTTCACGGAATACAACGAGGACGGAGAGGGGAACTAGGACTTTGTATCTATTGGAGTTTGCATATTCATCTTCTTTAAGCGCTCTCTCAACCCCTTGGCCACGTTGAAGACCCCATTTGTGCTGGCTCCACAGACAGCACAGCTGGTAACTTTGTGATACCGCTGTATAGCACAGCTCTCACAAAAGTAATGGTTACACTTTGTAACGATGGGCGACCTGTAGGACTCCCTGCAAATATAGCATGCAAAAGGTATGTCATCTTCCTTCTCTTTAGCCTTATCCGACTCTTTCGCTACAGGCTGGTTGCCATGACCCCCTGCCTTTCTCTGTACCTCTTCCCACTCTCTGTCAATTTGCCACCCGGCCTTGTAATCACTTCGATCATGGAGGAATATGCAGCTGTCTCCAAACCCGCAATAACCGGTCTGTTTATAATCTTTACACACGTCAGGCTGGTAGTCTATAACCGTGACACTGCGTATATTTGTTGGCGCTCGCACTGGGCCTGCACGTTTCTTGATGTATGCCGACTCATGCTGAGGTGCATACAATTTGTACCCTTTCTGTCCGCGGTATACACTGTCAGACGCATCTCCCTGCACAGCAGCCACTTCCAACTTCTTCTCCAAATCATTTAGGCTGCTCACCTTTGTTGCATCGTCGTTCTGTGTCAGCGCCTTTGATGGATTTGACTTGTACTCCACCCCGACGTCGATGCCGTGACGCTTACGCTTCACGCCCACGACGGCTGTGCGAACGTCTGCGCTGGAGATAGACGAATCGCTCGTACCTCCAGAGTCTTTGTCTTCGACAACCGGCTTCTTGCGGATACTAGCATTCTTCTTGCGACTCTTAAACATCAGCTTTCGTGTCCACGTGAGATGAGATCAAATAAAATCGCAATTTCACAATGTGACAAAAATGTATTGCCGAAACCAAACTTAGGTCAGTGTAATAGGTTTGTAGTTATTGGAATCTAGTACATGTATTTTAGACTCATTTTATCTCAAACCGATGGTTGCTGTTTACTCATCTCCAAATCTGGCATACCAACGCTTTTTGAAGCACATCACGAAAGGCAAGTCTCCCTAAGGAATCTTCGCCCCGTCATCAACACTGCAGAGGCGAAGTCTGGATTTAAAAGACCGCTTCCAACCGACATGGGCGACTCTATTGTGCATTTAAGGGCAAGTCCTATCAACGTTCATGTCGATAATAAGACCTTCAGCGATAACCCCCAAAAGTGCGCAGCTCAGATCCAGAAGATACTGCAAAACATGCGAGAATTGGGCTTCAAACTAAATTTGAACCAGCAAGAGTCTCTCCAGAAAGAGATTGCAAACCACAGCGATACTAAAGAGCAAAAAGTGAGTTCGTCACTGACAGCGCAGCTTCGCGGAGTTCAAGGCGAGCTATCCTATCTCATGGAAGAAGGTAAGCGCTACAATATTAGCTCAGACACATCCAATTTTTTAGACAAAGAGAATCAAGACGAGTGTAGTGTTCTCTCAGCTAATGGGTTGCTGTCACCAAAGAAACCATTCCAGAAGCCGAGGCGACCAACGAGGGTGCGTGCTGAAGATACCGCAAACGCTGTACAGACATCACAGTCATTATTGGAAGAATGCCAACGGCAGCATGAGCTGATTGTCGAGAAGGATGAAAAAATAAAATCCGCTTCTACAGCAAAAGATTCTCTGGAAGCTGAGATTCAGCTACTCCAAATCAGGATTCGAGACACCAATGATCTGGAGGGTGAGAGTTGCATAGGCGACACTAATTTGCAGGCCGCTACAAGGAGGAGAACTGGAATCTAGAATTAGATGCTCAAAATCTCCGTAGCGAGTTATCTCAAGTACAAGATTTACTACAGAAATCCATTCTTGATCGCAACAGTAATAAGAAAGTGTTGAAAGACCTTCAAGAAAGTGAAGAGAATCTCAAAAATAATGAATCCGAGTTGCAAAGCGAGCTACAACGGATTAAGCAGAAACTAGATGTAGAAAAGGCATCATTACGATTCGAAATTGAGAGCCTTCAAGCGGAGAATGAGAAAGCAACAAGTAAAATTGACGCTTTAGCATCTGAGCTACAGGAAGAAAAGGTGGCCAACTCGCGACCTGTAGCTTCTGGTCTGCAACCCCTTTCAGACATCCCAGAACACGACACTGAGCTTAACCCAGTCACTCCAGAGAATTCCCCACCTCAATCACCAATTAAAGGCACGCCGTCTCGTCATGGTCATCTAGAGACCGAGACCATGAGAGCCTCTCTTTCTCATGCTCAAAGACACATTGCAAATCTTAAGTCTACCGTTCAACGACAAAGAGTCGAAAGCCGTGATCTCAAGCGACGATTAGCAGAATCTGAGGACAAAGAGGACTGGATTACCGAAAATCGCTCATCTCAAAAATCTACCAAGGTTGGCAAGCGGAAGACAAATGCACATGCAAAGAAAAATAGCCGAGACATAATGCGTACCGATAGACGTCCACGAAGTGAGATCGAATCGGTAGAAAGTGAAGCTTCTGATTGGGAGGGAGACAATTTCCAAACTGCCGGCGAGACAGAAGGTTTTGAAACGGCCCGGGAAACAGATGTGTTTGAGACCGCCAATGACCTGACTGCAACGGAGCCGGAGAATACAGGCAATGAGACCGAGTACTACAAAACAGGCGAAGAATCTTTGATGACAGACAGCTCCGACGACACGGAAACTGAGGCAAACGCAGTAAGAAATCGGGCCATTCAATTGCTTGAAAATGACTCGGATGAATACGACTCAGAAATGGCTCACGTTCAAAGTGAAATGAATGAGAGATTATTAAGCCGGAATGTTTTTGGCATGAGACCAACTTCAATGGTAATGAATGTCGCTCCTAAATCGTTGTATGAAGAGATCAAAATGGTTACAAAGGAGCCATCTGAGGTAGAAACGGTGAAAATGTGTGACGTGGGCGTCATGACTAGTTTGATCGAAGCGCATATTGAGACAAGGGATACAGGAATGATGACAGAAAGTATAGTCAGAACCATTTCTGTCAAATCTTCTGTCAGCTCGTTTGCATCAGAAGTGGACGAGAGATTTCACCTGAAGCAGTCTCTTTTAGCGCCATACACAGGCACCATGGACCCTCCGCTTGTTCGTGCAGTCACACAGACCATGATTGGAGAATACCTTTGGAAATACACAAGGAATCCGGGCCGGTCGAGTCTGTCAGAAAACCGTCACAGACGCTTCTTTTGGCTGCACCCTTACACTCGAACTCTCTACTGGAGCGTAGTGGATCCTTCCACACCCGGACAAAGCGACACTAAAGCTCGAAGTGGTATGCATTTTACTTGCTTGCAGACTAATATAGTTTCCATAAAAACCATGACTGTTGTAGAGGACAGGAACATCTCACCGCCTGGTCTTCACCAACTTAGCCTCATTATAGACACACCCACACGATCCCTCAAAATAACCGCCCCGACAGGTCAACGGCACGAGATGTGGACTAAGGTATTTAAACATGTAAGATCTTTCAAACTTACAATAGTCTCTGAAACATTTATTGACCAGAGAGGAGCCAGTTTCCAAGAATCCGACAATGTCCAGAGTTGCAGACCGAACGATGCAGAGATCGAAAACGAGAGAAACCATGGCTGAGAATGTATTGTATCAGACACATCACAACGCTCGAAGCCATGCCACCTTTGGAAGCCAAGCAACTGGATTCCATAACGATCAGACTTTTGGTATGGAGAATGTTCGATCGTGCTGTAATGGTTTGTTGCTCTTCCCATAGAGACACTAACCTTTAGGCAAGCACGATGTATCCACCCTACCAAGAACAGTCCAAAGACGAGTCAGTAAGCAAAGTCGTTTTGCATCATGAGCAGCTTTTTGTCATACCATCTTTTTGTTCCATAATCCTGACAGAATAAATGATATTTTTTTATGCAGCGCTACCGCCCTGGAGGACGCCAAGAAAATAGATCGTGAGCCTCTGGAGTATCCCAAAGCAAACCACCTGTCCGTTTGTTGTCATCGTCCACGGGAGCTCGTGTGTTTCCCGAGGCAACCTCGTGCAGATCGAAATCTGAGGCGTAGTCTGCCTCATCCCAAGCCTGAACTTCCGCTAACGAATTGCCGATTGTTGTGTTGACCGGTATCGACGGTGCTATGGTAGTGCAAGAACCTATCAAGTCAACAGCACTTAGCGATATCAATATCGGCTGTATTTTTTCCTTTCCTTTGACAAGTGGCCCACGGTTTGGAACTAGGCTTTGGAGGACTGCATTGCGCCTCCCATGAAGACTTTGCTTTTTCCTTTCCAAAGTTGGAGGTTCTAGATATTCAGGTTGGCTTGACTGTAATGTATGTTGGACGTGGAATCCATGAGTAGGCCAGCTTTCTCCAAGAACCACCTTTGTAGGAGGTTCGTGATCGTCGCTGATGCAGATGCCTTCCTTGGACGTCAGGTGAGGTTTCGAGGTTTGATCGTATCTATGGGTGGGTTTCGTTGCACATTTCCCTTTTACTGGCTCCTCCGCATCATGTCTTGCGAAGGAAGTTTGGTGTGCGTTAGTTTCTAGAGTTTGGTGGGTTGGTTTACGCTTTGGATGACTCTTCGTCCGGCAAAGTCGCTCTGGAATGAGTGGTTTAGCAGGGGTCTTCTTTCGAACGACCCGAGATAACTCCTGCAGCGTCTCTTTTTCGAATTCTTCAATGCTGACGAGCACGCTGTCAAACTCGATCTCCTCTCCAACCTCCAAGAAACCGCGGCTGATGAACAACTGATCGACGAGGTTCTTGGAATCATCGTAAAGCATGGCTTTGCTGTTGAATCTATGAAAGCGTAGTTGGCCATCTTGCCAGTACTTGACTTTCTGCAGTTTGCGATTGGTCCAGAGGACTCTGTAGATGCCAATAGATGACGTGCCGGACTCATTCATTCGTGTACATTTTCCATGATCAAGGTCAACGACTAGTTACGGAAACATGCATCGCGAATGAGCTCTCACTGGCGTTTGGAGGGAACACGAACGAAGCTCAGCGACGATGCCAGGTCTCTCTGCCAATCTCAACCTGGATCTGTGCATTGAGCGGCTGCTGAGGAAGGAGCTATTGGCGGAGTCGGTGGTGGAAGCAATCTGCGCCAAAGCAAAGGAGCTACTGATCAAAGAGAGCAATGTCATACACATCAAAGCGCCCGTCACCGTGATCGGCGATATCCATGGCCAATTTTTCGACTTGAAGGAGATCTTCCGCATCGGTGGCAATTGCCCAGACACCAATTACCTCTTTCTGGGAGACTACGTCGATCGCGGTCTCTTCAGCGTGGAGACCATCTCCCTGCTCGTTTGCTTGAAACTGAGGTACCCGCTCCGTGTGAATCTGATTCGAGGGAACCACGAGTCGCGGGGCGTGACCCAGTCCTATGGTTTCTACACGGAATGCCAACGCAAATATGGAAATGCGAATGTCTGGCGCTTCTTTACAGACATGTTTGATTTCCTGACTCTCTCTGTGGTCATTGACGACAAGATTTTTTGTGTTCATGGGGGCCTGTCACCCTCGATTCATTCTATAGACCAGATCAAAGTTATTGACCGCTTTCGAGAGATCCCCCATGAGGGACCGATGGCAGATTTGGTATGGTCCGACCCGGATCCTGAAAGGGACGAGTTTTCGCTATCGCCAAGGTAATTGGAGCAGAGCCCACTTTTGCTAACATGAAGGGGAGCAGGATACCAATTTGGAGCCCAAGTGGTGCAGAAATTCCTGGATGTGAACTCCATGTCCCACATCCTACGTGCACATCAACTGTGTCAGGAGGGATATCAAGTGCTGTACAATGATCGCCTATCTACAGTGTGGTCGGCTCCCAACTACTGCTACAGGTGCGCCAATCTGGCCTCCATACTCGAAATCAACGAGAGCGGGGAGCGATATTTCAACGTCTTTGATGCGGCTCCGGAGAACGAGGAACATAGGGATCAGCAAAACATCATTGCCTCACCAATCGAATACTTTTTATAATACACTTCCGGCCTTTCCTCCGGTTCTATGATTCAGCATTACTCAAGATATCTAAAATTGCCCATGAACAGGGCTTTCTGTGGTAGCCGGCCTGCTAGCGGCATGAGGATTTTTGCCTTGGATCTCGCATCGTCAATATCCGATCTAGAGTCAGTGGGAATACTGCTACAACGTACATATGGATGAACCCCATGACACTTGCTTCTTGCAGAGACTCCGGAAGCTCGTCAATATTGACATGCGAGACAGCTAGGATCATGTTTTGCAAGATAGATGACGGCTCGACTTTTATCATCTGGGTGGGAGAAAGGCCTTCTTCAAACCCAATGGGAAGAGCTGACGCATGCGCCAGAGAATTCTCCCCGATTCTGTACACAGTTAATTGAGAAAAATCGACAGTAACATTGTGAGGGCTCAGTACTCTGCGAAATTCGCCGTAAAAGTACTGCCGGATAGATAATTGCTGCAACGCAGCGACGAATGCAGGGTCTTTCTCCACACAGCCACCTGATTTGGGAACTTTAATGACTCTGACTTTCTGTTTGCCGTCATGTTTCCGCACCATGTCGCTGTAGAGCCTTTCATTCCCGAGGACAACGAGCAACGTTACTCCGAAATCTGCAATGATATTCTGCACCAGTTCGTAGCCGCTTGTGCGGTCCATGAGCCCAGCTGTGTCAATGATGCACCCAGAAGTGTTTGCATCTCGATCGCCAGCCATGCAAGCGGTCACGGTGAGAGCCGCACGCGCGACCAGCTTGGAGTAGAATGCAAAATTATCCATTACGGAAGCGCTCCCGTAGTAATAGACAATCGGATTACTGGAGGGGATACCAGATGGCCCGCTCGCCATGCTCGACCCAAACCCCAGCTCTGCATCCATCATGCCGGAGAAGGTAGTCGCGCTGATGGTGCCAGGCAGGCTGAGAAGACCCTGTACATTAGCCCAAAACATGATGCCCATCTTGCCTCTTTCGGGTCCAGATTCACCACCATCGGGGTGCGTCCTTGCTTCACGGCATAAGAGGTCAGGATCTTGGTCAATGATGTTTTGCCTGCATGCTCTGGCCCAAGAATCAAAGCTCTGGGTCCTACGCCGTCTGCAGACGCACACTCGATGCGCTCCTTTTCCAAAGCAAAGTGTAGATTGGCGTACACATGCATGGGCGTCTCATTCGCAACATATTCGCTGCTTGGAGCACCTTGGATCTCCAATGCACACCCGGTCCAAGTGAAGATGGCAGACTTTTGCGAGGAGAAGCTATAGACCGGTCCCACCACCATTTCCACGCCAAAAACCTCGGCTGTACCGGAGGTTAGCTTGACCTTGACACTGCTGTCGACTTCGACTTCGAAGCGCCATTCCGACTCCTTGGGCAATTGAACGGTTGTCGCCTCGCTCTCGTTCTCATTGGACATCCACACAACGAACAGAGCAGGCGCTGTACCAAGTCTTTACGTCGATTCAACAATCCGACACCATGAGCACTGTCTACGTAGACTGCACGAGGAGACTTGGGAAGAGCATTGCTGGTGACACGGAAGACTCGATGATTAAAAAGTCATGAATTCAAGCTCAACAGTCTGACTTCATCGTGATGGACTACCTCTTCTACGTGAATGAGAGTCTTCCATGGTGTCACTTGGATTGCTCATCCCCGGTCTGATTACAGCAGGAAATAAAATTCATTAATCTAGCGTAAAAGCTGTCTATCTCTCTCTTGTTTTACTTCTCTTGGATGCGTCTGCTTGCTGCGTTCTCCATATGTGTCACATCCGTGGGGGTACTCTTCGCTCATCCTGTGCGTTTGCTTATACTTGCTCCACATACTCAGGCTCCTGAGCATCTCGCATGTTGGCCGGAGGCTCGATGCTGGGCACAAACTCCAAGGCTCCATAACCGACTCCAATGACCATCAAGATGCCTCCAGCAATGATTCGCAAGACGCTCCCGCTCAGCATGATGCTGCCCACAAATATATAGAAGATTCCGCGGCCAATGAAGGAGAACAAAAATGACGCATACCGCGAGACTTGCTCAGGGATCCGAAATTCGAGGAGTGCAGTGGCCAGGCCGAAGAGGATCACGTAGACCCCGATAATCACAGACTGAAAGGTAATCGGGAAGAATTGACTTACTGCACGGTCAGCTTGTAATGCCACGAAAACCTACTCCCGCCGAGAACCATGACTATGCCGGCAGCCAGATTGACGTAGCGAAAGATGTCTGTAAAGTCCATCCTGATGAGTTGTTATTTTGCGGAGAAAGGACAGTTGGTAGCGAGGGTCACGAAAACCACAGATAGAACGAGGATATCACACGAAACATGTGCAATGAAGTATATACAAGAGGCAGCCAGAGTTCGGTGGGGAAGGTTGAAGAACTTGGAGAGAGGCGATGGTAAGGTGGGCTAGTTGTAGTACATTTCCAGGGACATGCCGTTGTGGATCTCATAGTCGCTCAGGGTGACATGATCCTTGAACGAGTTGTACCACTTCTTGAGCACGATCTTCTCCGGCGCCGTGCCAATCTGCGCTGCTAGGAGCTTTTTGAAATCGCCGACCGTGTCGTCGGGGCTGCACTTGACCCGAATCTTCTTGCCCAGGCGGTCATTGCAGATTACTTCAATCAGTGCAGCAGATGGCATGGCGGCAGCGGGCATCTGGGCAGCCACCGGCTTGGTAGCTACCTTGCCCCCTCTATGGTCGTCAGCCCGCTGTCCCAAGGGGTGGGAATTTGCACTCGGCTTCATCGTGCCATATCGATGCCCTTGCCGTTGTTCACTATACTTTTCGCCATTCCTAGTCTTCTCTCTCTGCCCCTCCGAACGACCGCTTGCTCGCTTGTCATGGTGAGATTCATGCGTTGGCAGATGGGTGTCATTTCGATGCAGCGTCCTTGTGGGAGATCTGGACCTTGACCGAGCAGGCCGCTCAGCTTCATCCTTTTCCCTCCTGCTCTTTTGGTGACTGACTGGATGGGCTGGGGGGCTTACTTTCGAACTCTGCTGGCCTCCTTTCCATCGCAACGAGGACATGAGTTGGTGGACTGTTCACAACCTCTGCACCAGATGAATTCACGTATATTAGGAGAGGGAACAATACGAGCAAAACAAGTAGCGTATTAGAGTGACACCCTCATGAGTACAAAGGTCTGTGGCCTGTTGCCCTGTCCCAATTTCCAGCAGCTACTTGTAAACACTCACTCGTCTTCCCACAACACACACCAATGCCAGCTGCCTACCCCGACTTCTCCAAGTCTGCCAACGACCTCCTCACCAAGGACTTCTACCATGTCAGCCAGACCGCCCTCGAGTTCAAGACGCGGGCGCCCAATGGCGTGCAATTTGTAGTGTCGGGCAAGTCAGACCATAAGGGCGACATCGGCGGCAAACTGGAGGCAAAGTACGCCGACAAGCAGTCCGGGCTGAATCTCACGCAGTCCTGGCTGCACAGCAACTCGCTCGACTCCAAGGTGGAGCTGGACAATGCACTGGCACAGGGACTCAAGGCCGAGGTGACGACGCGCTTCAACCCGGCCTCCGCCAAGAAGGCGGCCGAGGCTGGACTGCTATACACGCAGCCGAGCTTCATGGCGCGCGCTTACCTCGATCTGCTACGCGGGCCGGCCTTTCGCGGAAACCTGTCTGTGGGCCAGCAGGGCTTTATGGCAGGCGGCGAGGTCAAGTACGACGTGGTGGACGGGCGCATCACCGGTTACTCAGCCGCAGTGGGCTATTCTATTCCAGAGTACACAGCCACCATCACCTCGGACCAGAACCTGAGCGTCTTCTCGGCCGCCTACCATCACCGCGTCAACGCGCAGGTTGAGGCGGCCGCCAAGGCTGTGTGGGATAGTAATAGCACCGACAACACGGTGGCGTTGGAGCTGGCTACCAAGTACGCCATTGACCGCGACACCTTCACCAAGGTTCGTGCACGTCTGCCAATGCTGACTGCTAGTTGAAAGTCAACAATGCTGGTATTGCCGCGCTGGCCTACTCGCAGACCCTCCGGCCAGGCGTCAAGCTCGGGCTAGGGTTCTCTGTCGACACACAGCGCCTCAACGAGTCTGCACACAAGGTGGGTGCCCCTTTGTAGTTTTGCTAATTCAGGTCGGACTCTCCTTCACAGTCGATGCTTAGACGACCATGTAGTTGTAAATGCTTGTTGTACTCTACCTCATCTGCTGCCACGCGAATGCCGCCCGAGATGTAGATGATGGCCGCCACCACTAGCGACACAGACAGGAATCGGCCCCAGAAATCGTCGCTCTCCACAGCATTGGGCTCGTGCGCCCGCTGCGCGCCCTGCCGCCGCCGTTCATTATCGTAGTGTCGTTGGTAGTGCTCGTGCTGGTTGAAGTGCGGTGCATCCTCTGGGTAGAGGGGCTGGTGTGCTTTGTAAGAGGGAGGCACACCAACGGGTCGCGTGCGGCGTCTGCTGAGTCCACTGGCCGGTCGTCCGCCAGCAGTACGTGTAGGGCGTGGAGGAGCGGTGTGCACCACCTCTTGGTCATACGCTGCCCTGCGCTTGGCGTTTCCCAGCACGCTGTAGGCTTCGTTTACCTTGACAAACCTCTCTTTGGCGCCCTCGTCGCGCGGGTGACGATCCGGGTGATAGGCTTTTGAGAGCTCATAGAAACTCTCCTTGACTTGCTTATGAGAGGCTGAAGTGGGCAGCGAGAGCGTGTCGTAATGCGAGTGGGCCTTTGACGCGGAGTGAAGTGCACGCAGGAGTTTGTTCATTCATTCATTCAAACATTCATTATTCCTATCTTTCATCTGTTGCTTGTTAGCATTGATCATGACGACCATCAATACGTGTAAAGTCGTGGGCACCTGTGGGCTGGGGCTGGTGACGGGCATGCTGGCTACTTTTCCCCTGCTCGTGACGCCGGCAATCCTGGCCAACGAGACCTCAAATGGGGCAAGTAAGGCCTTTGCCAGCTTCACGCAGAGGGCTCAGCGCCTGGTGACGGGCATCTACACCACGAGCGCCTGTGCTTTTGCAGCCGCATTCCTGCTCTCCCCCCGACAAGCGCGACACCCGTACCTTCTTTACGCCATGCTGGGGCTGCCGCTGGGGGCGGGTTGGGGAGTGCTGGTTATGGCGCCCGTCACGCACGATATTGTGGTATCCGCGAATGGGGAACAGCTGGGGCAGCGGATGGAGCAGTGGAACAGACGACACTACGGGCAGACGGCGATTGCTGCCTGCGCTTTTGTGCTGAGCGTGGTGGGTCTGCATGGTGATTGGGTCGTGTAGCTTTCACTGCATCCTTTCTAGTAATATACAGGATACTTGCCTCTGGAAGATTCAGAAGCATCTTCTGGCACCACGCATGACATGCAATAGGAGCAATGTGTCCTTGACTGCTCTACGAGTATTTCTTCTTTGCTCTTCGTTCGGCTCTTGATCTTTACCCATGGTTGGTAAATCCAAGGGAGTACCAAATCCTCTGACACTTTTGTCGCAACGCGCTAGAGAGGCATTAGACTGCTGTGAACCGTGAAGACGTCTTTGTAATGGCTTTGGAGTACTAGTAATAGGTCGCAGGAGAAGTCGAAGTGGAAAAAGTCTATCCGATCAGAAGAAGGAGATTGTTCAACATGCCATGACATTTCATCTCTCATACTCTATCACCTTTTGGTACTGCCGACCTTACCAGGCTAAGGGTGCAGGGATTGCTTTAAGACTCCCCACATAATTCTTAGAGATGGCATTACCACGAGTGGTGGCAGCTTGAAGGAGTGCAGATTTGTCCGTGGACTTTAAATGGTTTTATTGGTAATGGTTTTATTGGTTGAGGACGACGAGGCTATGAAAGGCGACCAACGAGCAATTCAGAGACACATACACGGAGAGCAGTAACCGCACAGATAATCCAGCCATAAGGGAATATCGTTCGCAGTCTGGCATGTCGAGGAAAGGACACAAAATATATGTTCTGACCGAAATGAACTTATATGCGGCCGTTTCGTAAATCGACCAGTTATACGTCTGAGACGACGAGACTTTTATTCGTCCGATTTATAGGTCCAGCGAGTGCTTTGCCATTCTTCAGTCAGGAAGCACGAGAATCCTTTGATGAATGGTTGCGTTCTCAGTATCTCGGCGTAACCCATCCCGAGTACTTCGGGCTTGAAAGAGAGCGCTAGTTTCGGATCGTTCGGGCGAACGACCTTCTACTTGGAAGAACAAAACTCATAGTATGGGTCCGTTGGCCCGGATTAACCCCACACCAAAATAGTCCCCTTTCTATTATTGTCTGTTGTCCTGTCAACATAAAATGATGTCAAGACTGTTAAAATGGATAGACGAAAATGCAGGAAACAGTAGTGCGTACTTGATGAAGTAGACAAGAACATTCTATCTAGTAGACCAACGCTACCTTATATAGACTAGGAACTACTATTGCT
>JAABUO010005307.1_pt1 | contig 15022 bp, 8 predicted proteins | sample 5559291 | NCBI WGS metagenome assembly JAABUO01 (sample SAMN10711878, study PRJNA513372) | rock metagenome | isolation source: Antarctica rocks | place: Antarctica: Victoria Land, Finger Mt sud
CAGTTTACCTCGTTGCCTTCTCCACCAAGCGCATTTCCCAACCTTACGACTGACAACTTCTCATTTGAATCCGGCTCAAATAACCCATTCATGCCGACACCCCCCTCGTCCTCTTCACAATCGCCTTTACAAAATCAGAACTCATTTGAAGTTCTCGTGGCGTCCGGCCTACTTACTTTACAACAGATGCGGGGGCTTTATGAGCACTTTATGACCGTACTGCTTCCAAACTGCCCTCATCTTGTTCTTGAGAACAAATCTTTTGACCAATTGCGGTCAGAACATCCTCTCAAGCTGCACGCTATCATATCGAGCGCTGCCAATACTCTTGTCGGATACGGAGGCCTTTCACTTGAGGCAGGAGTAAGGGCCCATCTTGCTGATCGTTTGTTTGTCGCCGTTGACACCGATGTAGCTGTCATCGAATCTATATTCATCTTTTTAATGTGGTCCTCTCCAACACTAAGTAGGAATCACATTGCCTTGGGCCTAATGTTATTTCATATAACACACTCCATGTGTGTGTTTAGCAAATCACAAGAAGAAAAATCAGAAGATATACAAATTGATCGCCTTTATTTGAATACATATTGTGCGCTTGGAGGCACAAGTCCTGCTCTTAGAAATACACCTGTAATTACATGGTCCGCAAGTCTTCAGAAAGCAAATGATAAGGTGCTAGCAAACCTAGATGATAAAGTCGGGTATCCACTTACCCTCTCGGCCCTTATGATACGTCTTGAACAGGACATATACTATGCTTTTGAATTTCAAGAAGCTAATGTTCACCCATCCACGGTCAATTCTATAGTCGACATGTTTCATTCGCAGATTGAACAATTGAGAGGACACTTGAGTAGGAAATTCCCGGTACAAGTTGCCAATTACTTCACGTTAAAATTTGTGCTACAAGATCATGCGGTCCGGTTCCTTCCAAACGACGGAGTAACAAACGCTGTGGCAGTTAAATCGGCAATCAATGCACTTCACTCCAGTTTGGACTTTTTTATGAGTTGTAGGGACGTTCTTAATACCTTACCAACTTTCTTCTGTTATTTGCCGATCCGGGCAATGGTGTCCTTATTTAAGTACGCTGCAGTGGTCACCTTGCCTGTGAATGTTAGTGTTGACCCGGACTTGTATCTGAAAAGACTTCAAGAGTGTCTTTCTACAGTGCCACAAACTGGCAGTATCGCGCTCGCATCAGAGACAGCAAATATCCTCGGCGATCGATTCTGCAACAATAATGAGTTTCCCTTAGCCAAATTGTGGAAACCAGATGTGATACACTCGACATCTCAGCATGCCAAAAATGATTGGGCCAATTTCTTGAAATTGACTGAAGTGCCACAGTACAGTGACGATTTCTTGGCCGATATTGGGCTGTGAGTTGTTGTAGACTTGTAAATAAATGCTTTGTCCATTGAACCAGTTCGCTGAACCAGTCCTGATGATCGGGTCGTCAATAATTGTACTTTCGAAAATTCGGCTCTGTTTGATCATGGATACTACTGCAATGAAAGCCACACTCCCCGCAAAGAGGAAATTTCGTGAAAAGATGTGAATTTAGGATCATAAACCATGATTCAAAGTCCAGCTTACTCCTCATTCAGGCATGCCAGCTTCCAAAAGAATCGGGCGGCATGTAAACGATGCCGAGTGATGAAAGTTCGCTGCAAGATCGACGAGTCTGGGCGATCGGACGCTTGCTTAAGATGTAGCAAAGCAAATGCTCAATGTATTCCTGACCGCTCGCCAGCACCGAAAAGAAGAGTAGGGGGGCCTGCGGATCAGCGAGTGGAAGAATTAGAAAAAGCTCTAAAGCAAGCTCACGGCGCTATCCGAGTACTTGAAGAGGCACAATCTTCAAAGTTCCCAATTCCACGGGAAGTACAAGCATTGTATTCTCCTGGTGGTGCTCATATTCAACAGCCGGCTCTGAGCGCCAGGCTTTTGGGACCAGCTACTGCACCTGATAGTATACTGAATCCCTTTGAGGATATTATCAACGGAATGATCACTTTAAAACAAGCCCGAGATTTGTTTGATCATTTTACTCGAGACTTACTACCCGCATGCCCAATTGTTAGTTTCCCCTACGAGTCTTTCGACGCCATACGATCAACAAACCCACTGAAATTACATGCTATCATATGTGGTGCAATGAATACTATGATTGGGTTTGACAACTTTTCATTGGAAGAAGGCTTACGAAGACACTTGGCGGATCGTTTGCTGGTTGCTATGGATACCGATGAGGGGATTATTGAAGCCATCTTCATCATAGCTTATTGGTTGTCGCCTGGCGTGGATAGTAAACGAATAGCGCCTACGCTGATGTTGGTCAGTATTTATCACACTCTTAGTGTCTTCAATATTTCTAGTGATACTTCAAATAACCTCCAACTTTACCGGCATCACTTAACAGCGTTTATTTATCTTGGAGGTCTGTGTTCGGCTTCTGCACGCAATTTTTATTGGAAACAGTTGGTTTCGTGGTCACCTACTCTGCAGCAAGCATATGATACGGTGGCCCTTCAATCTGAATCACTTGTGGACCAGCTGCTTCTGGTTTCTGCACGTTCGATGCGTTTAGATCAAGATATGGCTGCTGCTTTCGATGTCAAGCATTCTGAGATTAACGTATCTGATATCAAGTCTTCTTTGATTCTATTTAAGCAGAAGATCGAAGAAATGAAAGAGCTGCTGCTATTGAATCGACTTCTTTATTTCGAATACCTTACACGGACTACTCTTCTACATGCCTACGCAGTGCGATATCTACCAAAAAGTGAAACAGAATATATGACCAATGCCTGGGATCTGATATCCGCTACTCACCAAATGGTGGACTTCTTCATCTCATGTCGTGACGTTTTGAATACTTTTCCGACCTTTGCATTTTATAAGCCGATCAAAGCGATTATATTGATGCAGAAATACGAAACCTATGTTGCAAATGATCCGAACGAACTTGTTGGTGCGCGTAGTTACACATCGAAACTCCTCGAATGCTTACGGACTGCGCAGCAGACACCCAGTGTGAAACGCACTTTTCTGGCAGTGCAGTCGTTGAATGAAGAGATTCATAAGAACGCTGAGTATCACCACAGTCCGGTATTGTCTGCAGTATCGAAGTTGTCGAAGTCGATGTATTACCGGAAGTTGCTAAAGGAGAGGACGACTGGGCTCAGTTTATGAGAGCTTTCCATATCCCCGAGTCAGAAAGTGAATTCTGGGACATGATTGGTCTGTAAGCAGTGGATTGTAAGTACACTACTTGTCAAAGGCGTACTGCATAACGCAAGCTTCACATCTCAACAGCCTTCGTGCCTGGCTGCTTGTGCTTCAATTTTTGAGACAGAGACACTCGGAATTTTGCGCTGGATACGCGACTACATTGCGGCCAAGGAGAGCTATATGAACGCAATCATATCAGTGCAGCAGCATTCACATGTGTCTTCGCGGAAGATCAAGTCAATCCGAAATTTTATAATATCTGGAGCCGATGCGTGTGATGGGAAAATCATCAGTGTCTTTAATGGATGAGGCTAATAAATTTATGGAGTCGTAGAACTCAAAATGCTAAATGATGTTCTATGATTTCGGTTGACGTAATAAACCCCACTATTTTAAATTCCGAACGGATGTCCGTCCGCCTTCCGCCCGTCTGAATAGCGAACATGGTACTCTCTTCAACTTCAGAGCCACGGTATGCTAAGCTCCAGAAATCTAGAGTAGCATGCGAGCGCTGTCGCTCGTTGAAAGTTCGCTGTGACTTGACGGATGCTGGGAATTCCCAGTCTTGTTTCAGGTGTCAAAAATCAAATCTGCAATGTATACCGGATCGAAATCCTGCACCAAAGCGAAAGAAACCGCATCGCGTGGTAACAGAAGATTCTGAGCATCGCATTGAACAGCTTGAGGCGGCGTTGATAGAGACAAGAAATGCAGTCAGGTCGAGCCAGCCTAAACAGCCTGTTCAAGATCTTGCACGCCAACAGTTTGAACTTCCACAATTATTCTTACAAGCGCATGAGTCTGCAATGAAAAGAAACCATTTAACTCCACCAATCTTCCCAAAAGAACCCAGTAGCCTTCCACGGCCACCTTTATCGACTCATTCTTCGTCAGAGCCCAAAAATCACTTCGAAGCACTCTTGGCTTCTGGGAAGCTAGGTTTGGCCCAAGCAAAAGAGTACTTCCAACACTTTATGAACGTTTTGCTTCCTGCATGTCCACATGTCCACGTGGAGGATACGCCATTTGAGCAAATGCGCATGGAGAACCCTCTGAAGTTGCATGCGATTATAATTGGCGTTCTTAACACAACAGTGTGCTCGGAGGATGTTTCTCTCGATGAAGGTTTGAGGGCACACTTTGCAGAGCGGTTACATGTTGCACTGGGGACAGATACTGGCTTAATCGAATCTATCATGATTATGCTGTGCTGGTCAACACTGACTGACGACAGCAAGAGGCTTTCTTACTCTCTAATGCTTGCTAGCATTGCCCATTCCCTATGTGTGGTTGACGCTTCCCGCGATGGACTTTCACCTACATTACATATGAATCGCCTTTATCTGAGCGTCTATATTGGATTAGGGGGAATGTGCGCGTCCTTGAAAGTGGTGCCCATGGTTCGATGGTGTTCCGCATTGCAAGATGCTTATGATGAGTTGTTGCGCACGTCGGAGAATAGGGACGATTATCGGATCACAGTCTCCGCCAACGTTGTACGACTTGAGCAAGAAATGAGTACCACATTTGATGTCACTGGACAAACCTTGGAAGCTCATCGTGTGGAGGCGTTGATAGCTGGCTTTGATGCTCGAATCGAAGAGCTAAGCGAAGATCTGTTCACAACAACATTACATGTCTTTGGATTTTACTCATTGAAGTTTACACTGTATGACCGAGCGTCACGCTATCTACCAAGGACGAACGCAACTTACTCGAACTGTATTCGGGAAGCTGTTTCTGCGGTACAGTCAACTGTCGAATATTTTGTGTCAAACAAGCATCTTCTGGACACCTTCCCACCCTATATTCAAGCTAAACCCATACGAGCCGTAATGTCAATGTTCAAAATTTGTGCTTGTGCGGAAATTCCAAGTTACATCAACGTAAATCCGCAGAAATACATGTATGATGTGCTCGAGTGCTTCTCTACGGCTAAGCAAACTGCAAGTGTAGTAAGGATTCAACGTGACATGAGTTCAATGGTCGATCGATTCTGCAGGAACGATTTCTCCCAAGAATCGACTCTAAGCAAGCTCTGGAAGCGAGAAATTATGGATACGGTTTCCCATCAGAAGCGAGAAGAGAATTGGGATGATTTCATGAAATCTTTCAACATTCAACAAACAGAGGTGGACTTTTGGAACCAACTCGGTCTGTGAGAACTAATATGTTTGTTATGTCATGGATTTTTCGACCTGCAATTGCCGAGAAATTTTCATTGCGCGGGTCGGCTACATATCCAAATTGCACCTGTCTCTGGCCCAGGCTTTATCTGCTCTAGCGCGAATCGTGAACGAGTTCTCAGTAGATCGGTGTTTATTTTGCATCGAGCCTCGTTTCCTTTCTTCCCGTTGTCATTGTGTGACCCGGTCGTGACCGATATGAAATGTCCGGCCCGGAACGTCCGAAGGTCCGATCATTACGTGGTGCCCAAACATTCAACCCTACCGCCTCCGATATCTAAAGCATCGCTTTTTCAATGCTTGCAGGCATCATGACGGGTGGAAGGACCTATAAGGCTGATCAGCAAGAATTTCCCAGAAGCGTACGGGTGGCTTGTCGACGTTGCCGCACCCAAAAGGTTCGCTGCAGTTTCAAGGATTCGATTGGATCTGGGTGCTGCTTTCGTTGTCAGAAAGCAAATGTACATTGTGTTCCGGATGAGACACCGCCACCGCATCGGAATAAGACCATTCAGAAGCCCAAGTATGACGCAGAGCTCCGCATAAGGCATCTGGAGGAGGCGTTAATGGAGACGCAAAATGCGATCAGCGCCATCCAACCGGGGCAGCCTCAGCCCAAACCAAGTCGACAATACTCGTTCCCAGATGTCAAAAATCCCATGCCACAGAATGGTGAGATAGGGTATAGTTTGAATAGGCTTCCACCAACTCCAGCCATGATGCGCATCAACGGGAATTCTTTTGTCAATCTACCAACCCCGCCCTCAACCGCCAACTCTCCAAAGTACGAGGAGAATCCGTTTGAGAGACTCCTGACATCAGGAGTGTTGACACTGCATCAAGCTCATGGGTTCTTCAATCATTTCCAGAATTTGCTGCTTCCTATGTGTCCTCACGTCTGCTTTGAAACCGTTCCCTTTGCGGAGATGCGCCGAGATAATCCTCTCAAGCTTCACGCAATCATGAGTGCAGTGCTGAACACCACTGCAGGCACAGAGGAGATATCACTTGAAGAGGGATTGAGGTCACATCTTGCCGATCGACTCCATGTTGCAATGGATCATGATACGGGCATGATTGAATCATTACTTATCACTCAGCTTTGGTCTGCGCCAAGTGACGAGAGAAGGCTTACTGCACACAGGGTGACCGTCTTTAATATCTGTCACTCTTTATGCGTTGTCAATGCTACAAATGGCGAGCCCTCGCAAATGGTACACATTTTCCGTCTCTATCTCTCTGTTTTTATCATGCTGGGTGCGATATGCTTAAGTCTCGTGAGACAACCACCTATGCTTCCGTGGTCTGCGGCCCTTCAGCATGCTTACGATGAAGTGCTTCACAATTACGACAAGCAGAGCGACTTGCAAATTTTATTGTCGGCACGCAACATACGCTTAGAGCAGGACGTGCGTGCCGCTTTTGCCGCCGTGGGTCCAAACCCGGATTTTGGGACTGTGGAGGAACTGGTGATTTCTTTCGATGCGCAAATAGAAGAGATGCGGAGCGATCTGTTTACAAACCGGTTGTTAGTTTTTGCGTACTATACGATGAAGTTCAATTTACACGACCGAGCGGTACATTCTCTTGCCAAAGGCACCGATTTGTATGTGAAATGCGTTGAGCGAGTTATGTCGGCTCTTTGCACAACAGTAGAATACTTCATATCATGCAAACCTGTCTTGGACACCTTTCCTACGTACGTTTTTTACAAACCGACCAAGGCTATCATGTCGATGTTCAAGTACAGTGCTTGCGATCTCTTGCCGGAGCACCTTCACGTGGATGCCCCAAAGTACATCTATCAGCTTGAGGAATGCTTGTTATCCGCGCCAAAGACCCCAAGCGTCAAACGAACTATACCTATTGCCCGTATGCTGCGCAATCGCTTTTGCAACAACGACGAGTTTCCTCCCCGCTCCATGATGAGAAAGTTTTGGGAAGCGGATGTTGTGGATGCTAATGAAAATCACAGACCTGTAGACGACTGGACCGACTTTATGCTTTCCCTAAACATCCAGGAATCCGACATAAACTTTTGGAATAAAGTCGGGCTCTATTAGCTTTGCAAGAGAGGAAGATTTGACGCAGTTTGGACATGCATTTGAAAGCCTGGTTATGTACATTTATATTAAATCAAAAGTGTAATGGCTCCAAAAATATCCTTAAACCTTGACCTCAACATCCTCCAAGCCCCTCATCAAAGCGGCAAACCGCTCTGCCAATCCCCATGTTTGTGCCTCGCGCTGCATGACTTCAAGGAAAAGACTAACCACTCCCCGGACTGCGCACCGACATACGGCAAAGTCAGAAAAAGTGGCGCTTCCGCCTCGATTTATAAAGGTGTCTTGTATCGTGATGTCCATATCGCTCGTCAACTCAAACAACGGAGCACCTTGCTGCTGCTGTGTGCAAACAAAACAGGACTCTGTTGCGTTCCCATAACACCATGCAACAAGACACGCGTGGAAGCAGGCAATAATGGATAGTACGTCCATTGAGCCATCTCTTCGACTTGCGATCTTCCAGATCTGTCCTGCATGCCATAAGGCAATCCGAGCAAATTTGGTATTCTTCCATTGCGAAACAAGATTTGGCCGCTCATCAAACTCTGATGCGGAGGTTTTCTTCCGGCCTGCAAAGTCTTGGAAAAGTTCCAGGTCGCTGTGGAAACGAATGAAATTCAAATGCCACATAATGTACGAGTTAAGTAATGCACTGCGCTCATGCAACTTGGTAGTGGAGTCGTTACTGTGCGCCTCTTGTGGCTGTACGTCGTGCATCCACCTTTGAAGTCCATTCACGAGATACTCCATGGTAGCAGACTCTTCCGCAGAGCTGATCGGTGCATCAGGTTGCTTTGTCGTTCGCTTCAGTAACATGTGTCGTCGCAGGAAGAGTCTGGATATCGTGATTTGCATTGAGCTGAGGAGAACCTGATAGTCACTTTCAAGTAGAGCCGGTAGCTCTGTATCGTCCTTGAACACCGACTCTGCCATTTGGGACAGATAGATATTTTGCTTTCCTTTCTTCTCCTGTAATTTCAGTCGTTGCCAGTCTGAAACTTCCGGAGCATTCCAAAGTAAGTATGAAGATGGGAGTGGAATCGAAAGTTCCTCCAACCAAACAGTATGAGGGACATTGAAGAGTGCATTCAGTATGGCCTCGAGTCGGATGATGATGAAAGCAAGACGCTTCTTTTGTTCGCGGCGGACCCAAACGCCTAAAGCAGATTCAGAATGGTCATCCACGGAGTATATGTATTCCATATCAAAAGCACCAATCCTTCTTGCCATGGAGATGACAGTCCCCATTGTAATCTGTGTTGTGAACATCGCCTGCGCCTGCCCCATGTAGAGGCTGTATATTAGGTTCAGGAGTAAGGAGAGGTACATGGATAGAGCTCGTGGTCCGCTGGATCGCATAGTCAAAGTGACTTCCAAGAGATACTTGCGAATATGTTCATGAAGTACCACCGACCAATTTGCAGCTGCTGAATTATTCCCTTCGAGTGCTGCACCGATTGTGATAATGCTGAGTATGGTTACTGGAAATTCCTCAGCCAAGCGAAAAGTCGGCCAATGAATGACAGGCCATACGGGATGGAACCTTTCAAAGTAGTTGTTTGTGAATTTTTGAACCAATGTGTTTGGGTCATACTTTACCAAACTCTCTGATTGAAAATCTGATGTGGGGAAAATTTGTAGGAAAATAGCACTCCCGATATTTTTCCATCCGTCGCTGCTGATACGCGCTGGGAGAGCTCCAATGTCACCGTTTTCAATAGCACGGATAATAGCGTCGTTCGAAGGAAGGTCAGGGTTCGGTTGATGCCTTTGTTTTTCCAGCGAGTCGTGTAAAGTGAGCCATAGATCATGGCCATCTGATCGAGAATCAGATTGTACAGCATTTTGCAAGCCAGGATTTGTAATGTAGCCATTTGAATTCAAATTCGACGCAGCTTGGGCTAAAGTCGCCAGCGGCTCTATAGGAGGAACAACATCATCCATTCCGGTGCCGTTAGGTCTCGGATGCGAGTAAACTAATGGCACCTGGAAAGGTGCCGATGACTTGGATGGGACAGCGTGATTTAGTAAATGTGAGTCAAAGAGCCAAGTCCACTCCGGCATGCGATCTCCAAAGCCGTAACCCAGAACTTCATCCTTCGAACCCTGCCGCGGACCAACAGCAGAAGCCCACTGCGTTGGCGCAGTCAAACTCGGGTCTATGTTCATAGGTATTATTGGTTGCTTTGTCGGTTCTGGCGGTTGGGGATGAGGCGGCGGAAGTAATGTAGGTTGGCCATGGGATGATACCGAGCGGTCCGAGTGCTCTGTATCGAAAGGATGATTCATGGGCGCTAGAACATAGTGTGAGGCATGCTCCTCTTCACTGAAATCACTCATAATATGTCCACCGATCGGGTTCCTCATTGGAATTTTCTTAGTAGCGAGTCGATTCATTGTACACACCTTATGCACGGTGCGGCATGGGTCACAAGGCATTGTCTCACTGCATTTTATTTTCGCATGATTACACTGATCACAGGCAGAAGTTGTCCGCCCAGTAAATGAATTGCCCTTGCTATGTCGAGAGACGTGTCGTGAGAGAATGTCTTTGCGAGAAAACGCCTTCTGGCAGATGTGACAGAGAAAAGGCTTCGACAGAGTGTGTGTGCGCTCGTGACGCGACGCATGTTCTTTCCTCTTGTAAACGCGGTCGCAGTAATTGCACTTGAATTTCCCCGCATCATCCATCCCATCGGTACTGGTGGGCATTTTTCGTCTGGATATGTTGTCGTGCTTCCCCACCAATCAGAGCAGGACAATGACAATTCTGTGGCATGAAATGTGGCTACAGAAATTACAGAAAGTACATAGAAACCAAGCGCCCAAATCCTCACCGCCAGCTCCGCCAGCTCCCTCTTCTGTGCAAGCGAGAGAAGCGGTTGGTTCGATTCCCGAGAGACTCTAGCGACGTCTGAGACGGCGACCAGATCTTCGATGGTGAGAGTGACCATGTCGAGCATGTAACGGAAGACAATAAATCCAATGGAGAATCGTCTGATGACAGCGATGAATGCCATGCACCGTCACCTGATCCCGCAAGCCTGTCAGATGTGCTGCTGAGCTGGCTAATTGGTAATTCAACTATTTGTGGCGTCTGAGTGGCTCTGGATGTAAACTTCATTGGTTGCGGAGAGTGTGTCTTCTCCTCTTCGGGGTCCGAGTGAAATACTTTGAAGCAGCACGCCATAACGGATTGCGAATTATTCACCACTCAGGAGGTTATCTCTCAAAGATGGGCAACTGCCCGATAATGGCTCATAACGTCATAACGAACTACGAAAGTCACTCGGAAAGAATGAAAGTGTCTTTAGTCATAATACGTCATCTGAATACCCTCATCAAGTTTCACGTTATATTGTTTAATAGCGGTAATTTTTTGCTCCTCGTCGACAAGAAGTTGCATGAAATGGCGGTAAGGATACCCAATGCAAGGATTCGCTGTATCATCTACCACTGTAGATTGCGGTGATTCCTCGCCCTCCGTTGACGCTAGAGGCGGCAGCGTTGTTGCTGCCGATGCCTTTGCAACCCCACAAGATGCATAACGTGAACCTTTATGAATGCTTCCACCCTTTTGACGCCGGAGTGCTGTTGCTGCTGCTGCTACAGCTAGTTTCCGTGATGCTGAAGAGCTTGTGGCCCGTTTGAGGGCTACAGGTTGTGGTCTGCGACGAAGCACGCGGAAAAGGAGGCGTGAAAAGACCTGGAAACACATGTAGTACTGCAAGAAAGTCACAAGGATGTCACATTCTTATAGGTCAGGTGCAAGTGCATGAAATGCCGCATTGAGAATGCGACAAATCCGCGTATACTTTGTGAGCTATTTTTTGCGAGAAATTCCTCCGACGCCGATTCTCCACATCTGTTTGGTGAGGGACTTTTCTTTTCGCTCCGAAGCGCATAGAAAGTTAAATGTAAAATGTTCGTGTTGAACGTGCATCAACGCGGATATTGAACAGGGCCAATGAATTGCAGCGAGATGAGCAAGGGTCTAAATTGAGATTGCGGAGAACGGGCTCCCCCACCCACTTTTGCGGGCCCTGCCGCGGTGCCTGAACACCCGCGAAAACCTACGTAACTATATGAGTGTCAAGCCGACCTTGAAGATCGATGACTTCAACACCATCTGTGGCACGATTGGGGGGCTTATCATCCTCTATGGCCTCGTGTCATTTGTTGTCAAAGAGCATCTTTACCTTTCCGAAGCCACGATTGCCACTGCTATCGGGATAGCTTTTGGACCACACGGAGCAGGATGGATTGAACCCGCAACCTTCGGCAATATCGACGACATTACCCGGAATTTTGCCCGGCTAGTGCTGGGATTCCGTCTTTTCCTCACCGGCGTTCAATTGCCACAAAAGTACCTCCGTGTTGAATGGAAAAGTCTCTCTATGCTCTTGGGACCCGTGATGACTGTGAAGTGGATTGTTTGCACTGGCTTCATCTTGGCCTTCATTCCCGGATTGAGATTTGTTGACGCGCTTGTTATTGGAGCATGCGTGACTCCTACGGATCCAGTCCTGAGCACGACTATCGTTAAAGGGGGTTTCGCGGAAAAAAATATAGCGGTTCGTCTCCGTGACATTATATCTGCCGAAAGTGGCGCAAATGACGGCTTTGGATATCCCTTTCTCTTCTTGGGCCTCAATATTCTTCGCTATCCCGCCGGAAGGGCGGTAGAAACATGGGTTATTGATACGGTCTGCTATCAAGTCTTGCTTTCAGTAGCATATGGCACAGTGGTCGGGTATCTAGCGCAAAAGGTGCTTCACATTGCGGTGCATTACAAGCTCATTGATCGAGAGAGCTTTCACATCTCTGCCTTCGCAGTTGCGGTATTTATATTGGGGACCTGCGGGAGTATTGGCACGGATGATCTGCTTGCCTGCTTTGTGGCTGGAAACGTATTTACATGGGATGATTGGTACCGCATAAAAACCAAAGATGATTCGCTTCAAGACACGTTCGACCTTCTCTTCAATCTCGGCTTCTTTATTTTTTACGGCACTCTCATACCATGGAACCAATTGAATACCAGTGAAATTCCTGTGTGGCGATTCATTGTGCTCGGCGTCGTGATCATGGCCTTCCGGCGACTCCCATTGGTACTGGTCCTGTACAAGTTCATCCCCGCAATACAGAATCTACGCGAAGCATGCTTTGCCGGATTTTTCGGACCGATTGGAGTTGGAGCCATATTTTATGTTCAGATCGCCATCGAATTTCTGATCACCCCCGGAGCCGGACAACTGGAGTCAGTGGCCGAAGACAACCGACTGGTCCAGCTTCTGCCGGTTATTGTCTACTTCTTGGTGCTTTGTAGCATTATCGTCCATGGCTTTACAATTCTCTTTGCAAAGTCTGGACTTGGGTTCACCCGGACTTTTTCAACGAGTACAAAATCGAGTGATCGTGCACCGACTTTAAGAATCCCTCTAACCATGCGAGATCAGTCCAGAAATGGGACCGCGGATCGCCACAGCACAATGGAAGATGAGGTTCATGACGAAATAAGTCTCTCCAGTATGACTTGAATTCTTTAAGCAGTGGTCTCTTAAGTTATTTTAAGTGGCCACACTGTGCATGACTGAGCTAAGTTATCTGTTCCGTTCAATGGTTGCGCATACCTCTTATTTCTTGAAAGTCACCACCACAACAAACTCACGATACAACAACTCAAGGCAAGAAGGAGAAGAAAGCCGACCAAGGACTGGAGCAAATTTCAATATTTGATTATATACATAAACGGCCAAATAGATCTCTTGCACGCCAAGTAAGACTTGTTTTCCATTAGTGATTTTTTCTTGGTATTCTAGCCTGTGTGCATATGGACGATCTTAACCACCAGCTCATAGTCACGAAAGTTGCGGCGTAGAGTCTAGGAGGAGAGAAAACAAGGCAGCATTATAAAACTTTCGATAAAACAAGTGAAAAGAACGCAGAACATTAACGTGCAATCACAATAAAACAATATCGATTGAATGGCAGTCAAGAATAGTCAAAGGAACTCCAGCGCACAAATAAGCAAGTACAATCACCAATTGGTTTCACGAACTCCAACTCAAAAATCAAAAATACTTTCATTGGCAATGACATGCTCCATACTCCACCTCATTCCACCCAGTCAAAACAAATTCAAAGCACCCTGTTCACAGCTTTTCCACAGATGCAGCGTCATTTTGGCTCTTCCGCAAGTATTCTCAAGTGTCTCACTGTTCAGATTGCCTTCCCTGCAAGTATTCGCAAGTAATCTCAAGTGCACTGCAAGCACTGCTCCGGGAATGTACTAATTTATCCATATATAAGGTTCTGGAAAGCTCGTCCCAGAAAATGTGCAGTGCACTCCGTACAAAGCAATCATACAACTTGGTATCTCCGGTCTTGCCTGTGTCTCCGGCTTTGTCTACTTGCTCGTCTAGATCTATGGCAGGAGCATTTGCATTCCGAGCCGTGACGTTGATCATTTTACGTGTGAAATCTCTCTAATGCAGCAACGCGGTCCCATCTGAGATGCCTTTCCTGCAACCAATTTGATCCAGGACGAGTATAACATGGGCTTCAGTTAGGAAAAGGTCGATAAGCTAGTGTTCATAGAGACGAACTCTAAAGCAGTGCCAACTCCACAACTTAAACGAGCCGATCCAATCCCCGACACCGGCTTCTGGAATGCTGCGGAGTTTGGAGCCAAGGAGAACCAACTGTAACAGCTGTTTTTAATAATCTAAGCAAATCACACATCAACCGCGTTACTTCCTAACTCTACATCCATAAAAATAGTGACTAAATAAACCACCTGAACTTCTCTTGATTGGGTCCTTTTGCCAAGATCTCCGTGCTCACGTCTTGAACTCGCAAATTCACTCCCGATTTGAGATTGCGTCGCTTGTTGTCAATGATCATAAAGGCCCCAAGGCAGCCTGTAAGCACAATGCCGACCGCCCCAAACACGGCGGTGGTGATGAGCGCCGGTATGTAGGCAGGAGCATCCTGGGGTCGGAATATCTGCGTCGAGACGATTCCCATCATGTTTGCAAGGGGCACGCCAACAGCTGTCAGAGCAGCACGCCGGCTCTCTGATGGGGTATTGTTATTGTACCATGTTGATAGAATAACGCTCGGGGCGGATGTTCCGCTGGTCATGAGAAAGGTCATGGCATAAGCGGCTGCGATATTGGTTTTCACATCGATGGCGGCATACACAATGAAGCCAATGACTGGAAATGCAAAGCCAATCATGATGAATGGGAACCGCAGACGCGTAATGTCGGAGGCGAATGCCAGAATAAGTAGCACGACCGCACCACAGATATTCGGGGCCACAGTATAGAGATTGGTCTTGACGGTCGAGAAACCGAGCCTCCCCACAATCTGAGGCAAGAAGTTGGCCACGCCCTGAAGCGGAACCCCCAGGGCGCACTCAATGAGTAAAAAAACCCACGTCGTTGGGTGATTAAAGACTTTCAGAGCGTCTCGGATAGACAATTTTTCATCGACGACAGAACTGGAGTCCTGCTGGATCCGTTG
>JAABUO010005309.1_pt1 | contig 15020 bp, 18 predicted proteins | sample 5559291 | NCBI WGS metagenome assembly JAABUO01 (sample SAMN10711878, study PRJNA513372) | rock metagenome | isolation source: Antarctica rocks | place: Antarctica: Victoria Land, Finger Mt sud
GCCAAAATGGTATAGCCAACTGAGACTATAGTTCAAGCAGGCCATGTCATTGTTCTCCCTAGCCGTCGAAATGGTTTCTTGCATTGCAGTTACAGCTTCGGAGAAGCAGCCGAAATCTGCCTGCAGAATAGCTAGATTGAGCAAGGCGTAGTGGTAGAATGTCCGATCCCGGTTGTGCATAGTATAATCAAAGTAACGGTGTAAGTTATCAAAGGAGGATGGGTAGTCACCAGCTTTCCACGAATCGAGAAATCTGCCAGCTGATTAGAACGGCCTTTTCGAAGAGGTGGTCATTATATGAATATACTCTACGTAGTGGGACAAACTGGGAACTGTGATGCCCGTCTCAAGCATGGTGCGAAGTCTGTCTTTCATACCCTGTAGTAGTCTACTGCCCATCTCTGCAGTCAGATATCAGTATGACCAAATTCTATTAGAGGGGTACCTCTCCCGGCATACTTTGCATCTGATCTACCTGATACTCCAAGAGCTTTTCCAAATCGTCCGTGCTGATGACAGCTTCTTTGCGGTTACTATCGTCGAGATCGCCGTATGCAATATTCGTAAGCCGGTCTCCCAAGCCAAGTTGGTTGTCTTCTAGATTTGCATCGAAAGTGTTCTTCCCAGCTGTAGGATTTCTCTTTCTCCACAAAGGCAAGGTTGGTTCGCGGTAATTGATAAAGATCTTCCACAGCGTTATGCTATCATGAATTTGGAGTCTTGTAAATTCAAGTTGGGCTCTTCTAACGAAAGCGCCCAACGGCGATACTCTAGACAATAGTATTCGATTCGGCTCCGGCACAATGCCATCTTCAGCATCTTTCTGCAGCTCTTCTCGCGTTTTTTCGAGTAAGAGCGATAGGCTATCAAAAAATATGTTTAATGCATCGAGAGAATTGACTTCCCAGAATTTCTTGAGTAGCAGGTCCCAGACCGTACGTCCAGGAATCCCCGAAATAAGGATTATTGTAGCTTTTTGAAAATCTTCGATAGAAATCACGAAATTTCGATCTCTTGTTGATGGCTCCTTTACGGATGCCACCGCACTAACGGGCAGAAGATGGGAAACGAGGAATGACAGGACGGGGATAGTAGCGTTGGATGGAATGACAGAATCGCAATACAAAGAAGTTAGGGCGAGAAGCCCAATCTTCGAGGATGTCAAGTAACGTGACATTCTATGTTGGAATATAGACTAGGCATAATCATATTCCTGTTAAGGAGCTGGCAGATCTAATTCCACCTCGTGCGTCGGCACGGGATTTGCAGCGGAATTATTGTGACGGCAAGTAACCCGAATGATTAAACAGCATTGATCAATCAAAATTTGAAGATTTGAGGAGATGGCATACATCATGATACTTTTGTACAACTTCTAGGTTCGCTATGTATTTTCGTTACACTTTGGTTATTGGTCCTTTCTCCACTTGAATTTCTTGCTCTGTATCCGTGTCCGTATCCGTCTCCCCCCTACGATCCTCCACCTTCTCACCCTTACTCAGTCCATTCGTAGCCCAGACCCTGTGGATCGCTAGATCAAATGGTCCAGGAACACGGTCTGTGAGACCAATACCAACTGTCCGAACTTTCTGGGTTAACATCTCAGTTTGTGGTTCTACCACCTGCCCATAGTTTGTTCTGACAAAATCGCGCCACTTTATAAGAATTGTCTCCCATTCGCCGGGCTTTCGCGCATACAATCGGTGCTGATGTATATCTGTAAAGACAACGGACTCAGTCTGCACATTAACATAATATTTCCTCCCATCCGATTTCACCCGCAATGCAAGGTACGCATACGGGTCCACGTCCCATAGACTCTTGCCAAATACTGTTGGGCCCCTGTCCTTATTCCTCCACGCAGCATAACCGGTGCGTTGGATTTGTGGCTTGTTCCGGGGAAGATCGATGGAGATAGTGCCGTGGAAACGAACATGTGCTGGCTCTGAGGCCGTCTTTTGGATATATTCGAGAGCAGCCTTGGAGAATCCACCAGTATCGGCATCAGACATAATCTTGCAAGCTGATATTGTTTCAAGGTCTGCGAAATCAAGCAAGACGTAAGGTGCCGTAGGCGTTCGAAGGCCCTCTGACTTTATGGCTTCACACGCAAACATCATTAGCCAAGCAGACAGATTGAAAGCAAAACAGACCTCCAGACAATTTTCCAGCTCGTGCACATGACGGACGTACCAATGTTGGACAGTCTTTTAAATTCGTCAAGACTGCGCTTCATGAAGCCAGGCGCGAGCAAACGCGCCGATGGATGCATATTGGTCTAGATTGAGTTCTCCTCCCTCATACACGGTAGACTCGTATCCATCAACGGACAGTGAAAATCTTCATCTGATAAGGATCTAATCAGACCACGATGCACTGTAGTGGTGCATGAGTTTGGGACACCGCCTCGCTTTGTGGCGCTGTCACTAATGGAGCGTTCCCGCAACAATAGACGCGACAAACGCCGTTTTGGTGCGAAATGGCAAAACCTCAGGTAGAGTCGGGTAATCGTAGCTAATACATGCCATGCATGACCTTAAGGAGAGTAGAAGTAAAGTACAGAAGTACCAATTTTAATCAAATTGCTTAATCACTAGGACATTTACAGTGGGGTGACGATGCCTTTTCCGACCATCCTTCTTCCTACAAGGACACAGCTACTCTGCATATAATGCTGTTGTTCTGAATATTTAACACGTCTGATGCTACCATGAGCTTTCATTTGTCCTAGGTAATTCGTGGTTTCCGGTTTGGATGATCGCATCTCAAAAGCTTGCTATTACTTCTCGAGTGCACTTTCCTGGTAAGGTAAGGTACAGTCGAAGCTGCGTACGAGTATAGCGCAAGTGGCAAATCCGTTAAGTCGTTCCGTTAAAAACAGAATTCTGTATACATATGGTGGCGCCAACAACCAATACCTTATCGAGCTTCGGTTTCGTCCTGTAACCACAAGTGTTCTGTTTGTTTAAAATTTCTCTTATCACCCACTTCGACTGAAGGTACGAGTACTGAATACCTTATGAGTGAATGGAAAAACCATCACGTGAGTCTTACTAATTTTCTAGTTCCGTTCCTACCAAGTTTTCCGGCTAGATCAGTACACTATCCCCTCATCCCTCAGGTAATACTGAGCGAGAGCGGCTCCACTTTTCAGTCAAGGAAGGAACGGCCCGATCCAGTTAAGGCAAGGTTACAATGCGCCACAAGACCTGTCGAGGTCACTGTCAAGGAAAACTGACGAATATTAAGGGATTCACCTGGCCTTCCATTCCACGAAAAACATTCGGAGAGAATCGGAGAACAGTAAACTCAACGAATAAATAACAATTAGATACGAACAATAGTTGGACGCCTAGGCCTACTTTCCCTCCCGCTATCGTAGCACCATCCCACAACCGTTGATCTGTCGTCTTGAAAACTCTGATGGCCTCATCTTTTAGTAAGCATCAAGAGGTCAGAACCCTGGGTGTTCGTCTGTTTCAGAAGCCGCCGATCGAACATCATCGGTGCCACTATTCCTCGTCCAGTAACGCAGCCTACGTTTCCTTCTAAAATGGCGTCAATTGTACCAATAGCGCAGCAGTCGGGCTTGGGTGCTAGAGAGCCTACGTCTATATAGACCATCGGAATCTTTCTCTTCTTCGTTTTCTTTTTCTTCTTCATGCTTACCACCTCCGCTCCGAAAGCTCTGCAAGCACGGCTGCAACAGTCAACTCGTCCTCGAAAGGTCTTTCAAGCTTTTACCACATTCCTTCATTGCCTCTGGCACATTGTAATAGTAGTAACTTACCACATAATAACTCACGAGATACAACATGTCTCACCAACCCGCCACTCCAATCCGTCCTAGCGAAGGTGTCTCAGACTTCATGTCCAAGGCAGAAATCCTTTCCATGGAAAAGCGTACTGCGAACGTCATGCTCAAGCAGACTCCTCTCCATGAGCCTTCTCCAGCTAGTACCTATGGCGAGACTCTCGTTGGGGACAGTGTTCCAGCTACGCCACTCGGTAAGTCGTTCTCTCTACTCTCGAGCTACCTATCTAGCTCTGTACTTGTCGTTTGTCGCGGTCATAGCTCGTTTCTCTTCCGGTGATGTTGGTTACTTTTGCTCGTATACTGTTTTCTCGCTATATAGGTAATCGGTATCTGACGTGCGTGATCCTGCTAATCAATTTGCTTACCTTGAGCTCATTGTTCTCTGGCAAAGGGCAACTTCCAGCTAATATCTGTGAAGACCCCACTGCGGTATTACTACAGTCCTTGCGTGCAGTTCAGATTGACGACTCGATTGAGCGCATCTCTGGCTCTCCGGTTGCATCCCGCGAGACCAAGCACTATGCGTTATCGGGAGATTTCAATCGCGGCGCTGTGGTTGATATCTACTCTAGCCCCTCAAAGTCTGCTAGCATTGGGAACTTCAACATGCCTTCCGCAGACTCCTCTCCAAACGCAGAGCGCCACAAGCAGATTATGGAGAGTCCATCTTGGCGTCGTGGAGATGGCTTTGTGCGCCAAGTTCACGGCCAAGTAGATGATCCCTTCGTCTCTCCAGGTCCTGGTCATGCTTCGACTCCTGGTAAGTATTTCTACCTTCATAGTTTGATAACTTCATGCTGAATCGATGAATCATAGGTAGAGTCTTCCATCCTCGTGAGGATAGAGCTGGCGTCCCACTGTCCGGTGATACCGCGCAGGCTATGCTGCCGCCAAATGCTTGTGTTTTCGTCGCAAAGTGAGTACATCCCTCAAGTAGACATAAAGTTTCTGACGACCAGTAGTCTGGTGTCAGCGCGTACCGATGACCAGCTGGAGCTCGCTGTCAAGAACGTGTTCCAGACTTTCGGCACCGTCTACGTCAAGATTCGTCGTGACAGCAAGGGTATGCCATTCGCATTTTGTCAATACGCAGTAAGTGTCACAATTCTAAAATATTATTATACCATGCTAACAACACCAGCACGTATCCGATGCGCAGCGTGCTATCACCCTCGGCCGTGGGATGCTCATTGATGGGCGTCCATGCCGTACAGAGATTGCGAAAGTGAACCGTAAGCAAGAACTGTACTGGTCTGATGGAAATTCCATGGGTAACACGCCAGTGTTTCCAGGCTCTCTCTACCTTTCCAAGGTCACTGGTGGTCCGATCGCAGAGAACGAGACTCGCCAGGTGCTATCTCGCTACGGAGCGCTTGAGAAGGTTTGGTACTGCTCCCAGACCGACAAAGAGATGTTCCGCTTGCCCGACGGAATCTGGGTCATGTTCGCCTTCTTCCAGGATTGTCGCGATGCTCAAGTGGTAAGTCTTCGGGATCAGTAGCACGAGCGCAATTAATGGTGGATAGGGTTTGCGCGATGATCCCATCTATCGCCTTGAGCAGCCAAGAATGCCTGACGATATCCGCTATCGGATGGGTAGTCGCTCAAACCAGACCTCTCCTATGCAACGCTCGCCCGGCCAACTAGGGTCTGGTTTCACATCACCTCAGGTAGCGGTACGACGTGCTACTGACATTTGCTCTATCTTTGTTGGCAATCTCCCGCCTAGTGCAGATGAGGAGCAGTTGAGGCAGCTCTTCGGGCAATTTGGTCGCGTCAACCAGGTGGAGATTATTCGTAAACCATCTGTCAACGGTGAGTCGCCGAGTGGATTGCTTACAGAAAAAGACGATCGCTGATTTCAGATAGTAAACGGTGTCAACGCTTTTGCATTCATCGAGTTCTACACTCAAGAAGAAGCAGCTCATGTTGTGCAAGGCAATTTCTCGCTTGCTGGTGTCCGTCTCCGTGTTGAACGTAAAGAATGGGTCGATCCAGCCACTCGTCGCTTTAGCCCCATGCAAGCTGGAGGAAGCCCTCGTGATCGCTTATATGCTGATTCTCAGGAAGCCATGGCGATACTCTTCCAGCGTGGTGTGTCCATCGGTATGGCTAATGCGGCTGCATCCCAAGCTCAGGCATCGCCACCGCCGATGTACCCGCCATATGCATACTACCAGCCATACAGCCAGATGCAATATGGTTCATATGTTGGAGCCAATCCTCAGATGGAGAACGAAGCTGCGACAGAACTGCAAGCGCACGGCAATACTTACATGCATATGCCAATGGGCCAGTTCCAATACCCTCAATCACCAACTTATGTGCAGTACGCACCGGTCTCGCAACGTCCAGTGTACCAGTGGCCACCGGTCAACTCAGCTGATGATGCGACGACCACTTCAACCAACGCATTGGCCGCTACTTCGACCACCACTCCACATACCGTTTCTACTAATGTCTCTACTGTTCTCAACAGTGAGGAGTCTAATTAGTGGCTCTGTCCTCGAGATTGTTAGTTGTGCTTGCGCAGGCATGGATATTTCCGACGTTGCTAGTACTTGCTCGTCGTTCCCTGTCGCTGCACTTTGCGGTTCTTATTCTTATTTTCCAGTGTCGTTACCACGTGGCGGCGGCCATTGGTACAGTCTTCTTAGAACCGTACATGCTTTTCTTTTCTTTTTCGATTCTTCATTCTGTCCTCTAGCGAGGATCGTTCCTATCATTCGGGGATATTGTCAGGGGCTTTGACACTGGCCAGATAATACCTAGGATCTCAGTTGATATTCACTTCAAGATGTTGCCGCCCCGGCCTAAGATTTCCCATCTAGACTTTCATCTTCACACTCGGATTTGCTCCAATCTTAGCTAGCTACACCAGACAGAGGCTGTTTTTACATATGCTTGTTAGCTATCGGTCATGTACAGTAAGCTTCAACTAAAAAGTTTCGAAAACAAGGTCAAAATTATGACAGTAATTAGCTGCATCGTTGGGATCGCCCAGTTCCGGGCCTTTCGGCCTTGAGATGACGCTCATGTAGGAGCCGGGAGATACTCGTAGCATCTGACCTTTTACTCTTGATAATCTAATGCAAAGTGGATTATTCCGTTATTGAACCTCTAATAAATTGCCTCAGTTCTCAGACGTGCCTATGGCTTCGCCATCACTAAGCCCCTTCGGGTTAGCGCCGCTGACTCCGGGCGGCACGTCCCTTACCTCTACTCAACCATTGGAGAAAAAGATTGAGCAGCACTCTTGAGTCTTTGAAACCTCATAGAAGACTTCACCATGGGACAGCCTTCGTTCCAGGCATCAAATGCAATTATGTACTTGACCTATGGAGCATTCTTGTAGGTCCCTCGTATAACAAGCAATAGCTGAATACTAAAGCGATGCTCTCAATCGCAGGGTCACAGGTATCTTCATCGCATGGCAATGGAGGCATCAGTCAAAGTCGGAGTTCTTGGCAAGCAACCGGACGCAAAAGGGTCAGATCATCTCAAGGAAGCATCTTCGATGTCTCCAGTCGCTTTCTCCGCATCGAATCACAGATCTTACACCCTCTGAGGAGCAATAGCTGACAGTTGAGCAGCAATACCACTTGCTCTGAACTTCATAGCTTCGGGTGAGTGCACAGGCGCCTCCACCATTACTATATGAAGCGGCAGCGACTCCTTCAACGCATTGGGCATCTCATAGGCACAATTGGTGGTATGGCCTCAAGAGGCAGCAGGCTTGAAGGTTGCGCGACACGATAATTAGGTTCGTATATGCAGAAACAACGCACACCAATGTCCAACGACCACCTGCCTCACCATGGTGCATGCCTCTGCTGGAGGATGGTCAGGCTAGGAAATCTCGGACATTGGTGCTGCGTGGCTTCACTACGGGCGCGGATTGCAGGCAAGCGTTATGGATCCACCTCCGAATCAATCTGTCCGGAGAGATCCATATGCCTTTGCCTCGCATGAAGCTGAGATTATACCGTGATTACTCGATCAAGTTAATGCTTGCGTGAGGAACGTGCTGCCGCTTCCCCCCATCCCTTCTTGTTGAAGTTTGAATCCGCTGACAGTAGGTTATATTCCGTCGTAACAGCACTTGGCTCGGGCATTTTGTTCTCTTATCCTGAGATCTCAACAATTGCTGGTGTCCAAGGCTTGATCATATATGCTTTGTCGTCTTCCTTGCCACTTCTCGTGTTTAGCTTCCTGGGGCCCATCATTAGGGGAAAATGTCCAGAAGGATTCATCCTCACCGAGTGGACGAGGCAGAGATACGGAATCGTAGCGGCTCTATACTTAAGTCTCTTGACGTTCGTACTCTGTCTGGCTACCTCTCGTCGCAAGCACTAATGAAAAAACTTCCTTAGGCTTACTACGCTGTTCCTCTACATGGTAGCTGAACTTTCGGCTCTCCAACAAATCATCAAGGCCTTGACTGGGCTCAACGGTTTCCCCGCAGTAATAGTCGAATGTGCCGTCACTACTATCTACACCTCCCTTGGCGGTTTCCGCATTTCCTTCATAACAGACAATATCCAAGGCGCCATGGTCGTTGGCCTCATTATCCTCGGCGTGATCACCGTGGGAGTCGAAACCCACGTTGACAAATCCCTCATCGAATCCTCTGGCCTCCTGAAATCGAGTTTACTAGGCTGGCAGCTCGTTTACATTCTGCCTGTGGCAGTCTTGACCAACGACTTCTTCATTTCGGGTTTCTGGATGCGCACGTTTGCTTCTAAGACAGACAAAGACTTGGTCATCGGCACTTCTATTGCTACAGTAGCTGTAACAATTATCCTCACACTGGTAGGTGCAACGGGTCTTCTGGCAACCTGGACGGGCGCTTGGCCAGGTGATCCAGCGCAATCTGGTAGTATCGCTTTCTTCCTTTTGCTGGAACAACTTCCAGCGTGGGTTGTTGGTATCATCCTCGTCATGACCATCTCTCTTAGCACGGCAGCATTTGATAGTCTGCAATCGGGTATGGTGTCTACAGGCTCTAACGACCTCTTCCGCAATAAGCTTAATCTGTGGTATATCCGCCTGGCCGTTGTGCTCGTCATCTTCCCCGTCGTTGTGGTGGCGTTGAAGAGTCCCAGCGTACTACAAATTTATTTCATCAGTGATCTGGTCAGTGCAAGTTCTATCCCAGTGCTTGTTATTGGGTTGAGCAATAGGTGCTATTGGTGGCGGGGGTTTGAAGTTGTTGTAGGCGGCCTTGGCGGGCTTCTTACCGTTTTCATCTTTGGAACTATTTATTTTGGCAATGCGAGGGACGGAGCAAAATTGTTGCTGCTAGAAGGTGGACTGTATGCCAACGATTGGAGTGTCTTTGGTATTCACTTATTTCCACCCAGATTGCATTAAACTTTTTTACTGACTCAGGCACAGGCGCCTTTGTTGCAGCACCAATCGGTGGCTTACTCTGGGGCTTCGGTGCTCTCCTCATGCGTGTGAGCTTCCAATGGATCATGGCTAAGGTGGGAGGCCGCAGGTTTGATTCTTTCGATCGACCTGCGGCTTTGCCTTCTTCGTCCATGGATGCTCCAGAGGCTGATTCCGATGAGGACCATGGCCCGGTGGGAAGTGTAGAGGTTCCGCCAGCCAAGGGGAAATTCTTCTAAGGCGCCGAGGAGGACTTCCCTTGAATAGAACTGAAAGCAGGACGGAGCGGAGACCATACGCAGGAGACATATATTGGCGATTAACGAGAGAGGTGACTTATTTACGGAGCAGCGGTGGCTAGATACGCAGAATGTCTAAATTTGATTTTCAACAGTTTTCTTCCCGCCAAATACACACGTGGCATACATGGTTCATATGGATGCTAGTCTACACGGCTTCGGCCTCCTTATTCGCCGCTTTCGTCTCCTGTGTCCCCAGCACTTCATCCACCCTGGTTTCCTGTGTCGTTCCCCAAACCATCCATTGATCCTCCTTCCCCTTTATGATCCTCCGCTGTATGACCACATACTCATCCACGTTCTTCTCTTTGTCTGTTCCTTCAACCACGGTCTCTGGCTGGCCCTTGGTAGCCGGTATAATTTTTGCGAGGCTCTGCTTCGATCGTATCCGCACAGCGACTTGCCGAAGCGCAGAATCTTTTACTGGGAGTATGACAGAGCGATCTGCGACGACGCGGGGGAATCCTAAATATTTGCTCAGATTCCAGCGTAAATGCTCACCGGGGGAGCGGGAGGCAACGCGTGCGATGAACGAATCGGAGAGGCCGTCAGTGCAGATCTTTTGAAGAGTGGCTCGGTCACCTCTTTTACCGATTAGTATATAGACTCCTCTGGGGAATATCAAGAGGCGGAAAGCGTGATCCTTACTCGGCAAACGCAGTATACATCTGCCTATGCAATGCTTTTGCTGTAGGAACAAGCGTTCGTCGCGCGCGCTTTGGGAAGGGCTTGCTACCTTTAGCTCGTTTGTAGCCGGTCCAAAACCTGTTCAAACTTAAATGAGACATGGCGACTTTACCCCCATCTGTAATCGCAACGGAGAGAGTTGCGGTATGGACAGACCCACGAAATCAGATCTTGAGCCCGCATCTTCAGCCTATACCACTCTAGTTTGAGACGACGCCGGGGCGATGTGAAAATGGACGGTTTTCTAGGGCCTGTGGGCATGATAAACAGCCCTGCAAACATCAGATGTCGTTCTGCCTCAAGCCAGAGAAGCAGTAGCAAACAAATGTACCTGGAGCAAGGCCGATATCGGTGGGTAACTGCATCCCAGCACCTAGGTTCTTCATTACTCCAAAGCTCTTCAGATTCGGTTCCCGATAGTTTCCCTGCATTCGGAGCTTGGAAGCAGGGCGGACAGCGCTAGTCGAGAGATAGCGGATTCGTGGGACGCATTTTGGTGGATAAAGAAACGCGCACAGGGTTGGCCTGAAAGTTTGCTGGGCCATTGCAGTAAGACTCGTTAATGAGTGCGGAAACGAGCAATGGAGGAGGAATGTTCATGAAAGTCAGAGTTGAATGTCACAGCTTTCTACGGTGATCAGATAACCCGTCTTGCGCATTTTCCCAGAGACCTTACCTGACTAGATCTGGGGGAGCCGAAGTCCTGATTTACCAAAGCACTCAATCCTATAGAAGCAATACAAAAGAGACAATCCCGTCTACAAAGTCGAAAAATCCGAGGAAAAGGGTCATCTTGCAATACAGCTGTGCTTTGATACATTACCAGTGCAAATGCGGCAGCACATGCCGTACCCCGCTCCCTCCCAGCTACGAAGCCACACCTGCGCCTGAGTTAAAGGCTCCCACCGCCCCAACTCCCTCCTCCGCCGGCAAAGCCCATCCTCGAGTCGCAGTTCAGCTGGGCATCAACTCCCAATGGAATATTCCGCTCCTGATATGCCGTGCTCTGAGCACGGCTCCCGCGGCTTGGTGGGGGCTAAGGTGTGCATTTACGTTTTTGGGAGATTTGCTTCTTGGGAGTGATGGCATGGGGATGAGAGAGAGCGAGGCATGGACGGTGGAAAAAAGATTCAGGGTTACCGAGGTGTTTTTGGCGATTCTGTGGGTATGTTCTATCCTTCAGTTGAACGCAGATTGGATGATTTGTAGGGAGAGGGGAGCTGGGGAAGGAGGAAGGGAGAGGCCGACAGGTTGTTGAGAAAGGCCCTTGCTTGGCCCACCTTGGTCCATTGACTGACGGTGGTCTATTCTAGTGCTCTGCGTCGGCGTATCTTTCGTATTTCTTCACCGATTGCCTTATGTCAAGGTGGTGAGAAGCTTCTATCAATATCTACCCCGAAAATCTACGCTGATTACAAATCTACATCAAGGCTTTCGTTCTATACCCCCTCAGCAACTGTTCTTCGCCTGTTGACGACCAATCTGCTTATTGCGTACATTACCAGTTGGGTACTCTGGTTATCCGGCGCTTCGCAAGATCCACGTATGCTCCTTCCCGCGTGGGTCTCAATCGCGACGGTAAGCGACGCTTCGTACTCTCTCCTTCGATGCCTAAACACTCATGGGACCATAGACTCTTACTGTTCTCTACCACCTTACTCAGAGGGAAACGAATATCAGGAGAGAGACCTCGGCGTCAATCAGTGTATTTTCTATTGCCAGTTTCATTAGTATGTGTTCGTTGCTTCTCCAGTTACATCTGACTCGGGCAAATGTAAGTGAATTTTGAATTTGTTCCTGCCAAATCCAGAAGCAAAGTCGAGTTTTACAACCTGAGTTCAGAGTAGACACTCCATCAAAAGAGTTTCATATTCCGTTGTTGTAGTACACGGAACAGGCCGTGCTGACTTCCAAAATCTTCAGGACCCGGTAGTACCACTATTCATGCTGATGAGAAAGGCCTGGGAGTTTCTGCTCAAGTTAGGGATTGCTTCGCATTAGGTAGGCTTGGACGATATATTTCAACGCCCGGGGCGGTTGGGTTTAACTGATCATTCCCTACTTGAAGCTATCATAAGCACCAATGCCGCATAGGTGCAAGGTTCCACCAATCCCATCCATCGTACAGCCAAATGAGAAACTGCCCCTATAATTCGTTTGTCGTGAATTCCGTCTCTCAGTGGGTATCAACCAACGCCCCTCACACGCCATACTTTGACCCGTACCAACTGGAGCAAGGGGTAAAAGGTACACGCTTGCCAAGAGGACTTCTAGAGCTCCGCTGACGAGGGGCCAATGGGGCGTGATGGAGGGGTTTTAGAACCCATGGACCTAGAGAGTTGGGTTAGTCAAGGCGGCGTGCATGACATGAGCAATAGGAATCCCATACCTTGATGGTTTTAGCATCAAGTTCTAGCCCTTCCTTCTTGTCCACTAGAAATTCCTGAACATCCTTACGCTGATCGCCTTGAAGCTGGATCACCTCGCCCATCTCGGTATCATTGACAATGGTGCCATTGCACGCTATGTAAAGAATCGACGTCAGTCGCGGGCTCCGGACAGGAGTATGACTCAACCGAGACTTACCAAATTTCTTTTTGATGACCTTGAGGATCTTCTTCTGATCGAATTTTTTAGGCAGACCCTGGACAGTAGTTAAGGTCTTACGACCATTGCGCTCTGTTCAACGAATTATCAGCACCTGTGTTCTTGTTGCGCCACGTTTCCCCTCTATGCGGGGTTTGGAGGGCTGTTCGACATCAAAAATACATACGCTGAATCCGAATATGGATATAGTTTTGAGACTGCTTGGTCTCCCCTGTGTCTTCGTCGGCTTCGGCGAAGGGGTCTAAAGAAGGACACAAGTCAGCCAAATTTCGATCTAGGCGCGGGGCTGAGCATAAATCAAGATCGCTAATTTTCTCTCGAAGTGACGGAGATTTGGCTTTTAGCACTGGAAAAGCAAATGCACTCACCAAAGGTCTTAAGGTTTTCGATTGACATAAACTCGTTCGCTCTGGGTTCTTTTGGGAGAAGTAGTAGTGTGTAATATGGTAATATGCTATTGAGCAATGCAATAGATTTGCTAAGAGTCTTTGTGGGTTAGAATTGAAAGAGAAGAATGAAGTGGCTGTATGTTTGTTGTGTGGTTATCTAGAGGCTTTCGAGGGAGGGGTGTAATACAATACTAGTCTAAAACACATAACAATATTACATGAAAGTTTTCAGACGCTGACTAAGACAGCTTTCAGTGTCAGGCAATCTGCTTCAGTGTGTTCGTTTACCACTTTCGATCGCTTTCTGCATGTGGCCTCTTGAATCACACTAAAGTAGTCCTCATAGAGAGACGGTTCAATTGAATGATAGATCAAGTGTTTCAGATGCATGTGTAACTCGGGGGCTGTGCCTAATAGCGATGTATTATACACACCCATAGTTGAGTAGTTGATTGTGGGCCTTGGGCAGATGACTTGCTGTACTCTTATGAAATTTAAAAAAAACAGCGCTCATTGTAGTAAAGACACAGCTCCTCTCTCCATAATACATTCGTAGGGTATCTTGAGAAGGCTCTCTAGGTAGGGAATGATAATCTTTTCACCCACTATTTTCAAGAGGGTGGGATTGCCGCGGGAGCTTCTGTATTTGTTACAAGTCTTCCTGGTGGTGGCGGCATAAAGAGTGGAAGATAGGTCTAGGAGTTCAATGTTAACTTGATCCAATCGACCTCATAGGAAAGCAAGCCTACCACCACAAGCGCCATCACTGCAACAATTTAGTATCATCGACTCGGAGTAGCTTTGCGAGCATCAAAAATCATAGAACTCACAAGCCATGCCGACACTGATATAGCCAGGGGTCCCTCCTTTCCGTGCTTGCTCGGGGGTTTCAGCAAGCCATGTCTGTAAAGAAAAAACGAACGAGGCCCTGTAATAGTAAATAGGGATAATCGGATGAAAAGAAAGGATGTCCCAGGACTTACCAGCCAATCATCCTGTAGGTTAAGAAATAAGTGAGCAATACAGTCAAGAAGTCAGTTTTTGTGGTTATACCAACTTGTTTCTGGTGAACATCTGCAGACGCCAATAAGCTTGAAGCACAGCTATGCAGGAGCGGCAGATACTTACCGCAGCCATTGGTAAGGTGCTCGCCATTGTGCTTGACATGTCTCCCTCGTTTTTGTCCTTTGTAGATTCCCTGTAAGGTATTACTGCAGCGTATGTCAGTAGAGTATTGACCAAAGCTTAGGCTGGCAAGCCTGACCGAGGTCATCCCTTCGCATATCTTTTTTGGATGCCATTATCGATAATGCTGGATCTGAAGCAGCTCGATCTTTGAAAACTTTGTTTGCTCTGGAGATTAATTTTTCGTAGTACACCCCGATTGTAAATTCCCTGGTGGGTTAGTTAGTAGCACTTCCTTGGACCTTGTCGGGGTTAGTAAGCTTTAGAGCAAGTGAGCAACGCAAGTCAACTGATAGCGCCCGCTGGCTGTACCCGTAAATTGGTGTCACCTTTCACCGAATACCTAATTGAAGAGGCAACCTTGCAGCCGGGGACGCCGGCGAAACCGGGCCTGGATTTAGTTACCAATTATCGATCAGTGCGGACTGCGAAACGGAGCTGATAGGGAAAGCCGATGAGCTGTCGCTACGAGTACCGTACTCGCTGATTACCAACTTACCCTATACCTCTTGATATGAATTATAATTTCTCTGCTCTCAAGTGTACAGCGTCCTGTACACCAACGTCTTTACACATATACGTACCACTATACCTTGATCCTCGATTATCCACAATACGTCGCCGTAGAGAAACAACGGAGAGTCA
>JAABUO010005311.1_pt1 | contig 15017 bp, 16 predicted proteins | sample 5559291 | NCBI WGS metagenome assembly JAABUO01 (sample SAMN10711878, study PRJNA513372) | rock metagenome | isolation source: Antarctica rocks | place: Antarctica: Victoria Land, Finger Mt sud
AGGATGACCGCGTCATAGCCGTCGAGCAAGGCGTAGGTCAGGTCGAGCCCCCGGATGCCGAAGTCGACGACGCGGACCCCCTCCGGCAGGGCCCCGCGAGCCAGCCGGTTGACGACCTCGACGCCGAAGGCGTCGTCGCCCAGGAAAATGTTGCCGATCCCGGCGACGAGGATGCTCGGCGGGCTCATGGCGACTCTCGGAGGCCGATGATGTCGAAAGTCAGGTGCAACTCGTCCTTCAGCCGGATCGTCCCGCCCAGGGCGGTCACCGGGCTGATCCGGTAGTCGGAGAGGCGCAGCGGACACTCGCCGAGCACGCGGAGGGCGTCGTCGAGGACCTGGAGTTCGGCGTCGACCGGGTGGTCGCGGGTGACGCCGTGCAGCGAGAGCCGGCCGTTGATCCGGAGCCACGACCGGCCCGGGGCGATCGGGGCGACGGGGATCTCGACGGCCTCGAAGGTGATCGTGGGATGGGCCGCGACCTGGAGCACGTCGCGGATCATCCGGGACTCGATTTCCCGTCGATCCGAGTCGCTGAAGCTGCCGACCAGCCCGAGGGCGTCGGCGGCGACGGCCAGCTCGAGCGCCATGCCGTCGGTCCCGCCGCGTTCGAAGCGGACGCCACCTCGGAGGTCGCGAACCGCGAAGGTCGGGCTGTGGCCGGCGAACGAGAGCAGGCCCGTCGCGAAGGCCCGGACCGTGAGCCGACTCTGATTCGAGTCGAACCGGTAGTTCGCCGTCATGGGGGCCGCCTCACGGTAGGGGTTCCACTTCGTCAGGCTGGAAGAAGAAGCGGTGTCCGGGCTGGCGGAGCGTGCCGAGGTCCTTGCCGGGGTCGTCGTCGACGGTCACCGCCAGGTAGACCCGCCCCTCGTAGTCTTGCTCGATCGACTCGACGGTCGCGGTCATCCCCGCCAGGACCAGGTCCATGATATCGGCGCGGCGGTTTGGGGCGAGCCGGACGCGGTCGCCTTGCCGGACCTCGGCGGGGCCGATCTGGACGGATTCCACCCGGCGCTGGGCGGGCTCGGGATCCCAGTTATCCACGGTCGCCCCCCCGGGGACCGCCCGGAGCCCGCGGACCGTGCCGTGGAGCGCGAGCATCTGCTCCGGCGAGAGTGCCTCGACCCGTTCCAGGATCGCCTTGGTCCGCTCGTCGATGGCGGCCATCTCGGTCTTCTCCTCGTCGGTCATCGTCAGGACCCGGAGCGTCAGCATCTCATCGATCTCCGCGCCGTCGAAGAAGTCGCCCTGGCTTTCCGGGGCCACTCGCGGGTAGTCGTACAGGATGATCGGCGACGAGAGGATCGTGTCTCTTTGACCTTCCTCGCCGACCAGGACCGGCCAGGTCCCGACGTTCCGGCACGCGGCGGCGGCTTGGGCCAGGTGCCCGGGCGGGTCGAGGAGCGAGACGAATTCGCCCCGCCGGACCCCGAGGACCGCGTGCGTGGAGACCAGGGCTCTCATCAACGCATCGTCGCGGCTCCCCGACTCGTCTTCCCCCCACGCCGAGCGGTTGGCGACGCGGAGCGTCAGGCGGTACAGCCCCTCCCCGACCTCGGCCGCCGACAGCTCGACGACCCCCTCGACGGCCTGCCGCTCCCGGATCAAGACGCCGACGACCTGCCCCCCTTCCCCTCGGACCGGCTCGGATCGCCGCCCGCCCGGGAACGAGAAGGGCCGGATTTGTGGCCGCGCCGAGAGTTCGCCGAGCGTCACCTCGCCGAGTCCGACCTCGCGCTCTTCCGCCTCTTGCCAGGTGTAGTAACGCTCGGCCCCGACCCGGAGCATCTCGACCGGGCGGGAGGGCGGCTCCGCGCCGTCCGGCCAATCCGCGAGGGGCGGAGTGATCTCGGCGGCGGTCCGGGACGACAGGTGGAGGAAGCGTACGGCCACCTCGAGGGACGTCGGGGAGGTTCCCTCGACCAGGGACTCGGTCTGGTTGGCGGGAGCGTCGGAGCCGCCCCGCGACCGGCAGTAGGCCCCGGGGTAGAGCCCGCCGAAGGTCCAGCGCTGGCGGTTCTTGACCGACGGCCGGTAGGGGTAAAGAATGTACCCCTCGTACAGCACGGCGTTGGCGATCGGGTCCACGGTCGGACGGTTCATGAGGTCACCGGCTCCCCGGCCGCGGAAAGCAGCCGATCCATCGCCTGTTCCCAGGTCGGCAGGCCCTGACGGCTCCGATACAGGGTGAGGCGGTCGAAGACGTCCCTGCGGAGGCTGAGCCAGGCGCTGTTGGGGTAGTGAAGGTCCATCATCTCGCGCCAGGTCGCCGAAGGAAGTCGGAAGTACGCCTCCTTCTCCCAGGAGATCTGCTCGACCTGCAACGTGCTCTCTTCCGTCTCGTGGAAGATCGTCCCGCTGAACAGGAAACAGAGGGGGATTTCGCCTCCCTCCAGGGCCTCGAAATACTTCGTGGCCGCCAGGTTGAAGTCGGCGCTGCACGGCACCGGCAGGTCCACGGCGGCGTCACCGGCGAACGGCGGGGTGGCGACGCTGACGTGCGTCCAGAGCATCGGGCGGAGTGTCTGTCCCCACCGCTCCGGCGTACCGAACAGATCGAGGAGCCGTCCCTTCTCGGGGGCGCTGTATTGCCGACGCGCCGGCTCGATGCGGATCTGGCAGCGGAGCACGACGCTGTGGATCGGGGTCGGCGCCGCCCCCGTGGCGACGGCCTCGGTGGCGCGGAGCTTGAAAACCAACAGGGGCGCGGCCGAGAACCGCTCCGCCTCGACGCCCTCCACCCGGAAATTCAGGTCAGGCATGGGTTTGCCGCCCCTTCAGATCGGCGAAGAATCGCTCGATCTCGTCCCAGGCCGCCTGGCCGCCGGAGAGCCCCCGCCAGTGAGTCCGGATCAGGCCGGCGATCTTGTAGCACTCGTCGATCCCGACGAGGTAGCACTCGCGCGACTCCTTGACCCGGTTGACCAGCAGCGCCTCGACGTCGGGCTCCAGGCTTCGCAAGATCGGGTTCTCGTCCTCCAGCGTCCGCCACGAGTCCGGCTCCACCAGCGACTCCGTCGCGCCGGCGGGGCTTGGATAGAGCGCGACGACCCGCCCCGCCGGGGTACTCCGCAGGAAGAAGGCCAGGTTGATCGGCAGTTGCAGGCCGTCCCACGCCTGGTCCGTCATCCGGAAATCGGCGAGGAACCGGACGAGACGGGGCACCCGTCGGAATTTCGTGTCGCTCCGGCCGCTGAACAGGATGGCGCAGGCCTCGCAGGTGCAGGCCAGGCGGCGGCTGGCCGGCTCGACCAGGTGGGAGTGGTTGGCCGCCAGTTCCGCGTCACACATCTCGCATCGCTCGGCCGCGGTCCGCCGTCGCGCGAACCGGCGGATCGAGGTCATCGCGGTCAGCCCGGGGCTGCCGTCCATCGGTTCCGGCTCCATGATACGTCGGCTCCTCCCCGAGTGGACCCGTCGGCGGACAGCCCGAATCAGGCCGGCGGCATGTGCGGCATCCGCGGGTCGATCGGGCCGCAGGACTCGGGGCTGATGCCCGTCGAGTCGCGCGCCGTCCGGACCGTTTTCGGGTCCTCGCGGCCCGGCTCGCGGCCCTCGCGTGAGATTCGTTCCTCCCCCCTCGGGGTCCCGGGGGTGTGCGCGGAGATCTCGGATTTCTTGTCGAGCCAGGCCATGATTTTCCGCCTCGGGTGGTTGGATGGGTTCCGGCTCGGATCAGCGGGCCGGTAGGATGGGGAGTGAGATGAGCGTCCGGCCGTCCGGCGTAACCATCGGCTGGTCGGCCTGCCCCTCGACCTCGACCGCGGTCGCGTCGGGGGCCTTGGCGAGGATCGCCTCCTCGATCGTCTGTTTCATGGTGATGGCCGACGACGGGCAGCCGTGACAGCTTCCCTCCAGCCGGAGCCGGACGACACCGTCGTCGACGCCGAGCAGTTCGACGTTGCCGCCGTGCGAGCGGAGGTAGGGCCGGACCTGTTCGAGGGCCTGGAGCACGCGCGCCTCCAGGCTCAGGGGGTGCAGGCCGTGGAGCAGGAGCAGGCCCCCCGCCACGTCGTCGAGGGCGCAGGCTCCGAGGATCGCGGCCCCGGCCTCCCCGCCGCCGTCGAGGTGCGAGAGGATGCGTTCCAGCCCGGCCGCGTGGAGGTCGAGGACGGCCTGCACGGTCTCCCGGATCAGGGTCTGCGCCGAGGGGTCGGCGACGCGATCCATCCCCCGGATCAGCTCGTCGAGGCGCTGGAGCCGGGTCTGGAACTCGCGGGCGTCGAGCGTGTTCGGCATCACGTCCTCCTGAAGGTCGTGGCGGGAGTTTACTTCTAGACGCCGAACATCGGCGTGTGCCGGGCTTCGAGCAGCTTGCCTTCGCCCGTGTACATGTGGACGCCGCAGGGCAGGCAGGGGTCGAAGCTCCGGACCGTGCGCATGATGTCGATCCCCTTGAACTTGTCGGGGCCGTTCTCCTCGAAGATGGGCGTGTTTTGCACCGCGTCTTCGTAGGGGCCGGGGGTCCCGTGGATGTCGCGCGGGCTGGCGTTCCAGGGAGTCGGGGGGTAAGGGTGGTAGTTGGCGATCTTGCCGTCGCGGATGACGACGTGGTGCGAGAGCACGCCGCGGACGGCCTCGTGGAACCCGCAGCCGATGGCCTCGTCGGGCACCTTGAACTCGTTCCAGGTCCGGGTGTTGCCCTCAAAGAGTTCCTTCATCGCCCGCTCGGCGAAGTACAGGGCACACGCCGCGGCGTAGGCCTGGAAGTAGGTGCGCGCCCGGTCGCGTTCGATCGTGTTGCTCCACTGCGGGATTTTCCACTCGAACTCGGCCTCCGGCATCAGTGCCGTCTTGGGCAGGTAGATCTTGACGCTCTGGCCGGTCGCCTTGATGTAGCCGATATCCACCAGCCCCGCCAGCGCGGTGGACCAGAGCCGGGCGATCGGCCCGCCGCCGGTGTCCAGCGCGAGGTGTTCGCCAGTCTGCGGGTGCAGCCATCGCGGCGACATGACCCAGGTGTACTTGCCGTCGAAGTCGCGTTTCTGGGGCCGGGGCGTGGTCGTCTGGTTCCATGGGTGATTCTGGTCGACCGGGTTGCCGCAGGGGTCGCGGTCGACGAACTTCTCCCCCTGCTCCCAGCCGTCGTAATAGGACGACCCGAGGAGGATCCGGATCCCGAGGTTGATGTCGATCAGGTCGTGGGTCACCGCCTTGCCGTCGACGATCACGCCGGGGGTCACGTACATCGCCTTGCCCCACTTGCCCATCAGGGGGTAGGTGTAGTCGCAGACCTCCGGGTCGTTGAACGAGCCCCAGCAGCCCAGGAGGACCCGGCGACGGCCGACCTCCTCGTAACCGGGCAGGGCCTCGTAGAAGAAGTCGAACAGGTCGTCGTGGAGCGGCACCATCTTCTTCACGAACTCGACGTACTTCATCAGCCGGACGATGTAGTCGGTGAAGAGCTGGATGGTGGGGACCGTCCCGACGCCGCCGGGGTACAGGGTCGAGGGGTGGACGTGCCGCCCTTCCATGAGGCAGAACATCTCACGAGTCAGCCGGCTCATGTGGAGAGCTTCGCGGTAGAGTTCGCCGGTGAACGGGTTGAGCGCCGTCATGATGTCGGCGATCGTGCGATACTTGTGAATGCTCGAATGCGGGGCGAGCGTCTGCTGGGCCTTGGCCCAGACCTTGGGATTGGTCTCCTTGACCATCTGCTCGCAGAAGTCGACGCCGACCAGGTTGTCCTGGAAGATGTTGTGGTCGAACATGTACTCGGCGGCCTCGCCGAGGTTGACGATCCACTCGCCCAGGGCAGGCGGCCGGACGCCGAAGGCCATGTTCTGGGCGTAGCAGGCGCAGGTGGCGTGGTTGTCGCCGCAGATCCCGCAGATCCGGCTGGTGATGAAGTGGGCGTCGCGGGGGTCCTTGCCCTTCATGAAGATGCTGTAGCCGCGGAAGATCGACGAGGTGCTGAAGCACTCGGCGACCTGCCGGTTGGCGAAGTCGATCTTGGTGTGGATCCCCAGGCTCCCCACGATCCGGGTGATCGGGTCCCAGGACATTTCCACCAGCTTCCGGCTCTCGGTCGATGCCCCGGACGTGGGCTTGGTGACGGTCGCCAAGGTGTCGCTCCTTCCCTGATTTTATCGGGGGCCGTTGTAGGTCGTGGGGTGGTAGCCGGTGGTCAGTTGGGGGCCGCGGTGCCGCCACTTCGGTTCCTTGTTGACCGTGTCGTTGGTCATCGACCGGAGCCCGCGGATGATCCGCCCGTAAACGTTGATGAGCGCGGACGACAGGATGGCCCCGGGCGGCTCGTCCATGAACGGCATGAACTTGTCGGGGAACCCCGGCATGGTGCAGGCGATGCAGATCCCGCCGACGTTGGGGCAGCCGCCGATCCCCGCCATCCAGCCGCGTTTGGTGACGTTGCAGTTGACCACCGGCCCCCAGCAACCGATCTTCACCAGGCATTTGGGCGAGCCGTACTCCCGGGCGAAGTCGCCCTGCTCGTAGTAGCCGGCGCGGTCGCACCCCTCGTGAACCGTCTTGCCGAACAGCCAGGTCGGCCGCAACTCCTTGTCCAGCGGGATCATGGGGGCCAGGCCCGCCACCTGGTAGAGGAGGTACAGGAGGGTCTCGGTCATGTTGTCCGGCTGCACCGGGCAGCCCGGGATGTTGACGATCGGGATGCCGGCCATCGACCGCCAGTCCCAGCCCAGGTAATCGGCCAGGCCCATGGCACCGGTCGGATTGCCGGCCATGGCGTGGATCCCACCGTAGGTGGCGCAGGTCCCGGCGGCCACGACGGCCACGGCCTTGGGGGCCAGGCGGTCGATCCACTCGCAGGTGGTGATCGGCTGGCCGGTGCGCTTGTCGGTCCCCAGGGCGGCCCAGTACCCCTCGGCCTTGATCGACTCGTTGGGGATCGAGCCCTCGATGACGAGGACGAACGGGGCACCAAGGCGGTCCTCGTACGCCTTGTACCAGAACTCCATGAATTCGTCCCCGTTCTCGTAGGCGAGCACGGGGTTATGGAGGTGGACCTTGGGGAGCCCAGGGATGGCCCCCATGACGATGTCCTCGATGCTGGGCTGGGTGGCGGCGGTCACCGACACCGAGTCGCCGTCGCAGCTCAGCCCGGCCGTGATCCAGAGGACGTGGATCTCCTTGACGGCCGGCGCCTTCTGAGTACTCCGTCCGTACGGCACAGTCGCTTCTGCCATGTCGTGGCTCCCTTCTCCGATCAACGTTCCACGAACAACGCGTCACGATCGACTCGGCCCTTCGACGTCTCCTCGATCGAACTCCCCGGTGTTTACCTCTCCTCCAATTGCATGGCTGTACTTGATGACCGCGACGAAAAGCGGGCCTCCCAAGGCATTCCCGATCGTGGTCCAACAGAGGAAGTGCAAAAAGCTCCCGACCGTCACGCCTTGGCCGGAAAAAAGGCCGGCCAGTACCTCGGCCGAACCGACGACCACATGGTGAAGATGAGCGTAGCCGATCACCGAGGCGATCAGCCACGTGAGCACGATCTGGCTGATCGTATCCCGGGCGGCGGCCACCAACCACGAGAGCAGGCCCATCAGCCAACCGGCCAGGAGGCCGCTCAACAGGATGACGTGACCGTCGTGCGCGGTCAGCGACGAGGCGATCTCCCCGAAGACGCGGCGGTCGATGACCCCGAGGGCCGGGCCGATCAGGACGGCGAGCCCCGCGAACAGGGCCACCCCCAGCAGGTTTGCCGCGTAAACTACCCCCCAGGTCCGGGCCAGCGCGGCGAGCGAGGCCTTTCGGTTGAGCACCGGCAGGACCGCCAGGGTGGTCTGTTCGGTGAAGAGGTCCGAGCGACCGACCACGACGAAGATGAAGCCGACAGCGAACATGTTGGCGACCAGCAGCTCGACGACTGGCCTGGGCAGCACGCCTTCGACCTGGGTCCTCATGACGGCGATGAGGAAGAGGCTGAAGCCGATGTCGAGCCCGGCCGATAGGCCGGAGAGGAAGAGGCCGCCGACCGGTCGTTGGATCGCGACCCGGCCCTCCTGGATCTCATGGCGGAGGATCTCCCCGGACGCCTTCTTGGGCTCCAGCTCCTCGGCCTTCTCTTGTCGCAGGTCGGGACTCATGCCGGTTCGTCCTGTGGAGAAGCCGCCGCCCGTCGCTCAACAGATCCTCGGCAATTGCTCCCCGGAGAGCAGGGTGACGACCCGCTCCCCGCCCACGCACGATTTCAAGATCACCATGCCGGGGTGATCAGCGACGACCTCGCCGACGAGCGCGGCGTCCCGTCCCAGGGGATGGGCGCGCATCGCGTCCAGGACGCGGCCGGCTTCCTCACGGGGGACGATGGCGATCAGCTTCCCCTCGTTGGCGACGTAGAGCGGGTCGAGCCCGAGCATCTCGCAGGCGGCCCGGACCTCGCGCCGGAGGGGGACCGCCTCCTCGATCAGGACGACGCCGACGCCCGAGGCATCGGCCAGCTCGTTCAGAGCGCTGGAGAGACCGCCGCGGGTCGGGTCGCGCATGCATCGGGTCCGGGGACAGGCTTCCAGGATCGCTTCGGCCAGGCCGTTCAGCGGGGCCGAGTCGCTCTCCAGAACCGTCTCGAAATCCAGCCCCTCGCGGACCGACATGATGGCGATCCCGTGGTCGCCCAGGGTCCCCGAGACGAGGATGAGGTCGCCGGGCCGGGCGGCGTGGATCGAGAGCGATCGCCCGTCCGGCACCAGGCCGATCCCGGAGGTGGTGATGAACACTCCGTCGCCCTTGCCGCGGTCGACGACCTTGGTGTCGCCGGTGACCAGCGCCACCCCCGCCTCGTCGCACGCCCGCCGCATCGAAGCGACGATCCGCTCGAGGTCGGCCAGCGGCAGGCCCTCTTCGAGGATGAAGGCGGCGGACAGGAACAGGGGCCGGGCCCCCCCGACCGCCAGGTCGTTCACGGTGCCGTGGACCGCCAGCCGGCCGATGTCGCCCCCCGGGAAGAACAGCGGCTGGACCACGAACGCGTCGGTGGTGAAGGCCAGCCGGGGCGCCTTCACGCCGTTGCCGGCCCCGAAGCTCAAGGTCGCCTGGTCCTCCAGCGCCCCGAGCACGTCGTTGCCGAAGCCAGGCACGAACAGCCGCTGGATCAGGTCCGCCGTCAATTGCCCGCCGCTGCCATGGCCGAGCACGACGTGGTCGTACCGCGACCGCGGGACCGGGCAGGTGCCGAGCGGGACGACGATCAAGGGGTCATCACCGGTGACCACGAGAGGATTCCTCACAGCGGATCGAATCAACCATTCCCGGGCGGGGGGCCTTGCGGCTCCCGACCCGCCTCCCGGCGCCGCCCCGAATCAGAGGGTTGTCGGTTGCAGTACACGCGAGCGGGAGGACTCCAGGTGTCGGCCGTAGGCGTGATAGGCGGCGCACGCCCCCTCCGAGGAGACCATCGTGGCGCCCAGCGGCGATTGCGGCGTGCATTCCCGACCGAAGGCGGGGCAGTCGTGCGGCTTTTTCAAGCCTTGGAGGATCTCCCCGCTGATGCAGACCGACGATTCCTCCGTCTCGATGTCCTCGACCGCGAAGCGCCGCTCGGCGTCGTGGTCGCGATACTCGTCGCGGAGCCGGAACCCGCTGGCGGGAATCCGGCCAACCCCCCGCCACTTGCGGTCGCAGACCTCGAAGACATCTTCGACCAGCCGCCTCGACGCTGGGTTCCCCTCGGCCCGGACGGCGCGGCCGTAGGCGTTCTCGACCTCCGCCCGGCCTTCCTCAAGCTGCCGGACGGTGCGGAGGACTCCTTCGAGGAGGTCGAGCGGCTCGAAGCCGGTGACCACGATGGGCACGCGATGGCGGCTCGCGATCGGCTCGTATTCGGCGGTCCCCATGACGGCGCAGACGTGCCCTGGCCCGAGGAAGCCCCGGACCCGGTTGCGCGGCGACTCCAGGAGGGCGGTCATCATCGGGGGCACCAGGACGTGCGAGACCAGCACGCTGAAGTTGGCCAGCTTCCGCTTCCGCGCCATCCAGACGGCCATGGCGTTGGGCGGGGCCGTGGTCTCGAAGCCGATGGCGAAGAACACCACGTGCCGGTCGGGCCTCGCCGCGGCGAGGTTGACTGCGTCGAGCGGGGAGTAGACCACGCGGACGTCGCTCCCCCGCGACTTCAATTCCAACAAGTCACCGCGCGAGCCCGGCACGCGGAGCATGTCGCCGAACGAGCAGAAGGTCACCTCCGGCCGAGAGGCGATCGCGTGGGCTCGGTCGATTATCTCCAGGGAAGTCACGCAGACCGGGCAGCCGGGCCCGTGGACCAATTCGACCTCGGGCGGCAGCAGGCGGTCGATCCCGTACTTGACAATGGTGTGGGTCTGCCCGCCGCAGACCTCCATGATGGTCCACGGCCGGGTCACGGTCCGGGCGACCGCGACGGCCAGCTTGGCCACCGCATCACCGTCGCGGTATTCATCGAGGTATTTCACGGGGCGGCTCCTCCGGCACGTCGGGCGGGTCCGGCTCACCCAGCTCGTCGGGCGGGTCCGTCTCACCCAGCTCGTCGAGCTGGTTCATCTCTTCCAGAAACGCGAAGACTCGCCCCGCCTCCGCCTCGTCGATCCGGGACAGGGCGAAGCCGACGTGGACCAGCACATAATCGCTCGGTCGCACCTCGGGCACGTGCTCCAGGCAGACTCGCTTGGAGACGCCACCGAAATCGACCTTGCCCATGAGCACGTCGTTTTCGCGGTAGGTGTCGATCACCTTGCCGGGGATTCCGAGGCACATGGCGCGTGTCCTGCCGGCGGAAAGGTTCGCTCAGGGGGGAGCCGCCGCGGCGACGGCCAGTTGCCCCAGGCTCAAGCCGCCGTCGTTGGGTGGCACCAGGCGGTGGCGGTAGACGCGGAAGCCGTCCCCGGCCAGCCGCGCGCACACTTCGGACGTCAGCATCGCGTTCAGGAAAACGCCGCCGCTCAGGGCGACCTCTTCGACCCCCGTCGACAGGCGGAGCCGCCCGCAGACATCCGCGACCAGATCGACCATCGTCGAATGAAATCGCCTGGCGACCCGCGCCGCAGGGACCCCGTCCGATGCCTCTTCCGCGACCGCCCGGATCATGGAACGGGTATCGACAATCAGTGGTGATTCCGCATTCGAACCGCGGGGCGAATTGAGCTCGAACGGATAGGACCGATCCGAAGAAACCCCACCGGCCAGGGACTCCAGTTCCACCGCCGCCTGACCTTCGTAGGCGACGCGGTCTCGAACGCCTGCCAGGGCCGCCACGGCATCGAAGAGCCGCCCGACGCTCGAAGTGTAAGGGGCGTTGAAGCGATTTTCCAGTAGCTTCCGGAGAATTTTGATGTCACCTTCGCGTGTGTCTACCAGCCGCTGCGGGAACGCCGCACCGGCGTCCAGCAGGTGCGCCACCGCCATCCGCCAGGGTTCCCTGACGGCCCGGTCGCCTCCCGGCATCCCGACGTAGCGCAGGTGGGCCCCCCGCCGGAATCCCCGGTAATCGCCCACCAGGAACTCGCCCCCCCAGATGGCGCCATCGGTGCCGAAGCCGGTGCCGTCGAAGGTGACCCCAATGACCGGCCCGGCCAGGCCGTTCTCGGCCATGCAACTCGCCATATGAGCATGATGATGCTGGACGGCCACGAGTCTCGTGCCCTCGTCCTCCGCCCGTCGCGAGGCATAGCGGGTCGTGGCGTAGTCGGGGTGGAGGTCGTGGGCCAGGCATCCCGGGGTGACGGCGAAAAGTTCCTGGTAGAGGGCGACGTCCCCCTCGAAAGCCCGGTAGGCGTCGAGTTGGTCGAGGTCGCCCATGTGGTGGCTCAGGAATGCCTGGCGGTCGCGGCCCAGCGCGAACGTGACCTTGAACTGCCCCCCGACGGCCAGGATCGGGCACCCGCAGGAGAACGGCAGGGCGACCGGCCGCGGGGCGTACCCCCGGGACCTCCGCACGGGCAGCTCGACGCCGTCGACGACGCGCGTGACCGAGTCGTCGCAGCGCACGTGGATCGCCCGGTCGTGCGTGAGGAAGACGTCGGCGATGCCTCGGAGCTTCGCGACCGCGTCTTCCCGGTGGGCGATCGGCTCGTCGGAGCGGTTGCCGCTGGTCATGACCAGGGGAATCCCGCCGACCGCGCGGAGCAGGAGGTGATGGAGCGGGGAGTAGGGGAGCAGGACGCCGAGCCAGGCAATCCCCGGCGCGACCGGTTCGGCGACCGCGCCGGGCCGCCCCCAGACCAGTACGATCGGCCGCCTCGGCGAGAGCAGCAACGCGAGTTCGACCGGATCGAACTTGCCCAGGGCCGCCGCGGACTCGGCGTCGGAGATCATGATGGCGAAGGGCTTCTCGTCGCGATGCTTCCGACGGCGAAGCTTTGCGACGACCCTGGCGTCTCGCGCATCGCAGGTCAGGTGATAGCCGCCGAGCCCCTTCAGGGCCCCAATCCCGCCGCCGCGCAAGACCTCGGCGAAGCGGGCGAGCGGGTCGGGGGTCGGGATCGACTCGCCGGACGCGTCGAGGAGTTGGAGGCGCGGCCCGCAGGCCGGGCAAGCCGTCGGCTGGGCGTGGAAGCGGCGGTCGCCGGGATCTTGGTATTCCGCTCGGCAGGCGGCGCACATCGCGAAGGGGGCCATCGTCGTCCGCTGGCGGTCGTAGGGGGCGCCAGTGATGATCGTCAGCCTCGGCCCGCAGTTGGTGCAATTCAGGAACGGGTAGCCGAACCGGCGATCGCCGGGGTCGAGCATCTCCGCGAGGCACTCCGGGCACGTGGCCATGTCGGGAGAGATGAAGACCGGGCCCCCCCCGTCGGCCTCGCTCGACTCGATCCGAAACCGGTTCTCGCCCCGCGACGCCCGCCGCTCCCAGGAAAGATGCTCGATGTGCGCCAGCGGCGGCGGTCGGTCGGCGAGTTCGGTCAAGAAGCGATCCAGCGAAGGAGGTTCCCCCTCCACCTCGATCAGGATCCCCCCGGACTGGTTCCTGACGAAACCGTGCAGGCGATGCCGGGCGGCGAGGCCGTACACGAACGGCCGAAAGCCCACGCCCTGGATGAGGCCTTGCACGAGGATTGCCCGGCGCTCCATGAGTGGAGTCCCGATGATGTGTAGGGAGGCGGGATAACAGTGCAGCGAAGGGGGCGCCACCCGATCCCCAGGCTACTTGCCGGACGGTCCGGTGTCGATGGCCATCGGGATCACTCCCGACAAGGGGTGTGGGGCTAACACCCGCTGGCGGCCTCGCTGGCCAACTCCGCGGAGCCCTTGTTCCTGGTCAATCGCAGCGGCAATCGCCTGCATACCATTTGGGTTCTCCGGACGGAAACTTGATGGTACTCACGCCGCCGCTTGAAAGCCGCCGAGGAGATCACGTCGGACCTGGCCGGGCAGCCGGTGGCCATGACGGCGGATTGAAGTGGACCCCAAAGTCTAGACCACTGAACCCGATTTCTTAGTTATGGTCCCGCCTCTTCCTCGGCTCATCCGAGCCTCTCCCGGCCTCCTGATAGACCTCGGCTGGCGTCCGGTACTTGAGACTCTGATGGGGTCTCTCGTGGTTGTAGAACCGGAACCAGCTCGTCAGCCCCGACACCAACTCCGCCACGCTCCGGTAGTCCTTCAGATAAACCTCCTCGTACTTCAACGATCGCCACAACCGCTCCACGAACACGTTGTCCAACGCCCTCCCTCGACCGTCCATGCTCACCGACACCCCGGCCGATTCCAGCCGAACCGTGAACGATCTCGCCGTATACTGCACCCCTTGGTCGGTGTTGAAGATCTCCGGCTTTCCTCCCCTCAAGGCCTCTTCCAATGTCTCCAGGCAGGACCGGCCATCCAGGCTATTCGAAAGGCTCCATGACAGGACGTACCGGCTGTACCAGTCGATCACGGCGTCAAGTACATGAACCCTTGATGCATCGGAATGTAAGTGATATCCGATGACCATACTTGATCCCGACGCTCGATCTTCACTCCTCTCAATAAGTAAGGATAGACCTTGTGATCCGGGTTGGGCACCGTCGTTCGAGGCCCCGGATGGATCGCCTCCAGGCCCATCAAGCCCATCAGACGCTTCACTCGCTTGCGGTTGACCTCCTCTCCCTCATTGGCCAGCACGATGGCCATCCGACGACTGCCGTAGAACGGTGTCTTGAGATATTGCTCGTCGATCCGCCGCATCAGTCGCAGGTTCTCGATCGTCTCCGTCGCCGGCTCGTGATAGTAGCTCGCTCGGTTGAGTCCCAGCAACTCGCATTGCCGACGAATGCTTAACTGAGGATGTTTATGTTCAAACAAGGCTCGCTTGGCCTCGACCTCACGAGGCAGATTTTTTTTTCACCCAGGCCAACTCCATCTGGAGCCGCCCGAGTTGCTCGTACAGTTCGGTCTAGATCTTCTCGGGATCGGGCTGTCGAGCCGCTGTTCCGTTCTGGAAGAGGGTCTCGATGCCGTCGAGGAGTTGCTTCTTCCACTGGCTGATCTGGACCGGGTGGACCTGGAACTGCTTGGCCAACTCGGCGATGGTCTTGGTCTGCTTGGAGGCCTCCAGGGCGACCTGGGCCTTGAAGGCTGGCGAGTGTTTCTTGCGGATTCGAGCCATGCGTTGCCCTCGGTTTGAACCTCGTCAAGTATAACTTGCCGGGTGGTCCAATTTCCGGGGTCCACTATAGACATCAACAAGCTGATCCTCGACGCCGTGCGTCGGCTGCGGACGACGATGGGCCGAAGCGGCAAGGCGGGCCGCAAGAAGAAGCGAGGTCGCAAAGGGGCCAAGGCCAAGGCCGCCGCGAAGCGTCGCGGCCTGACGGTCAAGGAGAAGGCGAACTTTGTGTTCAAACACCGCTATCTGGTCACCAAGCGTCGCGTGAACTTGACCGAGGCGGAGCGTGAGGATTTGAGGCGGATGCAGCAATATCTGCCCGCCTTGGCGAGCTTGCGCCGGCTCGCCGACCGGGTTTAATGGGTGTTCGACACCCCCAAGGACTGGCATCAGGCGAGTTGTCGCCGAGCGGCGTTGAGCGACGATCCCGAGTTCCAGGCCGTCGCCGTATAGTGGACCCCGGAAACTGGACCATC
>JAABUO010005313.1_pt1 | contig 15012 bp, 6 predicted proteins | sample 5559291 | NCBI WGS metagenome assembly JAABUO01 (sample SAMN10711878, study PRJNA513372) | rock metagenome | isolation source: Antarctica rocks | place: Antarctica: Victoria Land, Finger Mt sud
ACATGCTATCTGCTTAATCCTTACCCTCCTAGCCATTACTCTGAGATTATTAACCACCTCAACTCTCTTGCAGGTTATGATGGCTGGTTCACGGAAAACTACGGCGGCGATCCAAATAAGGGGTCTTCTATTGGGGCGGATGGGCTGAAAAAGCCCTGGCAAAGACACAACACGCGCCGCCTTGACGCGATACGCACGGAAATCGATGCACTTAGCTTGTTGGAAGTGGAAAAATCAGTTCTGCTTACCAGCTTGATACTCGCGCTCGATGAAGTAGATAATACGCTGGGGCATTTTGCCTCGTACCTCAATGAATGGTCGTCGCGCTCCTACAAGCCGCTTCATTTGAGCATTCCGCAACTTATCCCTAATCAAGTCAACCACGCAGTTTACAAAAGCAATATCTTCGATGTGCTGCCTCTCATATCGGCGGATGTCGCGTACCTGGACCCGCCTTACGGTTCCAACAACGAAAAGATGCCTCCCTCAAGAGTCCGTTACTCTGCCTACTACCATCTTTGGACAACAGTTTGCCTCAACGATCAGCCGGACTTATTCGGAAAAGTCAGACGCCGATGCGATACTTCCGATACCCTGGCAGGCTCAGTTTTTGAAGAATTCCGAAAAGATAACTCAGGACATTATATCGCTGTGCAGGCAATCTACAACCTTCTGCGCCTCACCAACGCCGAGCATATCATTTTGTCCTACAGTTCTGGAGGACGTGCGACTGCAACTGATCTGAACGAATGTATTGCAGCGATTGGCCAAATAGTGGAATCTGTGGAAATTGACTATAAAAAAAATGTCATGGCAGACATGCAATCAACAAAAAGCTGGGTCAAGGATGCAGTAAAGCCGAACCGAGAATTTTTGTTTCTGATTAAGAAGAACTAAATTGGAGATTCTAAGGAGAAAGACGACCATGCGTGTCATTATGTTAAGCTGGGAGTATCCTCCCAAGATTGTCGGCGGGATTTCGCGCCATGTGTATGACCTGGCGCACGCTTTAGTCAAGCAGGACGTGGAAGTCCACGTTGTCACCTGCGAGCATCCGGGCGCGGCGGCGGAGGAAGTGGAAGACGGCATTTACTTGTACCGGGTCACGCCGCCTGGGGCGGGCAATGACTTTATCCATTGGGTGCAGCTTTTGAACGACGCCATGCTGGCGCGTGCAGATACGCTGGTGGCGGAGATTTTGAACAAAGGCGACGGGCAGGCGCTGCTGCTGCATCCGCATGACTGGCTGGCGCATTATGCCGCTGCCGCTCTGAAGCACAAGTACCATCTGCCGCTGGTGGCGACGATCCACGCGACGGAGTCTGGCCGCAACAACGGCATCAAAGGCCCGACGCAGGGATACATCAACTCGGTGGAAGAGCAGCTTCAGAATGAAGCCTGGCGGGTGATTGTCTGCACCGAGTTTATGAAGCGCGAATGCGAAGTGGCCCTCCACACGCCCTGGGACAAGATGGACGTGGTTCCGAACGGCGTCGAGGCCGCCAAGTTCAAGCTGCCGGACTTCACGCCTGCCGAAAAAGCCGCGTTCCGCGCCCGCTACGCTGCGCCGGAAGAGAAGATCATCTTCTTTGTCGGACGCATGGTGCGCGAGAAGGGCGTCCAAGTCTTGATTGAGAGCCTGCCGAAAGTGCGCTGGGGCTACCATGACGCAAAGCTGCTGATCTGCGGCGGCGGGCATCGGGAGCATCTGGTCAATTTGGCCGCGTATCTCGGCATGGAGCGGCATGTTTACTTCGCGGGCTTTGTTCCCGATGACGACTTGCTAAAGATTTACTCGATTATTGACATCGCGTGCTTTCCAAGCTTATACGAGCCGTTCGGGATTGTCGCGCTGGAAGCGATGGCCGCGAAAGTTCCCGTTGTCGTCTCCGACGCCGGCGGCCTGCCGGAAGTGGTCGAAAACAACGTCACCGGCATCACGACTTACGCCGGCAATCCGAATTCGCTGGCCGACGGCCTCCTGAAGCTGCTGCACGAGCCGGACACGGCGGATCGTCTGGTAGACGCTGCCTACGAGCGCGTTTTGACCACGTTCAACTGGGACACGATAGCCGCCCAAACGATTGCCGTCTACGACCGCGTCTGGACCGAGTATTCCGTAAGCGACTGGCGCGTCCCGAACCTGACGCCGGCCGTGGTGGAGACGCCAAAAGTTTAGCGCTCGGCTGACTGTGGAACAATCTTAGAATACAGGCTGTCCTAGCAGGCAGTGGAATGCGAGGGTACTATGGGGACATTACTGGGATTGATGGGGGCTTACATGGCGTTTGCTGCTCTCTTTTACTTGCGGCTGACGGCCACCGCGACGAGCGGGCTTGTGTCGAAGATCGAAAAGCCGTCGCACTGGCACCGCGCCCGGCATTTGACGAAATCTTTTCTGCGGCGCGTGCGTTCGTCGCCACCCAAGCACTGACGCGGAAACAGCAAAATAGACCACAAAAAAGCGGCCTCGGAGGAATGCTCCTCCGAGGCTGTCTTGCGTGTGCAGGAAAAGATGAATGCAGGAAAAGACGAACCTAACGGCGAATGAAGCGCCATGACCGAACCTATTGGCATAGGCATTATCGGCGCGGGGCAGGTTGCGACGGCCCGGCATCTGCCGGCCTTCGAAAAGCTTCAGGACGAAGGCAAAGTACGGCTGGTTGCCGTGAGCGATGTCGGGGAAGAAAAACTGCGGCTGGCATCGGAAAAGTTCGGCATTCCCTACGCCTATGCCGATTACCGGGACATGCTGGCACGGGACGATGTGGATGCGGTCTCAGTCTGTACGCCGAATTTTCAGCATAAGCAGCCGGTTTTAGATGCGTTTGCCGCCGGAAAGCATGTCTTGTGCGAGAAGCCGCTGGCGCTGAACGCGGCTGAAGGCGCGGAAATGGTCGCGGCGGGCCGGGCGGCGGGAAAGCAGCTTCAAGTGGGGTATAACCTGCGCTTCGGCCCCGGCGCAGCGGCGGTTCGGCGGTTTATTGACGACGGCAAGCTCGGCGAAATCTACTATGCCCGCGCCCAGGCCCTGCGCCGCCGGGGCATTCCCAGCCACGGTCATTTTACGGACAAAGCCAAGCAGGGCGGCGGGCCGCTCATCGACATCGGCGCACATGTGCTGGACTTGTCGCTCTGGCTGATGGATTTCCCGAACCCCGTGTCCGTGTCCGGCCAGACGCAGGCGAAGTTCGGCCACCGCGAAGGAGTGATTGGCCTGCGCGGCCAGTGGGACCCGAAGCGCTTCACGGTGGAAGACTTCGGCATTGGCTTTGTGCGCTTCGAGAACGGCGCGACTTTGACGCTAGAATCGTCGTTTGCCGCGAACATCGCCCAGGACCAGTTCCAGACCACGCTGATGGGAGCCGAAGGCGGCGCGTTTGTGGACATGGCTCAGGACGCCAACACGCGCCTGTTTCGGGAAGAATGCGGGACTTTGACCGACACGACTCCGGTCTTTTTGCCCCAGGTTCACACCCACGAAGCCGAAATCCGCGCCTTTGTGCAGGCTTTGATTGATGACACCCCCGTTCTCGTCCCCGGCGAGCAAGCGCTGGTCGTCACGCGCCTTTTGGATGCGCTTTACTTATCCGCCGAAACAGGCCGCGAAGTGAGATTATAGCTTTGAGAGAATAAGAGGCGAAGGAAAAGCAATGAAAACAGTTTTACTGATGAGTGCAATTATTGCAGCAATGTTCTCTGCTGCGGGCGCAATGTGTCGAGTTCCGGCGGTGCATAACGTGCCGCAAAAACTGCCTTTAGCTGCCTCAGAGGAATCCTCCTTAGCCGTATCTCCAGATGGTCAGACTTTGGCCGTGGGCGGTGGAACATTTGCGGATACCGTCCTGCTTTACAACAGGCACACTCATCACACCCAAATTTTGAGGATCAGGGGCAGTATGTTCAACCCGCCGAGACCGGATCGAGAGATTGACCCAGCCTTATACTATATGTCCGCTGCTAGTGTGCAGTTCTCCCCTGACGGCCGGACCCTTGTTAACGGTGGTACAGCGATTAACGGCGCTGTCGGAGAGAACAGCTCGCTTAACATTTGGGATGCTCGTACTGGAAAGCATCTTCGACTATTCGGCATGGGTTCAGTTAAAGGCCCCGGAGTAGCATTTTCGCCGAATGGAAAACTTGTGGCTTGCAGCGGTCAGGAGGTTAAAACTTCACGGGCGTTGTATGGTAGGGAAATCCGTTTTTGGAGCGCCGAAACTGGTAAACCCGCCGGTATTATTCAGACCCAGACACCTATCTCGGCGCTCGATTTTTCGCCGGATGGTCGGTTGGTTGCCACCGGCGGCATCATTCCCAGCCCTTTTGTACAAGTATGGAATGTTCACTCTCATCGAGAAGTGTGGTCTCAGCGTCTTCCAGGCAATTTGCCGCTGGTCACATCGGTTCGCTTCTCGCCGAATGGACGTTTCCTGGCTACGGGCAGCCAAGAAGGGATTGCTTTTCTTTGGGAGGCAAAGACCGGTAGACTGGTGAGCAAGTTTACCGCTGTTCACAGCCAATCCTCTTTCTATCCAAGTTCGGCTCCTGATGCCGCTCGCGTCGTCGTGTTTTCTGCTGATGGTAAGCGGCTCGCAACTGGCGGAACTGGCGGTGTCAATATCTGGTCGTTACCTTCACACAAACAGGTGCAAACATTGCAGGCTGTTATGCCCATTGCGTTCCTGCCGGACGGGAGACATTTGCTTACTGTTGATGCGTCACGAACCGGAATAAACCATCTTTTGATCTGGCAGATACACTAAGAGACACAATTGAGAAACAGAATGAGGGCAGGTTCAGAGAGTAGCTTTTGCTGTTGATACCCGAAAGCGTCATGCCGGAAATACGGCGTGCCGCCTTTTGGATGCGTGGCGCGGGGTGGCGGCGCTGTGGGTGGTGATGCTGCATGTGCGGCTGGATTCGACGCCGACCCGGCTACAGGATTGTGACGCAGGGGATTGATCGGATTGCGGCTGTTCAGTCCCACGCCCGGCTTTTGTATGGAACCAAGCTGGCCCTGTGCGTCGCTGCCGGCAGAGTATTTTCCAATTTTGTGAGCGTCGTTTTTGGACACGCGGCAGAAGCAGGTACGGCAAGAGCTATCGGCACAAGACAACGGCAAATAAGAGATAACGGCAAATAGTCGTGGTACAATAGGAAGCATTATGAGCCAGCCCCTTTCACAACCTGCGCCGATGGATGATGTTCCTCAGTCGGTGGTTCCGGCCAAATCCGGGGGATGGCTGGCGGCGGTGATGCCGGTCATTCTCATTGCGGCCTGCGCGGAGCTTGGCATCTCGATTCTCAACAACTCGGCGCTGCCGATTTACTTTACCAAAGGGCTGCATATTCCGACGGGGACTTACAGCCTGCTGATGATTCCGTTCTTTATCAGCGAAGTGCTGTTCAAGTCGCCGCTCGGAGTGCTGGCGGACAAAATCGGGCGCAAGCCGCTGATGCTGGGCGGGGCGATGGTGACGGTCTTCACGCCGCTGTTTTTTATCACGATCCATTACGATTATCTGGCGGCGACCGCCGTGATTACGCTGCTGACGTTCGGCCTCCTGCGGGCGCTGGACGGGCTGGGGCAGGCGGCGCTGTGGCCGTCGCTGTATGCGTATGTCGGGGACGTGGTGGCGGAAAAGAAGCGCGGCGCGGCGATGGGGGCGCTGAACGTCGTTTATATGATCGGCATCGCGTTCAGCTTTTTGATCGGCGGCTTTGTAGACGACAATTTTGGCCCGATCTTTGCCAAGCAGGCGACGTTCGCCGATCAGCTCGCCCGCTTTAACACCCGGTTTCATGCGCGGGTTCACGCGCTTGGGCCGCGTCTGCATCATGGCCTGCATCCGCATTCGGTCCCGCTGCCGCCGGCCGTAATTCTCCCGCCCATGCCGCATTATGATTTCCGGCCTGAGTATTACTACCCGTCATTTATTCTGACTTCTGTGCTGTTCGGCGTTGCCGTGCTGGCGGCGCTGGCTGTGCGCGGCAAGGTGCGGCATGAGGACACGCACCCGGACCAAGCTTCGGGCGAGGCGATGACCTGGGCCGGCTTTCTGAGTGCTTTGAAGACCGTGCCGCAGTTTCTGGCGCTGGCGTTTGTGACGTTTCTTGGGATCGGCTGCATCGCGCTCCTGGTCAAGAAGTTCGCGCTGGACGAGTACGGCCTGAGCGAAACAAAATTCGGGCTGCTGGTGCTGGGGCCGGCGCTTGCGATTGCCCTGGTCGCGGTTCCGGCGGGGCATCTGGCGGATACCTGGGGCAAGACGCGCTGCGTGCGGCTGGGCTTTGCGCTCTGCACGGTCGGGCTCTGGGGCATTCCGATCCTGCACCATCTTCATGCGGGGATGAACGGCTTCATGGTCTCGGCGGGCGTTCTGGGCGTCGGCTTTGTGCTGGCGTTTCCGGCGTGGCTTGCGCTCTTGACGGAGCTTGGCGGGGAGCGGCAGCGCGGCACGGTCTTTGCCGCCGTCAGCACGGCGCAGGGGCTGGGGATGCTGCTGGGCGCTTCGGCAGGCGGTTATATGTATAGCTCGATCGGTCATATTGCGCCGTTTGTCGCGGCATCGGTTCTGGTCACGCTCGGCACGACGCTGGCCTTGATTTTTGTTCGGGACAGCCGCCTGCGTCTCTCCACTTCGTAAACATTTATGAATAGGCGATTAAGATTTTCGGCGCGGCCTATTTTCATCAAAAAACGGCTTGCACAAACATTCGGTCTATGTTATAATGAACCAGTCTTGCTTTTGACGGCATACTCAGATCACAACCGAGCGACAGGCTATTTGACCCGCCGCCGCATTCATCCCCCCAATACTGACCAGCACCGCGCCGCTGCAATGCCAGCCGCGCCGCTTTTGCGTTTTAACTTCGCGTTTTAACTTTGCGTCCGAATTCGTCGTCCGCTTCCGGGGCCGCGCATCATCCGGCATCTGGAACAATCCGGCATCTTACACAACCAGGGAGGTTGTATTCGCCTTGAACACAGAACGCACTTCTTCCAGCGCCCTGCGCTCTTCCGTTTCCAGCGCCCTGCGCTCCGTCACTTTCCTGCGCCGCTTCCGCGTCTTCTTTAGCTGGATGGCGGCGGCTCTGCTGCTGGCAGGGCTTGCCGCGACGGCGTCGCAGGCCGGGCTGAAATCCGTGTCCATGAGCGGGACCGGCGCGGTCCTCGCGCTGGCGGCGCAGCTTCGCAGTGCCCGCCTCCACGCAAATGCAGGCACAGGCGGCGCGGCACCCAGCCATACGCCCGGCGGACGCGCCTTGCTGCCCCGGCGCATGCTGCATTCAGGCGCACTTGTCGGGCGAGCGGCGGCGGCGGCAAGTGTCGTGCCGATCTCCGGCGGCGTGCAGACGTATGATGTGGACAGCCCCCCCCCGGCGTTCCGGCCGCTGATCGGCTACGGCAGCGCGGCCGCGCTGAACAACAGCTCGACCAACCCGCCGGTCTATATTTCGTCTTTAACGCCCACCAACATGACCCCGGTCTGGTCGGCGGATGAGACGTTTCTTGTTTACTCGTCCAACCGCACCCAAACCGGCGGCGTCAACGCCGACGGCACGAATCCGGACGGCAGCACCGGCCCGCGCTTCCACCTGTGGGCCATTTCCGTCAACGGCGGCGAAGCGTTCCAGATTACGACCAGCACCGGCCCGGCAAACGGCGGCGAGTTCTTCCCGACCCTGTCCCAGAACAACCTGACGGTTGCCTTTACGTCGGATGCTTCCTCGCCCGACGTGCAGAATTTGTACGCGATTGCGTTTTCGTATTCCGCGCTGTCTTCCGGCATGGTCCCGCCGACCAACTTGTCGGCCACCGCAGCAAACCCCAACCCGCCCGTGTCCTTGACCCTGCGCGGCGCGACGGAGCTTGCCAGCGCCCAGGCGACCGGCTTCGACCAGGTGCAGCGCCCGACGTTCTCGCCGAACGATAACCAGGAGATCGTATTTTCCGCCCACAGCGTCAACTATTCCAACAACGGCGACGTCAACGCCGGGCATAACCATCTCTACTTCCTGTATACCAGCTCCGGCGGCTTCAGCCCCGGCCAGAATGTGTCGTTCCCCGGCAAGCTGACCAACGGCCCGGCCGATGACACCGATCCGACCTTTGCGCCCGACGGCTCTTATATCGCGTTCGCGTCAACGGCCGATGTCAACGGCTTTACGCGAAACCCGAACAATGCGTTCGGGCCGACCAATCCGGCTTCCGTGCAGGACCCGAATGCGTCACAGTCTCTGTCGAGCGGTACGGCGGCGACGCGCTCCGTATTCTTGATCAGCGGCGGCTTGTCTTCCACCGGCGTTCCGTTTGGCACGGTGCCGACGGCGCTCGGAACCGGCGGGCGCGTCTCGCTTGGCAGCACGGCGGGCTTTGACGACTTCGGGCCGGCGTGGAGTAGTTTCGCCAACCAGAACCAGTACACTAACCCAACCGGCAACTCCGCTTATCTTGCGTTCGCACGCAGCACGGCCTCCTCGGCCGCGCTCCACGATATTTATTACTTTCTCGCCGCGACCGGCGTTTCCAATCCGACCACTGAGACGCTGACGCGAGAAACCGCTGTCGGCAATGCGGCTGTCAAGCTTAATACCGACGACAACGCCGGAGAAACAAGCGCCGCCGGGAATGTCTATGATGACATCTACCCGACCTGGTCGCCATTTTTGTCTCTCTTCAGCATTGCGTACTCGTCCAACCGGACAGTCACCTATAACAATCCCAGCGGCGGAGCGCCGGTGGAAGTCGCCGCGTCCGTGCCGCAAGGCGGGGCGGTGACGAACAGCCAGGACAGCACCCAGAACTTCTCGGTCGGCGCGGGCTACGCCGGCTTGCTGGTGTCGCAGGTGCTGAACCTGGACCCGCCCACTTTGCTGCGCTTCAGCACCAATGAAGTGCTTCATGTCCAGGCTGGGACCAATCCGAACCCTGTCACCGGCACGCCCAACAAGCTCGCGGCGACGGGTGGGCAGAACGTCACGCTGACGGTACGCCTCAGCGACCGCGAATCCGGCATTGACGACACCGGCGGCCCCGGCGGCGGCCCGCGCGTTTACGTCCAGATCAAGGACCCGGATTCCAAGTACCAGGACTCGCAGAATACGGAGCATAAGGTCTTCATGAAGGACCGCCGCTTCGACTCGCAGCCGGAATACGATGCCAGCGGTGCGCCGATCACAGATCAAGCAGGCAATGTACTTCCCGGCGCACAGATCAACGCGCGTCTGAGCCAGTTTACGAGCAGCACAGCCAACGGCCTGCTGGACGTTTACCATTATTACCTGCCGAATTCCGACCTGTATTCCTCCCTGTACTACAACCCGGAGGGTCCCTTATCTATCCCCTCGTACCATAAGTACCAGTACCCCAGTTATGGGGACAATAACGACGTTGTCAACATGGTCGGCATCAATGCAGCGGCTGTACGCGGCGTGCATGGCGGTCAGTGGATAGCGGACACGGCCAACAGCCCGTATGGAACCTATATCTTTGTCGGCAAGTCCGGCGGCGGCTCGGACGACGGCACCGATGCGGGCCGGGTCCAGCCAACGGATTCCGGCAAGAATGTTCCGACTGGGGCTCCCGCAGCAGGAATGACCCCGGCGGTGCTGGCAAGCACCTACTCTTACCCGGTCAACGGCGGACGTGCCTTTCTGCCTTATCCAGGCAGTGATCCACGTCAGTTCGTTCCGACCGGCCCTGAGTATGAATGCCAGGTGGTCAACCCGCAGTTCTTGACCAACGGCACCACCGGTGATACCCAGGTTGGCGATCCCACCGTCACCGCCGGTTATCCCGCCGGTTACACCATCGGGAAACCGACACGCGATGCAAACGGCAACATTACCGCGAACGGCGCTCAGATACCTAACCGCACCGGCAGCGTCGGAGATTATGTTGACCCGTACTACCTGGCGGGCGTGGATGACCAGCGGGCCTTTACCGGCGGCACCTACGGACAGAATGGGACTGACCGCCCGGTGGCAAACTATACAGCCCCCGGCACGGCACGCGATGTCAACAAAACGCAGACGACGACAACGCATCCCGCCGAATGGCTCCAGCTGACCCGCGTTCCCGCAGCCCAGCAGGACAACCAGGGTGGCGTGCTTTATACCGTCACCTGGAAAACGCCGCTTTCCGGCAGCGACTTCTTTGTGGATGTGATTGCCTACGACAAAGCGACCTTCCCGAATGTCCCCGGCGCGAATGTCGGCGGGCGGTCCAACTGGCGCATCTACGACAACGTCGGCGGCTTCAGCACGAACCAGTCCATCGGCAGCAATGACATCCTGGTCGTCAGCGACTATGCGCTGGGTCAGAAGTTCGCCGGAACCACATTCGGCGGGCGCAACACCAACCAAAACCTGGTGCCGAAGCTGTTTGGGACCGAGTCCTATGTGACGGATGTTGACATCAACATTCTGCCGGACAGCGTCTACGCCGGCATTCCGACCACGGAAAAATCGTATGCGTTCAACGCAGTCGTGCAGCCGTTCCTTACGGACAACACAGGCTTTGTTCTGAACCCGATCCGCCCCAACTCGTTTATTTTCCCAGTAACTCAAACCGCTGCGGAAAACGGCCTCGGCGTTTTGTCCTATCAAGACGGCATCATCAACGACGGCACCACGGCTGACGGCGCTCCGAACGTGCAGTCGCAGCGGTACAGCATCTGGCGCATTCTTTCGCGCGGCCCGGTGCCGACCAGCCTGCTGAACAGCTACCTGCCGACACCGGTCAACCAGCCGGCCATCGCCGATTCCGCCGGCATCAACGCTCCGGCGGCGACAATCTTGGAGGCACCGCGCTGCGTTCTTTGGCTTTCGCCCTACACCGGCGACGTTCTGGCCGATCCCGGCACGATTGATGATCCCGGCAATGTCGGCACCACCGGCGTTACCAACCCGCGCCGAAGTACGACCAGCATTCTGACGGCCTTCGCGCAGGCGGGCGGACGCCTCTCCGTCTTTGGTCAGGATGTCGGCTCCACGCTCACCCAGAACGGCACGGTTGCCAATGCGCCCGGCGCTGCCGGCTCGCCGAACTTCCTGCCGGACGTGCTTGGCGCGACGCTGGTTCCCAACACTTCAGGCGGTAATGTCCTGGCCGGAACCGACAACCGGATCACCGGCAACCCGTTCTACGACCATTCCAACAACGGGAACTACAACACGCTGACCGGCCCAATTCAAGGGGGGTACACGATCCAGTCCCCGAACTATCCCTACCAGGATAATCTGGTCGTCGGCGACGCGGACTACGGGGACAGCGGCCTGAGCCAAATCCCGGCGTTGACGGTTGCTGGGGCAAGTGTTCAGGGCCAGACCGATGTCCTGACCCCATCCAATACCGCTCAGGCTGCCATGACCTATGGCAGCGGCGCGGGGACAGCGATGGTGTTCCACAACGATCCGTACAGCCCCACCGGCACCCATCGGCTCCCGAACGGCGGAACCGGCAGCCGTGTGGTCTATGCCGGCTTTGGACTGGAAGGTCTTACCAACGACTATTACTCATCCAACCAGCCGAACTCAAGCCAATCCGGAGTGAACGGCAGCCTGCCGCTGGATGAGCTTATCCCGCAGGTCATCCCGCGCAACCCGCGCTCGGCGGTGCTGCACAACATTGTCAACTACCTGCGGACGGGCCGTGTCAGCGGCACGATCACGCAAACTGCCGGTACCGGTCAGGGCGGCGGTCTGGGAATTGACGGCGTCACGGTTTACCTGAAGCCAAGCACCGGTACGCCGCCGCCAACCCGCGCCGCCTTCAGCGCCCTGACCGCAAACGGCGGGCGGTTTACGATTGCCGGCGTCGAGCCGGGGACTTATACCCTGGTTGCCGTCAAGCCCGGCTTCCAGCGTGCGGTTTCCAACAGCGGCGTTACTTATGTTGTCGAGGGTGACACGACCGCGACCAATGCGACTCTGACCATGACGCCGCAGCAGCCCGGCAACATTGCCGGGACCGTGCATGACACGGCGAACAACCCGATTAACGGCTCCGTGGTGACGTTTACGTCGCAGGACAATTCTGTCACGGTAGCAGCCACCAGCGCGAATGGCTCAGTGACGGGTAATACGGCGGAAAACTACTTTATCCAGAATGTGCCTGTCACCAACTACACCGGCAAGGCCAGCAGCCCGACAAATCCGACAGGCCAGGCGGAATATACGCCTGCTGCCACGCCGGACGCTCCCCCGGCCGGTTCGCCCGCCACAACGCCCGACTACAGCAAGGGCGTGACCGTCCAGCCGAATACGACGGTTCAGCCCGTCAACTTCACGCTGACCCCGATTCTGGCGACAATCGCCGGGACCGTCACCAACAGCGTGACCGGCGCGGTCCTGCCCGGCGCGACCGTGACCGTGACGGACAGCGCCGGCAAGACGGTCGGCACCCCCGCCGTCACCGCCGCCGACGGAACCTATAAGCTGACGGGTATCCCGGCCACCCAGACAGCGGCGACATACACGCTGACGGCAACCGCGCCTGGCTTTGCCGCCAGCGCCCCGCTTGCCGTGCCGAACGTCTATCTCGGCAGCGCCATCACCGGCGCGAACTTCGCGCTTGTGCCGATTGCGCCCGGCTCCATCACCGGAACCGTCACCTACACGCCCGGCGGCATCGTCTCCGGGCCGGTTGCCGGTGCCATCGTGAGCTACACGGCTCCTGGAGGAACCGCGCAGACGGTCACGACCGCCGCCGACGGCACGTACACGATCTCGCCCGTGCCGCCCGCTGTTTACACGGTCACGGCTGTTGGCCCGCTTAACGCGAACGGCAAGCCGACAACGATGGCGGCAGCGGCCCAGCAGATCACGGTAACGTCGGGGAACGCCAGCACGGCGAACTTCCAGGTGACGCCGATTGCGCCGAGCTTCTCCGGCACGGTCGTCAGCGCCGCAGTTCCCGGCCCCCCCGCGGTGCCAAGCAAACCGCTGGCAAACGCGACGATCACAATCACCGGCACCGACGCCGCCGGGACCGCCATCGCGCCCATCACGGTGAAGACCGCCGCCGACGGAACGTACACGACCGGGCCGCTTGCGCCCGGAACCTATACGCTGACGGCGTCGCTTGCCGGATACGCATCGTCCGCGCCGCTCGGCCCGACCACGGTTCAGCTGGGCGACGTGATCACCGGCGACAACTTCACGCTGACGGCGGTTCCGCCGGGCAGCATCACCGGAACCGTCCTGGACAACCAGGGCCATCCCGTCAGCGGCGCGACGGTGACGTTCACGTCTCAAGACGGAACGGTTCCGAACCAGACGGCGCAGACAAACCCGGACGGCACTTACTTTATCCCGCCGACGGGAACAAAAGCGAACGTCCCGGCGACCACCTACACCGGCACGGCGACCGGCACTCGGAACGAGACCGGAACGCCGCAGTACGGCTCCGCGCCGGCGCAGACCGTCACCGTTAACGGCGGCGGCTCCGTCACGGCGAACTTCGTCCTGCCGGTCATTCCGGCCACCGTTTCGGGAACAGTCACCGACATTCAGACTTCGGGGGGAGTCAGCGGCGCAACCGTGACGCTGACCGATCCCAGCGGCAAGGTCGTCGGCGGACCAATCGTGACCGGAGCCGGCGGCACGTTTTCCTTCACCGGCATCCTCGCCCTGCAGGGAACGCAAAACTACACGCTCACGGCGACTGCGCCGAATTACTTCCCCGGAACAGCGCCGGTCGTGCTGAGCCTGGGCGATATGCTCACCGGCATTGCGCTCACGCTGGATGAGCAGGCCACGCTGGTCGGCCTCGTCACCGACGGCTCGCCGGACGCCACCGGGCAGCCGCTGTCCGGGGTCACGATCACCGTGACCGACGCCAGCGGGAACGCCGTCACGACGACGCCTGCGCCAGTCACCACGCAAAGCGGGACCCTCGCCGCCCCCGACGGGCAGCCGGAGAACTATACGGCGACGCTTCTGCCGGGCAAGTATACGATCACCGCCGCCAAAGGCAGCTATGTCAGCCAGACCACGGCGCTGATTACGCTGACCAATACCGCGCCGGTGCGCGTCAACTTCGCGCTCGTCAGCAGCATCGGAACGCTGGGCGGTCTCGTGACCGACCAGAACGGCACGGGCCTCGTGTCCGGCGCGACCGTGACGGCAGTCCCAACCGGGTCCACCACCGGCTTGACGTTCACGACAAGCGCGTCGTCCACGCCCGGTCCCGACGGCGCTCCGCTCAACTACAGCGGGCAGCTTGCCCAGGGAACGTACACCGTCACCGTCACGAGAGGCAGCCGGACTTCGGCGGCGCAGAAAGTGACCATTGCCGGCGGCACGTTCAAGCGGCTCGACTTCACGGCGGCAAACGGCCTGCCCGTGCTGCATCTGTTCCCGGCGGGCATTCAGTTCGTGTCCACGCCGTATGACTACAGTTCGCTCGGCTTCAGCGGCCTCTTCGGAGCGCTCAACACCGCCCCGGCAGGAACGACCGCGAACGGCAACCGCTCCAATGTCGCGGTCTGGAACCCATTGGCCGGCGCGTATGCGCTGGACCCGAATGCTCCGGCGGACGCGCTTCGGCTTGGCGTCGGCTACTGGGTCTACTTGAAGAACCCGGCTGCGGTCACGCAGCAGGGCGCGACGCCGACCGCGAAGTTCGTGGCGGTCTCGCTCGGCCAGGGCTGGAACCAGATCGGCGTGCCGAATCCGTCCACGGCAGGCACGCCGATTGCCAGCCTGATGTTCGACAACGGCACGGGCGGCATGATTACGTTCGCGCAGGCCAGCGGCCCGCAGTACAACCTGGTCACCCGCCCGTTGTACGGCTATGCCGGCGGCGGCTACCAGGCCCTCAGCACGACGGGAGTACTGACACCCTGGAACGGTTACTGGATTTATGTGAACGCCGCCGCGACACTGGAAATCCCGATCCAGGCCGCTACGACAACGACTACTACGACTACTACGACAACGACGCCGCCCGTGCCTTAGAGCGGCGTAGACAAGCAGGCAAAGGGAGCGGATAGCCGCTCCCTTTGT
>JAABUO010005314.1_pt1 | contig 15006 bp, 22 predicted proteins | sample 5559291 | NCBI WGS metagenome assembly JAABUO01 (sample SAMN10711878, study PRJNA513372) | rock metagenome | isolation source: Antarctica rocks | place: Antarctica: Victoria Land, Finger Mt sud
GCCCTTGGTGGAGGGCTTGTAGTAGCTGTACTCCTTCTTGTCCACGCCTGCATCCTTGAAGATGTTGTGGTGGTTGGACCAAGTGGGCTTGGTGATGTGAATCTGCACTTCAACAAACAAGGCTTGGGTTATGCATGAACAGGCAACTGTGGACGCAAAGCACAATTTGTCTGAAAATAGTCATTGGTGCCATTCGTATTCCCTCCAGCACAGAGATGAGGCAGACAGGTCACTCTGCAAAAAGCAAAAGCTGAGCAAGAAAATGGCAATAGTTTCTGCTAAACATGCCTACAAAGCCTTTGGCGAGCGTGACAGTGCAACGCCAGTGAGCACAGCAAGGGTATTCAGCAGAGCAAGTTCAGTTCGTAATTGCATTCGAGATATGCAAACAATGCAATATATTACGAATGTATGCAATCTGTTTGTGCAAAAGATTGCAAGGGTCTTGAATGTCGAAACCACTCAGATATTGTTGCAGTCCAGTGCATGTATGACTGTGATGTATAGGGCAAAGACTAATCAGCCAAAACCTGTCTGTCAAACAGGCAGCACAAGCACCTTCGAGCCTGGCATCCATCGCTTCATGAACTCTGCCATAAGCCGGCAAGACCCTGTGCCTGACAACGACTGCACTGCTGCAACTCTGCTGTCAGCAATGGCTTCGTTGTTGTCGCCATATGCCAGCTTGATGGACACCTGGTTGAAGTCCTTCAGGCCTCCTATAGGCAGATACCTGCAAGCACATCACTGTGGGAACCAGCTGGAGCAGCTCATGGTGAATGCATTGCTACACATATTGTTGCACAAAGCCGCACAGTCCTGACTTGGACCAGCGACTCTATGATTCCGAGTCTATACCACGTCATTCTGCAAGATGCATGCTCTGACATGCAGCAAGCAGTCACATTGACAGGTTGCACTGAGCTTGCCATGCTTTCTGGTCTGGTGTGCAGCAAGAGCGAGGAGGCTTGTGTCTCACTCCATGAAGTGGCTGCCTCCAACACGGCGTTCTGCTTCCCTGACAACCTCCAGCACCACTGGCTTGCCGTTGTCATCCCGATATGCACCCTGCGAGTAGTGTTGTAATGTGGTTTGCAGATGCATTGTGAGGTAGGCCAAGTCAGTGTCGTTGATTTATAGTTGACAGCGTGCACGGCTTGAGCCATACCACTCCCAAGTTCATCTTGTTCGGGTTTTCGTCGGCCAGAAATGCTTCTGTGATGCCCAGTATAGGGTCTTTGGGAGCCTGCTCTACATTGCCAAACCAGGTTTGCGAGACCGCTGATGCTGAGAAGTTACGGTGCTGATGTAGCAAGCATCGGTGAGTCTGGCGTAGCAGTGCCATCTATAGTGTGTTGTAGACTGAAAATGACTGAAAATCTTATTTCGAAGACTCTCCGATGACTTCTATCAGTGACAACCCGTCGCAGGATCCAACGTCAGGTTGATCCGCAGACTGAGGCGGTTAGGGTATCGTCTTGATTTGCCATCAAGCCCTACAAGGCAGAAGCCTTTGCCATTTGTAGCACTTAAGCTAAATTGTGAATGCTATCTAGTTAAGGCTGTTACGTGCTTGCTGTGGAGGACACCATTGTTCTAGACGTGCACTGGATCTGAAGTACTCGAGCCATCTCTCTCTTGATCCATGACCATCCCATTTCAGAGTCATGAGATTGGCAACCTTGCTAAACAGCTGCTGTCTTACAACATGTATCACATCTCGAAACTCACCTCACACATTAGGAACTTTCGGAGAACTTGTAGGACCTTAATGTACTGTTGACATTGCGCTAAAGCTCATGCTGATTCTACTCAATGGTTTCGGAGCAACTGCGAGCTTAATGATACCCTTCCAAGCATAAGATTCAACGTGCACCGTCGACAGCGTATCCGAAGGCTTTGTATCCATTCCTGCCAGATCATGTCGTTCGAGTGCTATGTTGCAGCCCTGCCACTCCCTGTACTGCAGTTGATTTTTTCCCACGTCATTGAAAAGCAAGGCTCGTCTGTAGGCCTCTGTCGGGTGTCAGCCGTTTGTAAAACCTGGTCCGAAGCTGTCCGAAGCGATCCTAACTGGTGTGGGCGGAGTTTGATAGCTCTGCACATCCCTAGAGTCCCTGTGACACAGCGCACGCTGCAGGCAGCACATCCACATCCCCAAGACCCAGGCTGACCGCTTTGACGACTACTCTCTGAAGCATTTAGCCCTCAAAGCCAAGAATCAGTTGAAAACCATAAAGCTGCATGCCTGCCGCAGGCTCAGCACCTTCTGCATCTTGGAGGTGCTGTTGAACAGCGAGCAGCTTATACAGGTGAGCACACAACTGACTGCATCTAATGGTCATGAACTGAGCACCTCTCATGCTACAATCTTCTGGCCTTGTAGGTGAGCATCATCAGCTGCCCTCAGATGGCTTCTTACAATTTTAAATATTATCTCAAAGCGGTCCTGAAGCGGCCCAGGCATCACCGTCACCTGGAGCAGCTATGTTTCACCAGCACAAACAACACGTACTCTGACCGGGTGTGTTGTTGTCATATAGCTTGGTCCTGCAGTTGTTCAGTAAAGTGTTCTGGAGTGAACAGCCGCTGTTCAGTTGGCCATGCTGTGCTGAAGCATGAACAGCACAAGAAGCCCAGATTGCATTGTGTCCTATGCACGTGAACTTGCATGCCAGACATTTGTACATTCAGACAGTTTGTTCTGCGAATCTTTGCAGCGGATCCTGCTGATCAACAGCAAAAGCATGTACTGTGCTGGAACATGTCAGACCACCACGCCTGTTTTTTGGCAGCACTATGCTGGTTTTGCAGTGTGTACATGAGTGCGCAGGTTTGCAAGGGCCTTGCAGAGCAGGCAGGCATCAAAGTGATGCTCGGCTGCTAAAATGTCAAATGGTCTTCCCATCTAGATCTTGACATGCTGGCAGGCTAGCAGGAACAGCTGATTCGAACGTTTGGGGAGGCTGGCGCTCTTGTGCTGACCGAGCTCCACAAATCAGCAGGACAATGCTCAGGCCATACTACATGCCGCGTCAGCACTTCATAAGGGGGCGTGATTCCCCCTTTACAAGCCTTTAAAGGCTGCAGCTCTGCCCGGCATTTAGTCTATGCCAGCCATAAGAGTCATTCTTCCACGGGCATTCACTGGTGCCTGAAGGTACCAACAGCTTTGCGATATTCATTACCATATGCCAAACATCAAAAATCCCAGGTCAATGTGTTCTCAAATTGTAGAGATGAGCGTTTTTGTAAGTTAGGCTTTTATACCAATGCAGACTGAGCAAGAGAGGGAGCTCCCTCGAGAGACACAACAGATCAGCAGGGCATGTTATGTACACAGGCTGCAGTCATTGGCTCCTGCAGGGGTGAAATAAGCTGTGCAGACTTGTAAGCTTCTTGACACAAAATCTATCAGAGTGTTCAACTGTGTCACACACAATCTTGTCATGCCTGGTAGGAGGAAATGTTGCGAGCTTGCTAAGCCTTAGTGGCTTCTCCTTTAGCACACTTTAGCACCACTGCACCATATCTATACTTCGTGGTACCCTTGAAGAATGGCTTGTATAATTCTTCACTGCGCTAGCAGATTTGAAACCATTTAGACGGTCAACATGACGCTGTGCATTTCCTTCTCCTGTAGTACACAGATAGACGGGAGGTTTGGACTAATGCTGAGGCTAGCCACCCTCACGTTGACAGTCTTCCAGCAAGCTTCCATCTTGACCCTGTAGTGGTCATGCAATATCGCGACATCAAGGCTTGTTTGGTCACACACCCTCATGTCCACAGGCAGTGCTTGCCATGAGACGCACAGCGCTTACTCGCTTGCATGCTTGAGTCATTCAAATCAGGATCCATAGCTTCCTCAAGCCAGTGAACGTGGTGATATGTGAAAGTTTTGGATTAGTCGTTACTCATCTGCCTCTTCCGAGAAGATCACAAAGGTACGTGTTTGCATCGAGAGGTCCGTTGCTGTGCGGCGCAGCTCCTGCTATGGCGCTGTGAGCAATGCTGCAACCGCTGCTGGTGTGGGCCAGCTGCGTGGCGACTGTAGCAGCCTCTCTGCAGTTTTGCAGATCTGAGAAATACGAGACTGCGTTTCTAGCGAACATTACTGCGCCACTTGCCGCTGGGCTGCGGAGCGAGTTCTGTGATCGCGGCGGCACAGATCTAGTTGTGTTGCCGGAGGACACCGGTATTGCTCATTATGTTTTATCGGGCAGCTTCGCCACAGAAAAGCTCGGCAAACAGCAGGAACAATTTCAAGTGTTGCAGATCGGTGAAGTTGCCTCTCTCGGGGCCATACAAACACCGGTCTCGCTTCATCTGTGGGTGCGCGCTCTATGCATCGGGTAAGCGGCTACCTTTTCAAAAGTCCCCAGGCGTCTGTTGAAACATCGTAACTGCCCTGCACAGCTTATCGCTTCGCCCGGCCTGCAGGACAGACATCACTATCCGAGGGTACGGCATGCTTCAAGAGATTCACCCACTGCAGAAAGCGCACGGCCATGTAGACATGGAGTTGCAGCTAACAGCCTTGACTTCCAGTCCTCAGCAGCAGTACTTAATGGATATCTACTGGCGCACAGAGCATGAATACACCCGCTTCAACTCACCATTCACCTTCGAGACAACCTTTCCAGTCAGTGCTCTGGCCAGTCATTACATGCTGCACATTGGAGGCTTCAGGCAGCATGTGATTTTCACACCAAGGATCTTCAGCTGCCACGAACCAGTTAGGCGTCAGACTCCAGTACTGCTTACAGTCATACCACACTCTCACACTGGCATTGAAGACCCACAGAGAGTAGCACTGACTACCAGGATGTTAGTTGCGCATGTCACTCACCATGTGAAGCTAGGCTTGGCTGGCACTGTACACTATGAGGTAGAGCCTTTCCTCACACATCTAGCCAGCGATCCCAGCATCCAAAATCTGGTACTGCAAGGCAACCTGCGTCTGATACGATGGGATGTTGAGGTGCAAGGCTACATGCCTGATGGCCTAGTATGGAACAAGAACAGGGCCAAGACATTGGAGTATAATCATGCCATTCTCGCCCATTGGGGCTTAGACGTCTACATCAATCCAGTCGACATTGATGAGTTCATGGCCACCAGGGGACCTTCAAGTGTGGCCGAGTTGTTTTCTGAGGGCTGCATTGTGCCTGGGGGGCATACGACTCTGCTCAGATTTGACATACGCTGTGGCACATGTCAGGGTGCAGAGTCAGGCATCTGGCTTGCCAACTCAGGCATTAATCCGCTGGCACTGTACAATGAGACAGATTGGAGCATCAGATTGCGTGGGAAGGCAGTCATATATGCTGATACCAGTTTCAGTATGGCTATACATGAGTCTGGAGTATTTCACGATGGGTTGGAACGCCATAAAAACTGTGTCTTTCATCTGCATGTGGTCAACCTTTTTCGGTACAGACGGACCGCATCTGACAATGCAAATTTTAAGCCTGACACAAGCTGGGACTGGTCCATACAATAGCATTAGCTGCCTTCTGGCAACTTTGAACATCATATTTGATACTGTTCAGTGTACTGCAGCAATGTTTGTGTTGTGCTTTGTTCGCTTTCTAGAGTCAGTGTGTCAAAGCAGGATGCACGCTTTTGCCAAAGGCAGTTTGCATTGTGCTTTGCAACAGATGCCTGTTTCCTGTTACAGCTAAAAAGCATGTCCCTTCATTAGTATAGAAGTGTGGTCTGCAAAGGATACTGTATACACATAGGTTGTTGGGATAGTACTGTGCAGTCTGTTCCAATATCTTATGTATACAATCAAATCATGCATGTGCTCCACTGAAGTTAGTGTTGTAAGGCTTGTTGTAAGACTAATGGTGGGTGCTCCAGCTGAGGTTGTGTATCTTGCACAGACAGATGCACTGCTTGCCTTTGCTCTGCAAATTGCCCCATCCTTGGGGATATGTTTCTGGGTGCAACAACTCAGGAAAGGTGCTGCGCTCATGCATGCTTTGTTTGGGACGAAGAGTGCCCTAGATGGAATTGCAGCTGCTGAGCAATGGCGCATATTGCATCAGCTTGTATCAGACCTGATTAAGGTCACATAAGCTTGAGTTGCAAACAGGCGATGCAGTGATGAAAGTGTTGGCAATTGCCAGTTGCAGTCACCATGACCAGCACCTGCTGAAGCGCCACGAATTACTGCTGCCATTTCTTCTACTACTGTATTGCCGTCTAGTTGCCCTTATGACTGAGCCCTTCACTGCCGTCCAGCTGGTCCAAGCTGCCCTCTGACCGCCCTCTGACTCAGTCTCTGTCTGGCAAGCACGTGAGCACCGCTGTACCACGAATTCGCACCTTGTAGAGTCGATTCCGTTCGAAGCGCTGCGTGTTCAGGTCCTGACTCAAAAGTATGAGACAGATCCCGCTATTTGCACCGTGATCAACGAAAAGCCTTCGCTGTAAGCCTGTCGGTTTTCCGATCTGGAGTGCAGGAACCAAGCCAAACAGGCTCAGCTTGTGGCGCGATCGATCCAGTAGACGCTAACACGGCTGGTGCAAAGACCAGTAGACCGCGACGTGCTGTCGCGATCAACGGATCCGACGGCATGTTCAGCCTTGAAGCTCCACAAAGCAGAAAAAAGCATGGAAGCATCGTCTTGGCTAGTCTGACGGATTCTTTGCACCTTCAACAGCCAGTCTGGCATAGCGGCAAGGTCCAGGTAGCAGCGCCACGGATGTCAGCTAAGCGAGTCCCGCGCCAACAGCTGAGGGTCGCCAGCACCTCAGCTTCTGGCCCACCTGCGTTCCTGCTTACTCAGCATCAAAGAGCTGTGCAAGCTGCTCTAGGACTGAGACATCAGGTTCGTCAATACACTTCACATCTCTGAGAAGCATATTAGTCACAGATTGCACTTTCGTTGGCTGCAAGTTGTGCAAAGATGGTTCAAGAACTTTGGCACGCAGTCCTGGGTCAAAGGGCTCCTGCTTGTTTCTGCTGCATGTCCTCAAAGTGTCTGACAAATTGCAATGCAGGTCAATTGCTTTGTGCTCTCCCTCAGCACCCTGCTGATCAACAGATGCGCTGCTGTGGGCCTGCACATGAAGACTCAGCGAAGTATAGCAAAGCAGCACAGAGGGGAGCATGAAGGCCTTAAACTCCCATGGAGGCGAATGCCTTTGTCCCATGCTGCAGGCATTGTCAGGTACAGCTACAGCTTGTAATATCACGCCAGACATGCAAATGTGTTTGACTTTTCTCACGTGATGTGCAGTCAGCATTGTGCTGACTGGCATGATGTCATGTGCAGGCCTGGCAGTCCAGATGCGGCATGCACGCAGATCATTGAGCAGGGCCTGGCAGCAGAACATGCACTGGACATGCGCAAAGCAATCATCTGCTTTGAGGTATTCATTTTGGTTCTCCTCAATGTTACACCTGATTCTAGCTCTGCATGCATCGTCAACATGGAAACAATTGTCCACATGGACACAATGCAAAGATCATCCACTGCTGCAACAGGTCAAATGCACGCTAGACTACAGCGAAGCCCCATACACTTCATTTTGGAACTTTCTCCTTGTTCACAGAAGCGTTTGGTTTTCTTTCTTTTCAAACGCTGGGCAGTACTGACACTGGCTTTGTCTGTCTTTGCAGGAAGTGACCAGGCAGCTTCCAAAGAGCGCGCATTATCGCTCTATACTGTCCAAGCAGTGGACTGACTGCACATACCTGGATGTCAGTCCTGCCCAAGAACAGTTGAGTGATGACAGCCGGCGTCACTTCAACATCACAGCATTGGAGCATGCTAAGCAGGTAACGCCACCCACACATGCATCAGCTCAGGGTCTGTGTTCAGCCTGGCAGAACCCTACCTGGGCATGATGTATGCAGTGTCCATGTAGCCTGTCTTGATCCCAGCCGCTGGTCATCAACACTGAAGCACTTCTTTTCTCTGACCACATCCAAGCACTGCTCAGTGAAAGCAACACAAGTCATCATAACATTGCATTCAGCAGATGAGCTCATTCATACCATTGTCCTGTGCTGATACAGATCATCTGATACAGATCATCTGATTGCAGGCCATTGAGCTGGATGACACACTGGCATTGCCGCATATTGCGGCCTGTACCAGTATGGGCCGCCTCGCATTGCTCAGCGACAACAAGACCAAGGTCAGGCTGGCCCATGATGCCAGGGCAGAGGCCGTGACAGCCCTTGCGTTGGAGCCCAGCAATGATCTTGCGCACCACTTGATGGGGCGGTGGCACAGCGAGATGGCCAACCTGAATGTGGTGGTGCGTACCCTGGTGCGCGTCATGTATGGGACTGCATTGGCTCCAGGTGAGAGCATACCTCGGGCCTGACAGCAGATGTGAATGTGCAAGATTGTGAAGGCTTTGTACACATGCTACCCTCCACCCCATCCTCAACAAAGTTGTGCATGCTCCCAAACATTGCCACCCAGTACGGTGCCTACGCACTGCACATGTTTGTCATGCAGCACTTTGTAGACACAGTGGTACTCACATACTCAACTTGTGTTGCTTATATACTTGAATCTCATATGTTTGTGCTGTTGCTGTAGGCAGTCATCATGACGCACTCGAGAGCTACCAGACAGCTGTTTCCTTGGCGCCTGCTCGCTTGATCCACAGAGTAGAGCTAGGTCGCACTCTGGACCGCCTTGGCAAGAAAGAGCAGGCCAGGCTGGAGCTTGAGGTCAGCTTGCCCTGTCACATGCGTTGCACCTGAATCTGATGTGTTTGTGTGTTTGTTACTGGAGTGCATCAATCGCATCCATCAGCACCTCCCTTCTGTCCGCCCAGATGCTGTTCTGCAAAACAGGTTGAAAAACAGCAACACAGGGCTTGCGCCAAAGCAGGCATCATGCATTGACAGCTCTCCATGCAAGACATTCCTTCCCAGCATGCTGCCAGGTTGTGCTGGATCCCTTTGGAATTGCGTCAGCTGAATGTTGCGTGCACAAACTGTATGTCAGCTCATGACCTTTGTGAGCAGCTGAACCCTATCTTGTTTCAACCTGAATTAGCCCCTGCTGGCAATCCCACATGCAACTCAAAGTGAAGCACTTTCCTCCTGATGTCACACATTATCGTACTCCATGCTTTGTTTTCTTACATACATCTCCTTACATGTGTGCATGTATTTGCAGGCTGCTCTAGACTTGGATGTGGAGGACATAAATGCCTATTTGCAACGTCAAGATGCCCTGGCCCTTCTCAAACGCATGCCTACAGCCCCCTCCAGAGTGACTGAACTGCCAACAGACACTGACACAGCGATAGATGCAAGTACCAGCACTGTAGCACCAGGCACAGCTGCTGGTGTTGCATAAGGGCCTTTCGGTGAGAGCTCAGGGCAACTGACTGTCTGTCTTCAGACACAAATGGGACCAGTCTGCTGGTCCCAAGGCACAGCCACCCCAGGCATGTATCTACAGTCATGCGTCGCTCCAGTTGCAGGCTCCAATTGCAGGCTGGCGAGCTTGCACAACAGCATATTCTTCACTGGACATGAGCAAAAGCCTGTCGAAGTTGGCACCTGTTATATGAGCTTCTTCGTACTTCATTGCAGTTCCATTTGATGACCACCAAGGAGTGCTGAGATTGTGTAGTTGGCTTTGATGAACTGCCTGCTTTCAAGGCTGTGTGTAGCCTTTGTTCATCCAGACTGTGTTGATAGATCGAGCCATTGCTCTTCATTTTATTTGGTCAGGATTATTTTCGTAAGCTGTTGCCCACTTGGCTGTTGCACTTGAGCGAGCCGGTGTTAGGTAGCTTCAGTGTTAGTACAAATGAGCAGTGAGAGAACGAATGCCTTATTTAGTCAGTGTCTTTACAGCACATGTGCAGCCCACATATAAATGAATTGGACCTGCTTAAGTATTGCAATTGTTGGCGTATGTAGACGCTATGTGTGTTCAGTGCCTTGACGTCTCTTTAAAGTGCATGGCCATAGCGAGACTGTTTGACATTGTAACAAGCAACTGTGCGATCTGAGGTTTTGTACAAAGTTCATCCTTGTTTGAGGGTCAACTGCAGACCAGCATCTGGACCCTCAACTGCTCAGCTGTTTGCTGCTCATCACCAGCATGCCGTGTAATAGATTTGTCGGCCAGTGATGCACTGTAAGTGCTTGAGGCATCAGGCAAGTACGACATGGAGTTAACGCACGCTCCGCATTAGCTTCAGCTGTCCTGTCCCATCTGCTTGCGCACTTCAGGTGAAGCATTGTTCAACATTCCCTGCATGCCAACATGTGTGTTTTCTGTTTTGGCTGTCGTTGGCCAGACTCTGCTCTGCCAACTGCCAGAAAGCACGTGCTGTCATGGAGCAGGTCAGTATAAGGCAATGCACACCTTCATCAGCATGTCCCCAATTGGGTCTGGGCCAGATTTCTCTTCAAAGTTGACTATGTACTGTTTTGACTTATCTCCTGCATATGGTCAAGCACTCTGCTCAGCTATGAGCACATAACAATTTGCACAGTCTGAAACAGGCATAATGCTGCATGTACGTACCAAAAGCTAGCTTTGCTCCTGGTGTCAGCAGGTATGAGCAGCCTGCAAGCAGGACAGGTTGCGCTGAATTGTCCTGCAAGCTGCTGCTGGCATGATTGTAGCTGTTCATCCAATTCTGGGATACCTGGTCGCAGCTCGCTATCATTCAGCCAAGTACGCGTCTCATCAAGGAAATTGTCTGGGTCCCCGACTAATGCACTGCAGTAGAGCCGGCCAGCTTTGACTTCTATGCAGGCATGCTCCTCTGTAACTGCACTCCACAGTGTGTCCAGTATGCCATGCAATACTTATGCTGTGTGCAGTATGCTTTATCACTGTACATTGTGCAGTTTAGCACGCAACATGTGTTTTGTTTGAGGAGTCGAAGTCAAGTTCCATGCAAGCAGCGGCATGTGCGTCGTCTAGCCAAGTGGCGCTGGCTGCAGGATATGCACACCTTGCTGAGCTTCCAGTAGCAGGTCAGATCCTCCTGCTGTTCCTATACTAAAGAAATCCTGCATACAGGAAGGAGAACGTTCCTCTCTGGGAAAACACGGAAACCTTTATATAAGCTTGTTCAACCATCAAGCACGCACACACTAGCTCCTCTCGCCACTGCTTTTGCACCGAACGTATTGCGGCATGCACATCGACAAACACCTTTTTTATCGTCTTTTGCTGACCAGAAGGAGTCTGCAAGGTGACTTGCACGCTTGAGCTTCCAGCTCTGCAGGTGAGTGCACCTCGCCCAGGATGGCGTTGTACTGTTGCGCTTCTTGCAAGTCTTGTTTCACAGCTGTGTCTAGCAAAGGTGATTCTTGGCAACGGCGTGAAGCAGTGCTTGTGCAGCACCGGAAGCATCAGCGAAGTGAACGCAAGGAACTCTTGCATACAAACCCTTCCTATTCACCGAGCTCGATCACAAGCAAGCGCTGCAAAGAATGCCTTGCACGTTGACCGGAAAATATATATCCTGATGGGCTGATCAGTCAACGCTCACAAGCGTCACTGTACACGCACTGCCCAGCGAAGCGCTTGCATCAGGAGCGGTTTCGCTGTGCTGCTGCTCGGCCTCAGACACATCTGAGAGGAGGGAGACATTCAAGCTTCCGGGGCAACAAAGCAGCTGGACCGCAGGCGTTAAAAGCATGCATACAGCTATGATCAAGCTGTCCTCTCTGATCTTGTGCGGGCTGGTGAGCGGCTTGATCTGTGGAGCAGCGGCAGAAGGTTGTGTATTATTTGCATTGTTCATGTTGGTCGTGTCAAACGCAATCCATGTTTTCTTGTTTGTGGCTTCACGACGCTTTTTGGCACTCTGATGCCATCTGAACCTGCCATACTGTCTTGTCGAGCACAAACAGTCTGATGTCATTGACACAATTACGTCATTGACACAACCATTTCATTGACACAATCAGTTCATTGACGTATTCACAACCCTGATGCTTACCAGTTGTTGTGGACGATAACGCAGATAGGCAGCCCATAAGACTACCTTGGCAGGATGTGAGTATGCCACTAGAGAGGAGAGTCTTGGCCCTGCTGAGCAACATGACCACAGAAGAGAAGATCAGCCAACTCAGCAGCAACTCTGCGCCTATAGATCATCTGGACATCCCTGCGTTCAACTGGTGGACAGGTGAGATTCTCTGTGTTGACAGACACCCCTGCTCAAATGATGCAGACCATGATCATAAGTAATGCACAGGTGTGGCCATCAACTATACTGACTGTTGTATGTCGTGAAGTCATCAAACCATTACAAGTGCTTGTAGAAGCATGCAGTACACTTGGTGTGTGAGGGTCACAGTTGTCTGAGCCTGCATGTGAGCATAAAACACCGAAATAGCACAATGGTTTGTTTGCACAAGATTGCTGCAGTCGCTGTCATAAAAGGATGTCCAGATGTGTGCGTCTGTATGTCCCTAGCTCTTGCTGTTTGTTGCTCTACACTGATACACAGGTCCTCTAGCAATCCTTCAGTCAAACGTGTTGGACTACTTCAGGCCAAGCGTGCCGAAGTATAAGACGTTTGTCATCAAACGCGCAGCCTTGCATTTCTGGCGGCGTCTTTTGCATCCGCAGCCGAGTCCCGCATATTCGCTACGTTTTGCTCACGCTGGTAGATGGTCTTGTTCAGTAGAGGTAGTCCGGCGAGCAGCATGAACCCACCCACACCAAATAACACACCGCGCCGACTGCCGCTCCATATCCAGCTCTGCGCCGTTGTGGACATCGTCTCGTTGGGTCTTTTGGCCTTGCAGAGCAAGTCGACGTGACAACCATCTCAAATTCGGTTTATTCTGAATATTAAACATTTTATTCCCATAAACTTCTTCTACAAATACCAACAGCAGCTGCTTGGGCAGCACCTGTCCCTGAGCAAGACTTGTCATTGCTGAGCATGTTGCATGCATGGTGCTGATGCATTCATCACTCATGACCACCATTGTTTACAGCTGTCAATGGTGCGACGCTTGCTGCTGAATATAGTGAGTCAGATTTTGAACTGGGTCAGCACATCTTTGGTCATGCTGTGGCTTAATGATATGTCCTATACACAGATCCCACGCAACACCACGACTCACATTTTCTTTGTAATGCATGCAGCTCGCAACATTGAATGCTGCGGGACAAAATGCCAAGCTTCCTAGCATCTTCCCCTATCAGCTTAGCTGCAAATCATCACAATGTTCCCACTTCACATGTTGTCATGAGTGACAGCTTTAGCCCACATTGCTTGTGTGCAGAGTGCTTGCATGGCATGTGGATGCCATGGGACAACGCCAAGGCTGCCACCTTTTTCCCTCAGCCAATTGGTTTGGCAGCAACTTGGGACACAGACTTCATGGAGGAGGTAGCAGGCATCATCAGCGAGGAGATGCGTGCCATCAACAATGAGCAGTACAAGCTGGACAAGACCCACAGGTACTGCATTGCCCGCTGACTGCAATCAAGATATTTTTAGTCCGATCAAAGTAACATAAATATATTGTAGATTACAACAAGACATCTTCCCTAAGTGAAAGTCCTGGTACTGGTCTCCTGGCATTTCTGAGTCTAGACTAACACTATGAAATGCACGTTTCTCTGACAATTGTGACGTATCTGCATTTCCGAGAGCAAGCAGTACAAGCAATACAAAACCTACAGGTGTTGTGATGTATGCTTACATCAATCAAGGTTCCATTACGAGCGAGACAAGCAATGTAAGCTGTGTAAGCATGACAATGGTGGAACACTTGCTGAGCGTCAACAAGTTGTCACAGAACATGACAAGCATTGCAAGCTGCTTAAGCATGACAACATCCTTAGGTGCTTCGAGGCTTGCCACATGCAGTCACCTTATCACAGTTAATGTGAGGATTGTATAGCTGGTTGCCAATATGTACAACCACCAATCACCACTACTGCCTCATGCTTCAAAAGTGCCACTGACACATCCTGATGCATGATAAGTTAAGTGCATGCTGGGCTGAAAACCTTCACATGCAAAAGCTGAAGACAGTGCGTCTGTCATTGTTAAAGCACAGCCGTCAGCCGTGAACTGCTGGCTGCACTGCACGTGCATGCCAGTGCAGGGCTTTCTCTAGCAACGGCATCGCCATTGGGAGGCAGGAAAGTCCATTGACTGCACATCACTTGCCTGGATCCTTGTAGACTTTTGACACTACAAAAAAATGCATTGCTGTTGAGATTCGCCTGAAACCAAAATGCTGTTATACTTGTGCTTTGACAATATACAAGTACAACAGTGTCAATTGCAACATTGTCCTGTAAGCCGTGTCGTTGTGCTGCAGAGGTCTGAACTGCTTTGGTCCTAACATCAACATCTTTAGAGATCCCAGGTGGGGGCGGGGCAGCGAGACCTATGGGGAAGACCCACATCTCACATCTCGTATGGGTGTCAGCTTTGTCAAGGGAATCCAAGGAGGTGACAAGACTTATATCAAGGTCAGTGGCTTCTGCTAGAGCTGCACCTGGCATTTGCATGTCACATGGCACTTGTCACATGGCAGTTGTCTGTCACATGGCATTCGTCTGTCATGCATGCACTTGCTTGCTAAGCACAATGTCTACGACCAAAAGGCGTACGGCCCTTGCAGTCTTTGACCAAGCAAGAGCGTACCTGCACAGCGTACCTGCACGTACTTGCACAACAGCACTTGCAGCAATGCCTCGAGTACATGCAGATGCAAATGTGCCTGGCCAATGCACATTGTCCAAACGGTCAGGATATTGTCATGATGTTGGCTGCCAGCTGCAGGTTGGTGCCACCTGCAAGCATTTTGCAGCCTACTCACTTGAGAACGCAGATGGATACTCCAGGCTTTCCTTCAATGCCTCTGTTAGTCAAAGGCAAGTGAACTGGTGCTTTCCCTCATTCCGGTTGTTGTCCTGCCAGGCTGGTTGACTATGGCATGCTGTATGACTATGGGATGAGCTTGCATTGAGTGTCTGCAAGCTGATGGGCTGTAGCAGCAAAGGGCTGCGCTGA